>Ga0307983_1000023_pt1 | contig 113419 bp, 112 predicted proteins | sample OrgLakmetagen991_FD_201845 | JGI IMG/M metagenome (GOLD analysis project Ga0307983, IMG submission 201845) | Saline water microbial communities from Organic Lake, Antarctica - #991 | ecosystem: Environmental > Aquatic > Non-marine Saline and Alkaline > Saline | place: Antarctica: Organic Lake...
CATGACATACAGACACGCGAATTCTCCTTGATAAATTGATTGTCGAAAATTTATTTTACCAGAGAGGTTCGTGTGTCTGACTTATTTAGTTTGTTTTAAGATACCCACTGTCTACCGTGAAGAGCCGAACTTTCAGTGACATTAATGAAGAGAGAGAGATCTTGAAGTCCTCCCTTAATAAGAGTCCCATTAGAAAAGCTGTAACCAAGGTAGAGCTCGTAAGGTTTTATTCCTTCTCCACCTTGCGTATCAATATTAGAGGTCACCTGAATGTCCGATAGGTAACTGTCGGTTGGAGATCCGGTCGAGTGATTGAGCATCAAGCTCCCATGAAGTTCTAAATTTCCGAAACTAAATTCCGTCCCCCCTATCAAAAGACCAATATTTTCTAATCTGCCGGAAGTATTCGACTTTTTTAGGTAGTGAGTATCTATCGTATAGCTAAGATTGAAATCGACATTAGAGGCAAGGCCCATACGAGAGAAGAAGGAAAAGATTAAGGTAAATAATAACAAGAAACTCATACTCTCCAGTGGAAACTCATAAATAGCCCTTCAAGAAATATTTCGATATTGTGTTTGCAGACCAATCAAAAAGTTTCGAAGAATTTGATCCTTGCAGTCACGATAGTGTTTATGCCCAGGCTTTCTAAAAAAAGCGCTCAATTCATGCTTACTAACCCAAAGGTCAGCGGCTTCCATTGTCTTCAAGGCATCTTCGGACTTCATATTCAGAGCAATCATCAATTTTCTTAAGACAATATTATTAGTGAGGCGGGCCTCAGGTTTAGGTTGTTCCCCTTCCTTCTTGCCTCGCTTATCATTGATCAGTCCGTTTAAAAACGCCGCCAACTCAGAATCACTGCATTTTCTAAAGTCTGGATCTTCATCTTTCTTAAGCCAGCAACTTACCTGCTCTCTGGTAACTTCTAGCTCTGCTAGAGAAAATAGCGAGATCATTTTTGAGTCGTTAAAGTCGAAGATAAAGCGAACCCGCCTTAGTACATCATTAGTAAGCATTTTATTCCTTTTTAAGAGACAGAATACACGGGCACCATGCCTCAGTAAATTTTTTACTTAAGTCTGTGTTCATTTAATTAAAGAATGAAGTTATTAAAAGGCTTGATCGAGATGCCGTAAAGTCTTAGAAAGACTCCTTTATTTTGATTAAAAACTACAAAAAGAAACTTCTCATCCACACTATCAAGGCTAAACTAAAATTTGATTATATCAAGCAGCAAGTGAGTAGAGCTATTATCTAAACTCTCTCAACCCTAAACACAAGATTGAACTCGCCTTAAGAGTTAGTGAAATATATTATAAGTTTTTAAGGAGTTACAGATTGAGTTTATTTAAAGTCTTCATTGCCCTCATCATTTGCCAAGCTTGCTCAGGAGCTCACATCATGAAAGATCGTTCAGAAATAAAAGCTCCATTCGATGGAGAGCGCTTTAATAACATTGAGCCCTTTTCTGATGAGAGTTTCTGGACAGTTCTCAAGTGGAGACTCACAAGAGATTCTTCAAACTGGGAAGAAGTCTCTAATCAAAAGCTTTACAAGCCGGCCGTTCAAAGATCAAATGAATTGCGGCTAACTATGATTGGACACTCAACGGTGCTCATTCAGGTCGATAATATAAACATTCTCACCGATCCTCACTACTCCCAACGATCCTCTCCCTTTTCTTGGGCCGGACCAAAAAGAGTTATTGCCCCTTCAATTAAGTTCGAAGATCTGCCGCCTATTGACCTCGTTTTGATTAGCCACAATCACTACGATCATCTTGATCTCCCTACCTTAAAAAAATTAAATGATACGTTTTCACCACTCTTCTTGGTAGGACTCGGCAATAGCGGATTGCTTAAGCAAGAGGGAATAAAAAACACAAGAGAAATGGATTGGTGGGATAAGCTCATATTCAAGAACATCTCTATACACTTTACTCCCGTTCAACATTGGTCAGCGAGAAGCCTTTTTGACAAGAGAAAGACTCTTTGGGGCGGTTTTTACGTCGAAGCGAGTAAAAAAGTTTTCTTTGCGGGGGATACAGGCTACGGAAAAGTGTTCAAGCAAATTTACGACAAGTACGGCGCAATGGACGTGGGCCTGATTCCTATTGGAGCTTACGAACCAAGATCTTTTATGAAAAATGCCCATATAAACCCAAAGGAAGCCGTCAAAATTTTTCAAGATCTAAAACTTAAGAAAGGATTTGGTATTCACTTCGCCACCTTCAACGGACTTACTGATGAAGCTAAACTAAAGCCTGTTACAGACTTAAAGAATGAACTTGAGGCTTCTAAAGTCTCCTTAGAAGACTTTATTGCCCCACGCTTTGGTCCTTGTTATGTTTATCCATGACTGGAACTAATTAAAAATAAGGTGATGTTGTCCTAAGCTTGCCAATGCTATGCTTTAACATTACTGATTAATAGCTGCAGCTTTTCTGACATTCTCTCAAGTCTACTCGAAGCTTCCATCGTTTCATTTGCACCTCGACTACTCTTATCTGCCGCATCAGTGATTTCACCAATAACCCTTGAAATATTATTAACACCCTTACTTGACTCAACAAGGACTGCATTGACCTCTTTTGTTGTTGCGGCCTGCTCCTCAACTGCTGCAGCAGTAATGGTAGCAATACTATTGAGCTGCTCGATTATATAACTGACCTCATTTACACCAGTTACCGCTGACTTTGTTGACTCTTGAACATTTGAAATTTTCTGCGATATCTCTTCTGTCGCCAGTGCTGTTTGCTTCGCCAATTCTTTTACTTCATTAGCAACAACAGCAAAACCTTTTCCGGCTTCTCCAGCACGGGCCGCCTCAATCGTGGCATTCAAGGCCAAAAGATTTGTTTGTTGGGCAATAGAACTAATTACTTTTATCACATTGCCAATATCCTCTGAAGCTTCACCAAGGGCATCTATCAATAAGCTTGCCTCACTAGCTTTCGTTTTTGCATCATTGGAAAACCTTGAAGCTTCGTTTGAAGACTTCGTCAGATCCTGTATAGAAGCGTTCAGCTCGTCAGTGCTGTTGCTAACACTTTGAACACCTAATGATACTTCATTGGAGTCGACTGCTGCCTTTTTTGAAGTTTCTAGTGTTTCGCTTGAACTGTTCGCCATTTGCTCGGCGGTTGCCGATATTTGCTGCGAGGTTGAAGAAAGGTCGATAGCCGCCTCTTCAAACTGATTGACGAGATCTGTATAAGCTTCTTTTTCTTTTGTTAAATCAGTGGCGTATTTTACTATTTTATATACTCTGCCGTCTGGATCATAAATTGGATTGTAAGAAGCATTGATCCAAACGACCTTTCCATTCTTTCCAATTCGCTTATATTCACCAGAGTCAAATGTACCAGAGCCGAGCTTCCGCCAGAATTGTTTATATTCTTGAGTAGACGTGTAACTCTCTTCGCAAAACATTCTATGATGCTTCCCTTCAACTTCAGAAGCGTTATAACCGAGAGTATTCAAAAAGTTCTCATTTGCTTTTAAAATTGTGCCATCTAAATTAAACTCGATGACCGCTTGAGACTTATCGATCGCAAGAAGTTGACCTTCATAGTCCGAATTTCTTATCTTTTGATCTGTCACATTTGTTGCGAATTTGATAATTTTAAAAACTTTTCCGTTTTCATCAAAGACTGGATTATAGGAGGCGTTTATCCAAACCTCTTTGTTATTCTTATCTAAACGTTTGAATTCGCCAGTCTCGAACTCTCCCCTGCCTAACTTCTCCCAAAACAAAATATAGGCGTCAGAGGACGAATAGCTCTGCTCGCAAAATACTCGATGATGCATACCCTTTATCTCATCTAAGCTGTAGCCTAAAGTTTCTAAAAAATTCTTATTAGCCGTTAGTATCGTACCGTCTACATCAAACTCAATAATTGCTTGGACTCTATCAAGAGCCTCAAGTACAGCAGACACACTACTTTCCCCATATTCTTCCAAATTTCTTGCAGCAGACATATTAACTCCAATGGATAAAAACTATTAAATCCTATCGGTAGCTAAGAAATACTTATGATATGAGAAAGTTAAACATATCTATATTCATTAAAAAAATACTGAACCCTCAAATAGGCCCAGTATTCCTGATTGAAACAGATGGTTATATCTTAAGTTAGGAAAGTCATTAAGGAAGGTAGTATCGAACTCTGTCGTAAATTTTCTCCTCAATCGGATCACGATGCATCATGAAATAGTTCGATACAACACTCTTCTGATTAGAAAAGAATTCTATCAAGCTCTTATGAGAAGAAATTCTTGTCTTAAAATTAGGATTGCTAGATTTTAAAACGTAGATAGTATCTCCACCTAATTCAGGTATTTCAGAGACAATTTCTGTAACGGTTACCTTTGTCGCCTTTGAGTCGTAACCAAGGTTCCAATGCCCACCAACCATGTCGATTAAAGCGGCTTGTGATTCCTCAGACTCTAAATCTATAGCAACACTATAAGGAATATAAAGACTTCTTGGCTCTGACATTGTTATTGATTCCTCACTACCCCATCCGATTTGCTCGAGTTCTTTTTTGTCAGTAATGACATACTCTGACTCCACTCTGACGTGAATAACCTCCATAACTTTAGAAGCTGGAATTTCAATAATCTCTAGTTTCCCCGCTGAAGCATCAATCTCTCTCCACTTTCCAATTTCGATTTTTGTGATGCGCTTGCCTGAATCTATCTTTCTCTGCTTTCTCTGACATTTTAAGACTCGAAAATTACTTTTTCTATCAAGACAGCCAAGAGTGTCATGATTATTTAGAAAAACAGAACAGCCCTTGTTCATGAAAGAGCGACAATGGGGAACCTCAAGACCATCATGGCACATGGTGATCTCAACATTTGATCGGATAAAGGGCTTAAGAAGACCATCCCACTCTCCTACGGATACATTCTGATTGGCCTTAATTGTTATCTTATCTTTGTATTGCTCCGGAAGAGACTGAATATAATTGGTAACCTCTATTGGATCACTAGCACCACTGCAAGCAGTATTGTCATAAAAAACGGGAGCATCATATTTCTCCACGATAGGAAGAAGCCTTCTTTTTAGGTAGCTTACTGTTCCCGCTGAAGAAGCCCAATGCCCCACATAGCCTATCTTTATGTCTTTGATTTGATTTACTCCCGAAAGAAGACCTGTAATATCTTCCCCTTCATCAATTACTTTTCTCACATCGCATCGTTGACCGCCTAACCAAGCACGACAACCTGCCTTGTAGAACCCATACTCCCGATCATTCCATCCGGCCTTAGCCTGAACCTCACAAACACAGACAGTTTCTCCGACCTTACTATCGGAGCCCGTCGCACAGACGTTTGAGGTTCCGATGCGCATAGGAGCGGCGAACAGGCTGGGCATTAAAATAAGTGCAAAAAGAAACTTCTTCATCAAATATCCTAAGAAAAGGGGTTAGCCTCGATAGGATATTAGTAAAGCTTAAAAGCTGGGCTTTTTTAGTGAAATTTACAAACGATGTTTAAGTTTTAGCCATAACTCGGTCAGAAATATCTTTAAAATCAAGAACTTAGGGCGAATTAAATAAGCTGGAGTACTTTCAGTTTTATTTGGACCTTCAAAAACGGACTCAATTTAGTCAATCACTAATACAGATTAGCTAAAACCCAATCCCTCAAAGGATGCCTCAAGCTGGACTTGAGGCCAAGCCAATTATCTAAATCCTCTTTGGTGTCAATATCCATCAGGCACTGACCTTCAAAGTAGCTTAAATCTAGATGACGGGCCCGAAAACAGGTTGTCTTAAAAACCTTATCGCTACTCCATGGCATATCACTAAAGAGGCCAGGGCTTAGCTTCTTTTGCCCCAAAAGATAATAGCCTCCGTCGTTACTTGGACCAATGGCGAGATCATGGTTTTCTAAAGCTTTAATAGCTTCGATAACTACGGGGCTTAAGAGACTCGGTGTATCTGAGGCCAATATTATCACACTTGAATGAGAGGCCTTAAAAACCTCTTTGATAGCTGCGACTATCTTACTGGAGAGGTCTCCTTCGACTTGTTCTCTCACAATAAAGTCTTCCCCAAAAAACTCCTGCATAAAGTCGATATCACTCTGAGCATAGAGATATTTTTTGATATTTTCTGGAAGCTTTATCATCTCCTTCTTTAACCCTTTAAGACACTCAAAGTAGAAGGCACGAGCAAATGAATCGCCAAGAGAATGAGCAAGTCTCGTTTTTACTGAATCTTTTCGTGGAGATTTGCCAAAGATAATGATCGCGGGGTTGTTCAATATTAAAACTTAAAAGAGGGACTCTATCTCTATGAAGAAGAAGAGTCCCGACTTATTATTTTAGCTTTAAAAGATAAAGTGTTTTCGAAGCAAGTTCGGTTACATTATCCAAAATCGTTATTAATTCAGCGTTAGCAGAGTTTGGTACTTCTTCTAGGTTCTTCTTAACTGAAAATACCTTTTCTCTATAAGAGCGAATACTTGCTGTCGCTTCATCGTGGGAATACTTGGGAACAATAGCGTCTTTTACGCCAACTTTAGAAAAATCAAGTTCAGTGTCATTTCCAAGAGTAGACTCTACAAGACTGTCAGTGAAAACTTCATTTTGATTAAGAAACTGCTCGTAGGTTGTATGATGCTGGGCAACTCCGGTTGTCCAATGCCATAGTCTTGCCTGAACGTTTATGGCCATCATGTCCGAAATAAGTGCTTCTAAATTCATCTAAAACTCCGTTTGTTAAATTTCCCAAACTATACACTGGCTTTTTTAAAAAATCAGCTTATAAGCCCTCTATAGCACCTAATTAATAGTTATACCCGAGTCCAGCAGTAACAGAACTATCGGTTTTACTAATGCCAATTGGAGGCAGGGAGTCTCTGCGTAGTGAATATTCAATTGATTGCGTGAAGTTCTCTCCAAAGGTTGATTCAAGCCCGATACTTAGTCTAAATCTATTATCGCCAGTATTTTCTATATTAGGCTGGTAATAAAGCGTTGAACTAATCGAATAATCCTTTGCTACAGACTTAAGAAGACTCAAGTAGATATTACCTCTAGGATTCTCCTGATCTGCTTGTGATTCTATTTTTTCTCTCTCATAGAAGGCACCGGCTCCTACATAAAGACTCAGTTTCCTCACTTCAAAAATCTGCCTTCTCAAGCCTGTCCCAACAAGAATTCTGGAGTTGAGATCCTGAAACTTATTAAATTCAGTTTGTTGAAAAAACTCAAGGAATGTTTTTTTCGAGAAAGAGTAGGTATAGCGAAAGTGAAGATGACCGCTTCGGTTGTCAACCTCTGAGAAGCTCTCCCCATACTGATAAGCAGCTATAAAAAGAAAGTTATTTTTATCACTTCTATATTGATTAAGAGTTGAGAAGTTCATGACAATCTTATCAACATTACCTTTTTGTTGATTGAGCTCAAAGCGAGTACCTCCGGATAGTCCATTAGAAACCTCTGATTGGCGTAATGCTTCAATATTAAGAAAAGCGTAACTATTAGATAAGTAGATTGATAGAAATAGGGGGAACAGGACTTTTTTCATTCGTTATACTGTGACAAATAAGAATTAGGTCGTAAAGAAATTCTCAAACCTAATGGCCCTTCTTCTATTTCTTTTTGCTGTCGCTTGAGAGGTCATGTTTGCTGCATCAATTGTTCCCCAAACGATGGAGTCGCAAGCACAGTAGTTCTCAATAAACTTCCTCTGTAATGCCTTAGCTAAACCCTGCCCCCTCATATGTTCAGATAGGAATATCTCATTAAAGTAGAAGCCATCATGCCCTAGGAATGAGCTGCGTTCAGCTGCGACCATGCCGCCTAGTTGTCCTTCATAATAAACGCAAAACAGAAGTCCCTGGGCCCTAGACTCCTCCATCACATCTAGAGAGTTTACGGCAATTTTAGAGGCAAGTTCGGGAGACACTTGGTGAAACTTTTCATATTCACCTTTATACCAGGAATAATAAGTCTGATCCTGAGGTGCTCTTAATTCTAGCTCATTTTCACCGGGCCACGCAGATTGAGCAGAAATTAAACCGGCTTTTTCTGCATAAAGGATATTACCACTCGTTTCTAGACCTATATTCTCGCTGGAGTGAAAGCACACCTGAAGAGGACCAAAAACTTCAAATAGGGGCGATACCTCTCTATAAATATTTTGAGCCTGTGGCAGCTCTTTAATATCGATACTGGCTTCTAATAAAACAAAAGGTTTTGAAGAGTCTCCACCAAAGTGCCGAATTCCACAACGAAGAACCTCTCCGCCAGAGAGCGAAACGATATGCTCTGTGTAATCTTCTGCTGAGGTACCTGAGACTTTAAAAAAAGAGCGACGGGCTTCTTTTGTCGCAACTGAGTTGAGATCGCTTATCTCATCTTGCATTTCTGTGACCAAAAAGTCACAAGCGGCCAAAGCGTCGACGCCAAGACCTTCAAGAGAGAAGCTTCGAAGTTTGGCGGAAATTATTCTTTCTTGATCACTTGCCACACCGGTCATCAATTAACGGCTATTGAGGTTTTTTTGAAGGAGTCTTCTTGCGCCTTGAAAACCTGTTCATGAACTTTTTGCCTGCCCCCTCTTCCGGTTCTGCGGCGCGAGCGGTCTTCTTACTCGAAGTCGGCTTAGTGCGCCCACCGCGAGGATCCTTTTTTTGGGGTGGTCTATTATTATTAGGGGGTCTTGCTTCAACTTTAAACTCACTCGCAACCTTACTCAATTCATGATCTTGTGGAATTTTATACTTAATAAGCTTTTCTACACTCCTCAAGAGACTTACTTCCTCGACATCACAAAAGGCTATGGCAATACCCTCTCGCCCAGCTCGTGCAGTTCGACCTATCCGGTGGACATAACTACTAGGGTCTCTGGGAACGTCATAATTAAAAACATGACCGACATGAGGAATATCAATCCCTCTAGCCGCGATATCAGTAGCCACAAGGATTCGCACCTTCTGCTCTCTAAAATCTTTTAAAGCTCGCTCTCGAGCATTTTGAGACTTATTTCCATGAATCGCTGCTGCACTAATATTCTTTGCCACCAAGTTCTTAACAATTCGATCACACCCATGTTTAGTGCGAGAGAAAACAAGAGCACTTGTCACTTTATCATTTGTTATGATGTGCTGAAGAAGAAGTGGCTTCTTTTTTTTGTCAACGTTGACGATACTTTGAGTTATCTTCTCAACAGTCGTTGCCTCTGGAGTTACTTCAACTTTAATAGGATCTTTTAAAAGATTCGCGGCAATTTTTTCGATATCCTTGGACATTGTTGCCGAAAAAAGGACGGTCTGCTTTTTTTCAGGTAGCTTTTTAATGATCCGCTTCACATCGTGAATAAAACCCATATCAAGCATTCTGTCTGCTTCATCGAGAACAAAAAACTCTAATTGGTCAAAACGAATATGGCCTTCACCCATAAGGTCGAGCAATCTCCCCGGAGTCGCAACTAAGACCTGTTGACCTCTTTGCATTTGCTGAATCTGAGGTCGTGGCTTTACCCCACCGAAAATCACGGTACTAGAAAGAGCAAGCCCCTTGGAATAAAGCACCATATTGTCATTTATCTGAGAAGCAAGCTCGCGAGTGGGCGTCAAAATCAACGCTCTCATGTGAGCAGGTCTAACTTTCTTTTTATTTTCGGCAAGTTTTTGAATGATAGGAAGAAGAAAAGCGGCTGTTTTTCCTGTTCCTGTTTGAGCGATCCCAATCATGTCTCTTCCCTTGAGTAGGGTGGGGATTGATTGCGCTTGAATCGGCGTCGGATCGGTATAGCCTTTTTTCTCTAGAGCTTTAAGTATTTCTGGTATTAGTCCTAAGGACTTTAAATCTGTCATGAACCTATCTTGGTTAAAATTTTGTTAAGAGCGTTAGCAAACATCTCTTTATCTTTCGGACCAAAAGCTTTCGGTCCTCCTGTATTAACTCCGCCATCGCGAAGCTCTTGCATAAAATCTCGGACTGAGAGTCTTTCACTAATATTTTCTTCCGTGTAAGTCTCGCCCCGAGGGTTTATTGCCGTAGAACCTTTTTCCACAATAATAGCGGCCAGTGGAATATCCGCCGTTATCACTAGATCTTCCGGAGCAACATGTTCTGCAATATAAAAATCAGCCACATCTGCTCCTTGATCCACTTGTATTGAGCGAATATGAGGAGAATGCGGTACGGCCATATAACTATTGGCCACAAGGGTAACGTCTAGATTTAAGCGAAAAGAAGCTTTAAAAACCAGCTCTTTAACCGGTTTTGGGCACGCATCAGCATCAATCCAAATCTTCAAAAGGTACCTCTATTTAAATTCAAGCTCTTAGATAACATGCTGATAGACATCATGCAACAAATGGCTTTCAAGTAAAATTGATAGAGTCTCGCACTCTAGTCTTGCAAGCTTGATTCTACTCAAGTATATTTCGACCAGAGATTTCGATCTCTCACTAATAAAGTGATGATCCCTTCGGGGTGAGACATACTAAGGCCCTCGTTAACCCACTTGGGCCTTTTTTATTTCTAGCCTATGAATCTTGACCTAGCGATCCCTTTTTTAAAAAAAATTCTCGGCCACCTTCATGACTCTTCTTTTGATATAAGCAATTGGGAAATTGACCACCTCTGCTACAGAACGGAATCCAATGAGGACTACAAGTTAGCAAAAAATTATTTCTCTTCTATCTCAAGTTTGCTTATTGAGAGCCAAGTGGGGGGGAGACCTATTGCGACCTATAAGCTCTTTCGGCCTATAGAATATGGTGACTACATTATCGACCTGATTGAAGTCCCTGCTCCAAAACTGACTCGAGCATCCCAAAAGGGCTTCGAGCATATTGAAATTGTTGTCGACCTTCCTTTTCAGGACCTGATTGATCGTTACCCGAAAATTAATTTCACAACCAAAGGTCTAGCGAAAGAGATTAATCCCGAACTAGAGATAGAATTTAAAGACTGTGCGGTTAAATTTCATCATAAGTCTTTAGAGCAGATTATCAATATTGAGAAAAATCAAAGAGTGATCGAATTTCTAGACTCAAGCCAACTCCTCTCTAAACTAGCAAAATACACTCCCTGCTTAAGCGCAGAAGTTGCCTTGGGCATCGAGCCTCTTGGCCTTAACCTTAAAATACTCTTTTGTGCCCAAGAGTTAGAGACTTTTGAGAATGAAGTCGTAGGCCTCTTTGGAAGACAGAAAAACTACTCCAATAAGCGCAATTCACAGGAAGAGGAGTCGGTTCTCATAAGCTTTAAATGGCAAGAGCTCACCGTTGAGTTCAATTGCTCTACCACTCAAGTCTTCGCTCAGCGAGACAATAAGATCTTATTAACTGAGGGAAGAATTCTAAAGCTTGGTGGTGAAAAATTAAAAAACGCTATCGGGGAACTAAGAACCGCTGGTATCCAAAATGAAGCAGCCTTCGGAGAGATATTAAATCTCAAACAACCTCATACTGATTTACTTAAACTCTCAATGCTAACCGATCTTGAAATCAAGAAGCGTTTAAAGCTCTAATACCTAGTAGTCACCATCATTATCTGATTCATCTTCTGCCGATGTCTCTTGATTTGGCTGAGCTTGCTCGCTTGCGTTGTCTTCGTTGTGATGGCTTGATTCCTCACCCTTTTCTTGATGGTCTTCAGCTTCACCCTCTCCACAGCTACCACAGTGAGAAAATGAGTTAAGGGAAAGTAGAATAACGAATAAAGAAAATAAAAATTTCATTTAAGAACTCCTGCCTTTAGTTTTTTTGAAATTATGGCACAAAACAGAAGCATCAGCCCTTCTTTTAAGTGCAACAAAAAGAAGCCGAAGCGACACCGAAACGCCACTTCGAACCTAATGTTGAGAGACAATCCGCACCATGCCTCGCATTATGTGATTGAAAAGTCGATAGAATCAATGGCCTTTGTTTTGCTAGCACAAGGGTGATTATCTAGAAATTATAAATGAAAGTTATCCACACTCGAAAATGGAGAGAGATATGGTTAGATTATTTATTCTCATGCTATTTATCCTTGGATTTAGCGCCAAGGGCAGCTCAATCACCCTCGATATTGATGGGGTCGAACATAGTTGTACTCCAACAAAACCTTCAAATGGAAATTCAGCAACATGCGCCAACCTAGCCTATTCCGGTCCCTTCTCTCGTGACGAAAGTACAAGGCTGTGTAGAGGCGCGAGAAACAATGGACCGGCTGAGTGTGCTCTTGAAGCTTACAGTGGCATCTACTCAAGAGACGAAAGCCTAAATCTTTGCATTGGTGCAAGAAGCGCAGGCCCAGCGGAGTGCGCTAAACTAGCTTACACAGGACCCTTTTCACGAGAGGAAACTCTAAAACTTTGCTCACATCCAAGGGCCACGAGCAGTGTGGCAGAATGTGCTCTGGAAGCTTATTCAGGAGTCTATTCCAGAGATGAATCAATTGAGCTTTGTAGCTTGAGAAATAGAAATAAGAGCGGACTCGCCTCCATCTTCTCTTTGAAAAAAAGTAAGCCTCACCTAGAGCAGTTGATCAAAAAGGCAAATATTAAAGCGGTGCTTGATAACGATTATAAATAGATAAAATGAGCCACTGCGACTGACTGACTGACCACCATAGAGTCCCTAAAGGTCTTGAACCAAGACCTAAGTAATTGTTATTACAATAACTTAAAAGAATTAAAGACCGAGCATTTTTGTCCGATAAGTAAGAAGAGAAGCATCACTTTTATTGGATTAATCATGAAGAAAGCTTTTATTCTTGGACTGGTCTTCGCATCGATCACTTGTCATTCTTTTGAGAAACCTCCCCACTGCGAGGCTTACGACAGCATCTACTCTATCAGGGATGGTAATGCTGAAAAGACGGATGGAACAAACTTCTCTAACCAAGACTTAATTAGCAGCTCATGCGTAGACGGTGACCTTCTAAACATTGAGATTGGTGACCTTCTCAATTCTTGGAGCAAGGTAAATGATAATTTTCTCGATCAGCGCTCCCCTCTCTACCAGGTAAGGGCGACAAAGTATGCCTTAAGAAATTTAGCGGCAAGAGCAAGTGAATTTGAAGGTCTCGCTGGCGCCAAGGGAGAGGACTACTCGAGTGAGCTTACCAGCTGCCTTAATCAATTAGAGCCTAATCTTGCTACAGAGTTAACAAATAAAAGAATTGAAGAGGCGACCAGTAATCAGCCACTCACCTCAAGCTTTATTCAAACCTCCTTTGATAAGGCAATGCTCTCAAGCAGCGTCCTAAATATTATCAAGAAAAAGAAAGAAGCTCATGAGCAAGAGCTAAAAGAACTAAAGAGCCAAAAATCAAGTATTGGAAAAGAAACGTATAAAGACAGAAAAGAAGAATTGGAAGCGAAGTTTGAAGGCAACTTAAATCAATACAGTGGCATTGTTAAGCAAATGTCCCAAACAGACCCTCTCCTCTTTTCAACTCAAAATAACTTTTCTGTGATGGATTGGTTTAATTCGCAAATTATTCCATCCAAAGTCGCTGACGAACTTCTTGGGGATGTACCTCAGGCTATTAAGTTAAAGCTTGAAGAAACACTAACCAATGAAGAAGACTTAGCCGGATTAAGTGGTTTTATTAGAGTCTATGGTGAAGAATTAAAAGATCAGATAAACACGTATAAAGCCAGTCATTTAGAATCAAATAAAGACCGAATCAACGCTGAGATCAAAGAGGCCGCAACCCAATTTGTTGATGATACTAATGCTTCAATGATCGCCAACTGTAAAAATAATGGCGACAACCTTCACTTCAATAATAACCTTATAGCTGGTCTTGCCGAGTCTCTTTATAATGAAGCCGATCTTACGCCTGAGCAAAAGAAGGAAGAATTGATTGCACTTCAAGCATGGCACTGCCACGCCTGGAGAAAGCGCCCTTACGAAGCGGCCGGAGGCCTGAATTGGAAAAAGGTAGGTGGCTTTGCCAGTGTCGGTGCAGGAGCTCTCATGTGGCTAACGGCTCCTGTGACCGGAATTGGTGCCGTTGCCGGAACTTATTTTATGGCAGCTGGTGGAGGCATATTAGCTGCAACGGAAGTTGAAGATTACTTCCAACATAATGTTAATCTTCAACAGGAAAAAACGGGCTTTCAAATGGGCTGGCGTGATCTTGCTAAGCTCACGGCTTCTCAGGATCAAAGAACAGATATTGTCACAAATATAGGAACTGAAATTGCCTTAGGTGGAGTTGGCGTAGGTTTGAGATTGGTTAGACTACCAAAGTTTCTGCAAACGGGACGAGTTGCCAAAAATAGCAGTGTGCGTGAAGGAGCAACTCCAGAAGCAGATGTAGATAATTACTACGGTCTCATTATGAGTCGACATGAAAGAGTTATCCCATCAGAGACTATCGGCGATAAGGTCAACAACCTCCTTAAAGCTGCGACTGGGAATACGACAATCCCAAAGGTTCTTCTTAAAGAAGACGGTGACTTTGCTCCCATGATTAAGATCATCACTGATACCAAAGGAAATGAAATTGATAAGGACATTGCCTTTAAAGATCTTCAAGAGAGAATACGAGCTTACAAAGACTATCCCGATACCCTAAAAAGTGCCGTTCGCTCTGGTGTTAACTTTAGAGAAATTCAAGATGCCAACCGCGTATACGCAAGCACACTAAAGCGATCCCATTTTCCAACGAGAAAGGGTGACCCTGTTCCAAAGCTGCCTGAGCTAGATCCACCTCTCAAGCTCAGTACTTCCCCGAACAACACGGTAGTTCTTCACTATCAAGTCGTTGATAAGAACGCAGATGGAGTTGAGAGCATCATTGAATACACAGAAGACTTTGCCAACTACAGTGGGTTCATGAGATTTGTAGGAGATACAAAGTCGGCCCATAAGCAAGCATTCTCCTTTGATTTAACAGATGAGACACTTCGAAATAGTGATATCTTCAACGTTCTCGACGATCAGGCAAGACGTTACAGAGAACTCTCAGTGGTTCGTGATTCCCTCATTGATATAGGAAAGAATGTTGATCCTGTTACAGGAAAATACCCTAATCTTACTGATAGGCAAAATGGCTATGTCTTTCAGCTCAATGAAATACTCACAAAGTCTCCCGACCTACTTCCCAGAAGAGATGCTCTAAAGGCTTTCACTGCGCAAGAGAGCAAGGCCGAAAGAAGAGCACTTCTCACTGGGAATATTTTTAGAAATCGAGGGGGAAAGTATTCAAAAGAAGCAAAAACCTTTGCCAGACAGGGGCTTCCCAGCCTTTTTAGGACCCTTGCACCCATCGGTATTCTTGGGGGTACTTTCGGGGGAACTGGTATTATTGTCACCTCAGCTTCAGACCGACTTGGGGTCAGAGGACTCAAAGAAGACTTTCTCGAAACCACTCGAGACTTTAGTCGATCTGTGAATAAAGTATTCTACCCGGAAGCCCCAGTGGGATTTACAAACGAAGAAAAAGCTTGTGCTCAACAAGCAAGAGGATGGACAGTTGAGAACGCTTGCCTTCTAAGCCTTTTAAATGATCAAGTGATGGTAAGAGAGGGAATAAGAGAACAATTTGATCCAAACTACGATATGGCAACTGATGAAGATCTGCTCCGACGAGTTAGACAGTACATCAGAGACTTCTATCGCTTGAGAGAGTTTTTTGCTGAAGGCAAAAAGACTCAAATAGCTCAAAGCTCAATGAGCATGGTGGCCAAGGAAAAAGCCGAAGGAGATCTCAAAGAGTTTATAAGAGAAGTCGCTCTAAATAATGGACTTGTTATTCTTGATAGAGGTGTCATCAGTGAGGACGTTGCTGATAAATTAAGAGAGAGGCTGGTCAACTACAATGATAATCCAGAAGACGCCCGAAAAGCCTATGAGGAAATTCTTGAAGCTCTTGCCTCTTATCAAGGACAGGTTATTCAAAACCCCGAGCTTCCCTCTTCAATAAAAAACATGGTTGAGAAGCTCATGACGGAAGAAATTATTGATGATTTAAAAACTGAGCAATAATCAGTTTTTAGAATTCATCCCAAAGACGGGGCTCTTCTTCAATACAATTCAGAGAAATAAATGTGGGAGAATCACTGTTGGCAGCAGTTCCTGTACAAAAGAAAGTGACAATATCAAGAGTTTCATCGAAGAATTCAACTTCGTAAGAGAATTCAATGTTGACCATATTAGCAAGAGGGCCTAGCTCAATTTTCCAGTCATAAGACTCAAGATTAGTGATCTCAAGCTTCTTAGCGGCTGCAAGCTCAAGAGAAGTTTGATTGAATTCTGCAAAGGCAGAGTTAAAAAGACAGGCTAGAAGTAAAGTAGCGATTAGTTTCATGTGATCCTCCAAAGATGGAGGGAAGATTCCATGAGAAAAACACGAAGGCAAGTGTCGAAGGTAAATTATATAGAGGTCTAAGCGCTTTCTTTCTTTACACTAAAAGCTATGGTCAGAGCTTCAAGTACCCTTGGAATGTACTTTGGATCCCAAAGCTTGCCCTTATCAAACTCAATAATCTTGATAGCTCTTTTATTTCTCTCACGCATAGGAAGCTGTTTGTTTTCCGTCAATGTATTATCGAATACGTTGGCAATACTAACGATCTGAGCCAAGTCATAGATTTCATCACCGGAAATTCCGCTAGGGAAGCCGTGTCCATTAAATTGCTCGTGATGTTGTTCAATAATACTTAGTACTTGAGCGGGTATTCCCTGAGTTTTCCTAAGCATTTTTACCCCCGTAATAGGATGGTCTTGCACTGCCTGGGAATAGAGTCTGTTGCTATTATTTTCTAAAATTTTTGGGTCAATCTTTAGTTTGCCATAGTCATGAAAAATCGCACCCATGTAAAGGTTCTCTAGAACAAATTGGTGACCATGACCTAAGGCCATCCCTAAGTAGACAGAAAGGTTGGCGACATTAACGGAATGATCCGCTACCCCTTGATTCTTATTGAGCATCAGGCTTATGGCCTGAGCGGTGATCGGATTTTCTTTTATATTTTCAACAAAGTCTGAAACGTTATCTTGAAGGGCTTCAACAATCGCTTCGTTTAGTTCCTCTTCAAAATAGACTTCGTAAACCTTTTCTTTGAAGTCTTGGCTGCGTTGAAAAAAGCCTCTTGAGCCTTCACCTGCGGCCTTCACAAAATTGTCCTCGTCTTCATCCTTAGAACTATTTAACCAAGACAAGAAATCCATAATCTCATCAGAGAGAATGAAAACGTTTTTTACTCCTTTACTAATAAAGAGCTCGAACTTCTCCGTACCAATAGGGTCACCTTTGGACTTAAATTTTATGAATTTATTATCTACCTTTAGGTAGATGTCCGTAGGAAGAGGTTTCTCAGGATCAACCTTAGAGAGAATAACTTCCGAATACGATTCACTGTCTTGTTCACTATTTTCCATAATTCACCTACCTATCTATTCGGCTTCGAATTATCGAGGGTTTAGCTTTTTTTATCTCAAAACGTAAAAAAGACCCATTTCAGGGTCTTTTGATAAGAAATTAAATTATTATTATTTATTTACTGTTCGATTTGTAGACAAATTCGTTGTCATCGCTACTCCAGCTTGAGGGACTATAACCATCATCATCGCTATCGTCTGAGCTCTTTGTCCTGTCCTCACCTAGCTCATTTTCAATTCTCGCCGGAGTCGAGCGGTTCAAGCTTAGAATCCTTTCAACATCATCTGTGATTCCTGGTGCCTTCACTTCTTCTTCGAGAGCTCTTCTTATGGCCTCGACGTCGACTTCAAAATCTTCGATAGGCTCATTGGCTAATCTTGTTTTCTCACAGGTAATACTCTCAAACGTTTGAAACTCCATTCCATAGTCTCTGTCGGGGTCATTGAAACTATGAATAACTATTCTTGGGTTTCTAAATGTCGATCTCTCTCTAAATTCAATAAGGCGCTCTGGTAAGAACTCTTTATCAGCATATTTCCCATCACTTAATTCACGACTATAAACCTTATTTAAGCTTTTCTCATACCCAAGCTTCTCACAGAGGTGATTTGGGCTTGTTTCATAGGTTTTCGTTTTGCCGTTAGACTTAAAAATAACTATTCTAGAAACAATCGGGGCATTAAGTGGGTTCTCAGCAATGCTACCAAAGTCAGAGCTATCAAATGTTCTAACGACTTTTCCCGCACGCTTGCCCTCAGCAGCAGCGATTCTCTCTTTTAATTTTTGCTCAATTTCTTGCTCTCTTCTTAAAGCAGCAGTTTTATAACGTTCGGCTTTTCTGATAAGACTGGAACTACTATCACCGCAACCAGCTCCGAGATATTGCTCTAGAGTTATTTTTGGGGCTTCCTTATTCATCTCCCAATAGAGAACTTCGCAGTTGTCCTGAAAGGGCTGTGCCACAACACTCACTGGGATAGCAGCAAAAAGTAATAATCCACCAAGTAAACTCTTCATTTATCTCTCCTAACAATCATTTCGTATTCATGCTTATAAGAAGCAAAAGCTATGCCAAGAATGACAGCGTAAAGTCCCTGAAATTGGATAAGGTAGACTCCAAAGACCTGTAAAGCTAAGGGAGGCCGTCTAAAGAATAGACACTAAAGCAAAGACAAGAGCTTGACCGATAGGCGCTTTTCGGCGACCTTTAGAGGATGGATATCAGAGTAATTGTTTTTGGAATGTGTATCGTCTTAGTTTGCCTCTTTATAGCGGCTAATTTCTACATCCCTAGAGCGAAAGAGCGATCCCTCAAGGAAGCAGCTTTCGGCGCTCAAGCTCAGATTTTTTTGAAAAATCCAACCCAAGAGAACTACGCCAAGTGCTTGGAAAGCGCGGAAGCTTACCTTAGAGCAAAGAAGTCTAATCTAGACGTTAAAGATTTTCTCTCTCAAGAGAAGATCACTTTTCAATCAGCGTCATCTTAATTTTAAAAGAGACGTCATCATAAGCTTTTTTATTTTTTTCATAGAGTTTTAGCTTGAAGTCTTCTTGAGCAAAGTTAATCTGGGCCTTAAACTCAAAACCTCTCTTTATCGGCCCTAAGTTCACATCAAAAAAAAGCTCCTTTTTTATTCCCTTAAGTTCCAGCACTCCTTTACTATTAAATACGCCTCCTTTTCCAAGGAAAGCATTCGTAATCTTCAAGACCCCTTTTCCAAATTTTTCTGATGAGAATTTAATAATTCCGCTCTTAAGATCCGCTCCCTCTAGATGTATCTCAGCTTTACTTATCTCTAGGGAGCCCTTTTCCTTGATAGGGATCGCTACCCACTCTCCTTGCTTCTTTTTTTTCAGACTATAGGTCTTGGGATTGCCCTTATGGTATTCGGACATACTCGCCTCGATCTGGGGGAAAAAACAAATAAAGCTGAAGATAAAAATCAGTGTTGATATACTTAAGGCTTTTAGGGATATTTTACTCATGAATGTTCAACCTTTTTTAGCTTTTGTGTTTATTAGACTTATGTCTTTTACTTATCGCTATAAAATCATAAATCAAGATCACCTAAATGAAGTCAAAAACAGGTCACTTTATGGAAACTATTTATTTGGTCTATGGCATCAAAATCTCATCGGAGCTATTTTAAGTCAGTTAAATAACCCCCATGCCGTAGTGGTTTCCTCCTCAAAAGACGGGGAATTGGTGGCAAAAACCTGTGAATGGCTAGGGCACAAGAGCACAAGGGGTTCATCCTCAAGGGGTGGGACTGGTGCAATGAAAGGAATGATCAAGCTTCTTAGATCAGGCCTACCAGGAGCGCTCACTGTTGATGGACCAAGAGGACCCATGCATGAGGCGAAAAAAGGTATCTTTGAACTCTCCTACCTAACAAAAACTCCAGTTGTTCCTTTGGCCATTTTACCTAACCACTTTTGGGAAATATCAAACGCTTGGGATAAATTCAGAATACCAAAACCCTTCGCTACATTTTATATACATTTTGGAGAACCGATTTACCCAAGTAATGAAGACAAGCAGCATCAATTTGAAAGGTCGGTCAAAGACCTGAAGCAGCGATTGCACCACAGTGAAGCATATCTGCTAGAAATGATGAAAAAAAAATGAAAATCGGCTTTTTTATTCAAAAGACAACATTTTCCTACTGCACTTTTCATTGAAACCTTATATTTTCCTACTAGAATATGCCTACTAATGAATTAACCATCACAACAACTATAAGGAGACTACTATGGCTAAAGAAATTGAAATGCTACTTGTTGGTTCAAAAACTAAAGAAGCGCTAAAATCAACGGGATTAAATGTTTCAGGTGAAGCACTTGATAAGCTAAATGAAAAAGTTCACCAACTTGTAAAAGAAGCTCAAGAAAGATGTGTAAACAACGGAAGAAAAACAGTTAAAGCAACTGACTTCTAGTTTATCCCGTTTTAAAAAGTAAGGTCGGACTTTTCCGGCCTTTTTTTTTAACTTTTTTACTTCGAGACAAAAATGGATTTAAAAGAAAAGCTAGAAAAAGATATTTTGGAAACAAGTTGGAATCCATTAGCAGAACACTTTGCGAAAGGAGCCGTTTATCTCCTCGATGGAGATCTCGAGCTAGCTGAAGTTGGTGAGTCAATGGCAGGTGACAATCTCTCCTCTGTAAAAGAGTGGTTGGATAATGGGCTTCTTTATCCCCCAACTCCTGAGGAAGCCTTAAAGTTTAGCCAGACAGAAGAGGTTCTTTTTAATATGCTCATTATTGAGCCCTACGTTCTTATTCAAAGGAAAATTCAAGCATGAAAATCATATTTATTTCGGCCCTTATCTGCCTCCTCTACTCCTGCCAGTCAAAAAGACCAACCAATCTTGGTTTAGTAGACTCCACTGCGGGTAAAACCCTTCAAAAGTGCCCTGACACTCCAAACTGCCTCTCTAGTCACTTTCCAAATGACAAAGAGCACCATACAGATCCCATCGCCTATAAGATGGAAAAAGAGCAAGCAAAGACGCTTATCAAAGGTATCCTCAAAAAGACTCCCTCTGCAGAGATTGTCAACGAAGAGCAAGATTACATCTATGCGGAATACACCTCATCAATTTTCAAGTTCGTCGATGATGTTGAATTCGACTTCTCTCAAGACAATGTTATTCATCTAAGGAGCGCATCTCGACTCGGTAAGAAAGACTTCGGGGTAAACGCAAAGAGAATTGAGGAAATTAAGTTTAGGTTTTATCAGAATGACATGTAAAAGCTGATCCACATCAGTGTAGATTGTCTAATATATGCTATGTTTAGCTATAGATAATTAAAAAAGACGTATCACATGACTCAGACAAAAAAATCTCATAACTGCTCAACTTGTCCTTCGTTGGCCAAGGGGATCTTTTGCTCACTTGAGCAAGCTGCGCTTACAGAAGTAGGTCAGCACAAAGTTACGAATATCTACAAAAAAGGGCAGACACTCTTTATCCAAGGCAACCACCCCTTTGGATTATTTTGTATTAGCTCCGGGAATATTAAAGTCACAAAAGTGGGGTCCGACGGTAAAGAGTCTATCGTGAGGATCGCGAGTGCCGGAGATGTACTAGGGCACAGAAGCCTTTTTACCGACCAATATTACATGGCAACCGCTACTGCTATTGAGGAGACGAAAGTCTGTTTTTTGGATAAAAAGTTCATCCTAAAAGTGATGAAAGATGAGCCTACCGTCAGCATGCAGGTCATTGAAAAGCTATCAACAGATATGGGGAAAGCCGAAACTAAGCTCTCTTCTTTTCATCAAAAGAACGTAAGAGAAAGATTAGCAGAGCTTCTTCTGATGCTGAAGGAGTCTCACGGCTTCGCTCAAGCTGATGGTAGAATCAAAATCCAGCTCAAACTTACCCGAGAAGAAATGGCCACAATGATAGGAACGGCCAACGAAACCCTCATTCGCTTCATGACAGAGTTTAAAGAGGCGGGCTTAATAGAACAGGAAGGAAAAATTCTCTTTGTAAAAAACGAAGAAGAGCTACTTGAGTGGGCCAATTTACCTTACTAACTCTTTTTCATTTCCTGAGCTAGATTAGGTTTTTATTTTTATTCTATGTTTATAGTTTGATAATGAAAATTAAAGCTCAAAAACCAAGTTTCTTCTCCTTAACCCCTAAAAACCTCGACCTGATCAAGTCCCTCGCAAGTCCTTTCTCTTATACTGTAGACGCCAATCTCTTCTATGAGGAACAAATCCCACTGGTTGCCTACGTCTTCATTGAGGGCCAAATCATTCTCACTAAGAATAGAAGAAAGAGCCTAAAGGTTCCAACTCTCTCCATTTTAGGACTAACTGAAACCGCTCAAGGTATTCCTTCTCTTTATGCAGCTAAAATTAAGAAAGGATCGCTGGTCTATTTTCTCGATCGAAGCTCTATTTTTAAACTACTAGATCAGTCAAAAGACCTAGATGGTGAACTCTTCAACTTTCTGTCTTCTCTCGAAGTGGCCTAACGTTTCCAGATCTATACCGCTCAAAAAGATGACCTAGATCATATTTTAAAGTCAAATCTCTCGTTAATATTAAGATGAAAATTACTCTTATAACCAAGGTTAGGAAGTGAAAAATATTGTGCTTTTTGCGTCACTCACTGATGATTCCCTCTCTTCACTCAAAAGACTAAAAGAGTCGTCATTCTTTAGTCAGGATTGCACGATTCACCTCGTCCACTGTTTTGAAATCCAAACATATACAGCTGAGTTCTCAGCATATACCTATCCAACGACGGCTCAGTACCCTGAGTTTGAAGAGGGTGCACGCAATGTTTTAAAAGTACTCGAGAAAAATTTGAGTGAGAAGTTCAATCATCTGAAATTTCAAACAAGCATCCTCTTCAGTACCGATCCCAAGCACAAGCTCACCGACTATTTGAAGGAAAATAAAGCAGACCTTGCGATCATAGCAACCCGAGGAAAACATGGAATCGAAGGGCTTTTTTCAAGTTCATTTGCAGACCACCTTATTCGTTACTCCAGTTGTGACGTCCACGTCCTAAGACCAAAGGAGAGCTAGTTGAGTCAACTCTCTCAACAAACCACCCCAGCTTCAACAAGTACATCCTGTGCTCACTGTGATCTAGCGATCACCGCTCCTTTTTTAAATCAAGAGGGGCAGGAGTTCTGCTGTCGAGGTTGCTTGAGTGTTTTTGAGATCCTTAAAGAAAATAATCTGCAAGGCTTCTACTCTATTCAGAATCAAGAGAGTCGACCAAAGAAAGCGGTCAATAAAATTGAGGCAAAAACTTACGCCTATCTTAATCACTTAGACTTTATTAGTGAATATACTTCTAAAAACTCTAATCAAGAGTACAGCATGCTCTTCTATTTAGAGGGGATCCATTGCCTGGCCTGCCTTTGGTTAATTGAAAAACTTCCAAGCTTTAGCTCTGAAATCAAAAGCGCTCGACTCAACTTTGAAAGCTCACTGGTTAAGGTGACACTAAGGGGCGGTAGTCAAAATTTTTCAACGGCCGCCTCCACTTTAAATAGTTTGGGTTATACACCCACCCCAATTAAGAGTGATGACCAAGTCAAAGAATTACAAAAAAAAGAAGAAAGAGGTTATCTTCTAAAAATGGGTATTGCGGCGGCCTGCATGATGAACATTATGCTCTATGCCATCGGTATTTATGCTGGAGCGACAGGTGACATCGAGACAAGCTTCTCGTGGATCACTTTAGCTTTTAGTCTTCCTGTCGTTTTTTATAGTGCAACTCCTTTTTATCAGTCCAGCATTGCTTCCCTGAGAAACGGATCAATTAATATAGATACCCCTCTGAGTTTAGCAATCATTGTAGGCTTTTCTATAAGTGCCTATAACGTGTTTCAGTCATCATCGGTTCACTATTTTGACTCAATAGCAACTCTTACCTTTCTCATCCTTTTTTCTCGCTATCTTCTGATGAAGGCATCTCGCCATACCTACACCAAAAAAGATCTTAAAAACTTCCTAACCGAAAGCTCATTTTTAAGAATAAATCATCTTGCAAACGCAGAGCTAGAAGAAGTCCATATTTCGCAACTCACTTGTGGTGATACCATCCTCATTGAACCTGGAAGTGGTATTCCCTGCGATGGCATCATTACAAAAGGCGAGTCAGATATTTCAATGGCTATTTTAAATGGTGAATCTAAACCTAAGAAGCACCTTTTAAATGATTTTGTCTTCATGGGAACGGTTAACCTAGGCTCAATGCTTGAGGTTAAAGTTCAAGCCTTAGGAGAAGATTCAAGACTTGGACAAATTTATATAAAAGCAGAGGACGCTGAAAAAGATAAGTCTAAAGTAACTCTATTGTCCGACAAGATAAGCAAAGCCTTTGTTGCTATCGTTTTGATATCTTCTTTATTATTGGCCATTTTCTTTTTCGTTCAAGGTGCGCCTGAAATAGGCCTAAATAGGGCTTTAGCACTTATTATCGTAACCTGCCCCTGTGCATTAGGTCTAGCCACTCCTCTGACCTATTCTCGTCTTATAAATTTAAGTGCAAAAATGGGAGCTTTAGTAAAATCTGAATATGTTCTTGAGAAACTCTCGAGTGTTGAGAATATTTTCTTTGATAAAACAGGAACCCTCACTACTGGGGACTATCGCGTCATTGAAAGAGAAGTTCTCTGCTCCCCGAAGATACCCTTCTCTCACGAGGAGATTGTCTTCTCGATGGAAGCTAGTAGCTCTCATCCCGTTGCTCTTAGCCTTATTGACTGGTGTAGAGAATCCGAATCTATTATTAAAAGAGTTCCCTTTGCCTCTAGTACTGAAGTTCTAGGGAAAGGGGTTGAGGCCCAGATTAGCGACATAAGTTACGAGATAAAATCAGTCCCCACCCATGAGGATTTCCTTCTCATTGTTCTTATAGAAGATGGGCTACCACTAATACGTTTTCATTTAAAAGATCAGGTTAAAAAATCGGCGTCAAACGTCGTAAATGAACTCAAGAAGAGAAACTACACTATTTTCATGGCCTCTGGAGATCAACAGGAACAAGTAGAGGAAGTCGCTAAGATTTTGAAAATCGATTCTAAAAACTGGAAATCGAGAATGTCCCCCGAAGAAAAAGGGGCTTGGGTTCAGGACTTTAATCAGACACTTTTTATAGGCGATGGAGTCAACGATACCCTTGCCTTCAGTCACGCGAGCACCTCAATTGCTGTCAAAGGATCTCTTGAAGTCGGAATGAACTCAAGTGAAGTTTACCTTAAAAATAGTGATATTGAGCTCGTCACTCCTCTTCTTTCCATGGCAAAAGCCGGAACAAAGACAATCAAACGAAATCTCTCTTTTTCTCTCATTTATAATATTGCAGGCGCAGCATTGGCCATTAATGGATCTATTGGCCCATTACAGGCCGCAATCCTGATGCCGCTAAGTTCACTTACTGTCCTGGGGTCCAGCCTCTGGGGAACAAGAGCTTCGTTATTCAATCCCAAAAGAAAAAACAAGGAATACTCATAAATGGAAGTCATTGTCGTTCTCATTCCCTTTGCCCTATGCCTAGGAATTGCCTTTTTAGGACTTTTTATCTGGGCGACCAAGAACGGTCAATTTGATGACCTCGATACGCCAAGCAAAAGAATACTTTTTGAAGAGAATGACACTAATAATAATGAAAGGAAGGACGTATGAGTACAGAAGTTGCGTACGATGAAAAGGATCTGGAGACCTTTTCTTACGACGACGAGTTAACTAAACTCTTTGTGATTGCCACAGTAATCTGGGGTGTTGTTGCCCTTTTTCTTGGGGTCTGGATCGCTTTTGAATTAGCAAACTGGAAGCTTAATTTAGATCTACCTTGGTTCACTTTTGGGCGATTGAGACCACTGCACACCAATGCTGCTATTTTTGCCTTTACGGGAAATGCGATTTTTGCAGGTGTTTACTACTCAACCCAGAGGTTGCTCAAGACTCGATTGGCCAGTGACTTGCTTGGCCGTATTCACTTTTGGGGTTGGCAGATCATCATTGTTCTAGCTGCTATAACTCTTCCCTTAGGAATCTCCAGCGCCAAAGAATATGCCGAGCTGGAGTGGCCAATAGATATTCTTGTGGCCATCGTTTGGGTTATTTTTGGAGTTAATTTTTTTCTAACAATAAAGAAAAGACGTGAAAGACACATCTATGTCGCAATATGGTTCTATATCGCGACCATCATCACAGTTGCTGTTCTCTATGTTGTAAACAACTTGGCTATTCCAGTTGGACTGATGAAATCTTACTCAGTTTTTGCGGGCGTTCAAGATGCTCTCGTTCAGTGGTGGTATGGACACAATGCTGTAGCCTTCTTCTTAACGACTCCTTTTCTTGGACTTATGTATTACTTCATTCCAAAAGCAATCAATCGACCAGTCTATTCCTATAGACTCTCCATCATTCACTTCTGGTCCTTAATCTTCGTTTATATTTGGGCGGGACCTCATCACCTTCTTTATTCGACATTACCAGAGTGGGTTCAAACAGTAGGAGTTGCCTTCTCTATTGCTCTTTGGGCGCCTTCTTGGGGCGGTATGATAAATGGTCTTCTAACCTTAAGGGGAGCTTGGGATCGTGTAAGAAAAGAGCCTATATTAAAATTTATGGCGACCTCTGTAACCTTTTATGGAATGGCAACATTCGAAGGTCCTCTGCTATCCATTAAGTCAGTAAACTCTCTGGCCCACTTCACAGACTGGATCGTAGGGCATGTTCACTCTGGAACCATTGGCTGGAATTACATGCTTATCTCTGGGATGCTCTACTACATGGTCCCCAAACTTTGGAAGACCAAACTCTACTCCGACAGCCTGGCGAATATTCAGTTTTGGGCCGCTACCATAGGCCTTCTCCTTTACATGATGTCAATGTGGGTCGCTGGAATTACTCAAGGACTAATGTGGCGTGCGATTGATAATACGGGAAAACTGGTTTACCCCAACTTTGTCGAAACAGTTATTAAGATTGTACCAATGTACTGGGTTCGTGCTTTTGGTGGAACCCTCGTCCTAATTGGCTTTGTACTCTTAGTTTATAATGTTTATAAAACGATAAAACTGGCTCCAAAACAGGTAGAGGAAGAAACCTTTAAGGCGCTTCCTCTATCGATGAATCCGCTTGATACAGACCACGGTAAGCATAGAAAACTTGAAGGTATTCCGCTCGTTTTCTCTGTTCTTGCTTTCTTGGCCATCATTGTGGGCAGCGTGATTGAACTAGTTCCCTCACTCGTCTCGAATCAATTTATTGTAAAAGACGCCCGTGTAAAGCCCTATACCTCTCTTGAGATTGCTGGACGTGATATTTATGTGAAAGAAGGTTGCTACACCTGCCACTCTCAACTTGTTCGACCAATGGTTGCCGAAAAGCTTCGTTATGGAAAGGCCTCTAATGCTGCTGAATACGTTTACGATAGACCCTTTCAATGGGGCTCGAGAAGAATTGGACCAGACCTTCACAGGGTTGGTAAGAAGTACTCGGACATGTGGCACTACAGACACATGATGGATCCGAGATCGGTTACTCCAGGCTCTATAATGCCTAATTACCCATGGCTCTATAAAAACAAAGTTAAGTTTAAGCAACTTACTAAAAAACTAGCAGTCCTAAGCGCTTTAGGAGCACCCTATACTGATCAGCAGATTGACCAAGCTGCTATCGAGGCAAAAGCTCAGGCCGACAAAGTCATGCGCTCCTTAATGGGCGATGGAGTGCCTGCAAATATGGTTGATAAGGAGATCATTGCTCTTATCGCTTATCTTCAAAGGCTTGGAACTGATATGGGAGGAAGTGATGAAATCACAAGTGTTGAGTAATTTTGCTTGGACTGACCTTACAGTTTTAGCTTTCGTTATTTTTCTTAGCTTTTTCTGTTTTGTCGTCATATGGACCTTTAGAAAGCATTCTAAAAAACATTATGAAGAGATCGGCACGATCGTTTTTGATGAAGGAATAAAAGATGAATAAAGAAGATGAGCAACAAAATATTATTCTAAATGAGACGGAAGAAAAGCTTCTAATGGATCATAATTACGACGGTATAGAGGAATTTGATTATCCACTTCCCTCTTGGTGGTTGTGGACATTTATAGGAGGTGGCTTTTTTGCGGTCTTCTATATTTATTATTATAACTTTGCAGGAGCTCCCTCTATTCGCGAGGAGTACAATAAAGAACTTGCTAGAGTTGAACTCGTTAGAGAGGAGCAAAGAAAACTCACAGGCTACTTTGACACTGAAGCTTTCAATACATGGAGCGAAAAACCTGAAAGCCTTCAGCAGGCGGCTTTAGTTTATGAAGAGAATTGTCTCTCCTGTCACGAAGAAAAAGGCATGGGAGATATCGGACCAAATCTAACTGATGAGTATTGGCTGAATCTAAAAAGTCTTTCAGCGGGTTCAATCTATGGTTTTATTTTAGTTGGAAATGAAGATAACGGTATGCCTGCATGGGCAGATACTCTTTCAAAAGAAGAACTTTTCGCAGCCGTTAAATATGTCCTTAGTGTACAAAGTACAAACGCTCCAGGAGGCAAAGAGCCTCAGGGAGTAAAGTTAAAGTAATGAGTAAAAATAAATTTGAGCTCCATGAAGAACGCCTTGCAACTACAGATGAGACTGGTCGAAGGGTCTATATTCATCCAGAAAACGTGAAGGGTAAGTGGCGAGATAGAAGAACCTTCTTCTATAGCTTCCTTGTACTTCTCTATCTCGTTCTTCCTTGGATTCACTTTAAAGGAAAGCAGATTGTTCTCTTGGATATTCCAGCGAGAGAGTTTACTTTCTTTGGAACAACCTTCTTCGCTCACGATGCTCCTCTTTTTCTACTTATCCTTCTTATTTTCATCTTCACAATGGGCCTCTTAACCAGTGTCCTAGGGAGGGTCTGGTGCGGCTGGGGCTGCCCGCAAACCGTCTTTATAGATTTAATCTACGGGAGAATTGAACAATTTATTGAAGGCAAAGCAAGAGCAAGGCAGAAGCTGCAAGAGATGCCTTGGAATTTAGAGAAGATTGCTAAGAAATCCTTTAAGTGGTTTCTCTTTTTACTAGTAACTCTCCATATTAGTCATTCCTTTTTGGGCTACTTTATAGGAACAAGAAAGCTTTTTTGGATAACATTGTCTCCACCTTCTGAACACCTAACTCTTTTCTTTGTCATGGTCTTCGTCACAGGCCTTTTGCTCTTTGATTTTGGCTGGTTTAGAGAGCAATTTTGTATTATTGCCTGTCCTTACGGACGTCTACAGTCAGTGATGATGGATGAATCTAGCCTGGTCATTGCCTATGATAAAGAACGAGGTGAGCCTAGGAGAGGAACAGTTGAAAGCGAAGGGGAAGGCGACTGCATCAACTGCTATCACTGTGTGAAAGCTTGCCCAACAGGCATAGATATTAGAAGAGGAACGCAGTTAGAGTGTATCGCTTGTACTAATTGCATCGATGCTTGCGATGATATTATGAGAAAGGTCAACAAACCAGAGGGCCTGATTCGCTACGATAGTGAAGCAAACCTAGAAGGAAAAAAGGTTAAGACCTTTGATCTTCGTCGCATGGTCTATTCAGCGGCTATCATTGTCCTTCTTGTGGTTCTAACAAGAAGTCTTCTTCACTTAGGCGATCTCGATGCTACTCTTATTAGAGCAGGAAGCTCCCCATACTCGGAACGAACTGTTCAGGGCAACAGGAAAGAAATTTCAAATCTCTACCGCCTGAGAATGGACTATAAAGGGTCGAAGTCCACAGAAATCAGTCTTGAAGTATTAGACAATAAGAGTATTGAGATCTTCACCAGCCGGAATCCATTTAAATTATCCGGTAAGAAGTCAAAGGACGTCATTCTTCACTTTAGGTTTCCCCAAGAACTTCTCAAAAATGGTAGTGCGGCGGCTAGCTTAGCCTTCAAAAATGCTCAAGGAAAAATACTACTTAAAAAGGAGGTTAGTCTTGTCGGACCTCTTAGGTAGTCTCATTCAAGCAGACAAGATCGGAATCATTACGATCACTTTTTTAGCGGGAGTAACGGGCTCTATTCACTGTATTGGAATGTGTGGAGCCTTTGCATCCACCTGCGCTTCCAGTAAGTCAAACCTTGGTTTTTATCACGGTGGCAGACTCTTAAGCTACACCCTCCTCGGGGTGCTTGGCGGACTTATTGGGTCGCTCTTTCTAAACTTTATAGAGGACCCCATTGTACAACTGGTGCCTTCCCTCTTTCTAGGAGGAGCTTTTATTATCTTTGGCGTAGGTGCCTTTCGAAAAAAAAGTCTTTCTCTATTCGCCCCTACTTTTATTCAAAAAAAAACGAGTAAACTCTACGGCACCCTTTTTAAAACTAAAGACCATACTCTAAGAAGCTTCTTATTGGGAGTATCCTCAAGCCTATTACCTTGTGGACTTCTCTATGGAATGTTAATTGCCCTAAGCTCTTTTCAAAACCCCTTAACAGGTGCCATAGGCATGGCTTCTTTCTGCCTGGGGACTGTTCCGGCGCTATTTCTAGCCCCCTCCGTTATTAATAAGTTCGTCAAACCATTAAAACAAAGATGGCCTCAGTTCATTGCGATGTCCACAACCTCTGTGGGACTATTTATTATTACTTATAGACTGGTAAATGCTTATGAAAAAATTCTTTGCCATTAAAAGCTGGGATGAGTTTTTCTTTAACTTTTTTATTTTTAGTATGATTTTTATCATTCCCTTCTTTAGCGCTTGGCTTATTTTAAAAGCAGCGAACTCATAGCAACGAAAACAAAGGGAGCCCTCGGGCTCCCAATTTCAGTTGATCTTGCTTGCGCAATTAACACATTGGCTTGCCCACGGTACTGCCTTCATTCTGTGAAGAGGAATTTCCTCTTCACAGATGGCGCAATTACCGTAATTACCACCCTCCATCATCCTAAAGGCGAGAGCAATTTTCTCTAATTCGTCATGCTCTAAATTATCCAGAGCATCTACTACCTCTTTATTTTCTAATTCCTGTGCCTGCTCCTGCCAGTCAGCACTCAAGGGCTCTGATCGACCTTTAGATCCTTGAATCTTTCTTAGTCTCGTCTCAAGCTCCTCTCGCTTTAAGAGAAGTTGCTCTCTGCACTCCTGAATCTTAATGGTATCCATTGCGTATCCTCGGCTTAACTGTGACTGTGCTTAATCTTAGCTTCTAGCTTTTTAACAACCAGATCTATAGTTTTATACATGTTTTCACTATCAGCCTTTACAAAAAAATCATGACCCTTATCAAGGACATGAGCACTGGCGTAGTGATCATCATGCTCAACCCAACTTGTCCACTAAACACTGGCCGTTGGTCCAAGGTGCTTAACTTCTACTGGTTTTAATTTCTCTTTAATCATCTGGTCGACACTTTCTGAGTGCTCCATATGACGGGTGCTAATACTTAAATTCATAAAAACCTCCTTAATAAGAATCTTGAATTGAGTCTATCCCTCTTCATTTATTTGGCCACTTGGGGAAGTTGAATTGACAGAGATTGGGACAAAAAATGACTGAAGTCAGATTAACCCTCCATTTTACAAATGGGTTGGCTCACTTTATTAGCGAGTGCCTTCGATTAAATCACTTTATGGAATTTCTTCTTACAGGGTCTGTTAAGCAGTTGTGTAGTATTCTACAAACTTAATTTCTACCCATATACGGTAACTTCGATATGTATTCTGAGAGGTCTGATACATCCTCAGGAGTGAGCTTTTTGATATAAGACATCATGATTTTATTGATCCGAACGCCTGTTTGCATATTAGTGATCTGGCTATTTAGATACCAAGCAAACTGCCCACCGATGGCGGGAGCTTTTTGCCCTTTTTTACCCTCGCCACGCTTTCCGTGGCACGTAAGGCATTTCTTATAAAGGGCTGCCCCATTTTTTAGCTGGTCCGTATTCAGATCAACGAGTGGTCCCTCTACTTTTACCTGTTTCACTTCAACAACGACTTTCTTTGGTTGCATAAGTTCTTTAATTTCAGCTGCTTTTTTCTTGTTAATTTCAGCAAGTTTTTCAAAATCAAACTTACCTGAATCTATTTTTTGGTCCTGATAACCGGTGATATTCATAATCATCACTAAGCCTAAAACAAAAACAAGAAAATAAACAAGCCTGGCCATATAGGAGCACTCCTGAAAAAGCTCACAAAATCAATACTTTGCAATATACAATTGACTCAGAGTATAGGGTAAGACACAAAATCTGGCAATTTTTTGCGTAGAACAAATTACTTAATAATGGGCCTCAAAATCTGCCAAAGCCTTTTCGTAGGTCGAGAACTCTTTAACGAGGGCAAGATGCTCATTACTCAAAAAGCCTTGTTGATTAATATGACGAAAATGACGCAAAAGGTGATCAAAAAAGCCATCAACATTGATCACGTAACAAGGCTTCTTATGGTATTTCAGCTGGGCCCAAGTGACGATCTCGCATAGCTCGTCCAAAGTCCCCATCCCTCCGGGCAAGGCAAAAAAGGCGTCTGAGAGCTCGTACATTCGTGCCTTTCTGATGTGCATATCATCCACGACCTCAAGATTTTGTAGGCCCTGATGCCCGACCTCAAGATCGATGATTTGCTTGGGAATAACTCCCCAAACTGAGCCACCGGCTTCCATACAGCCATCAGCAATAGCGCCCATTATCCCTATTGAAGCACCCCCATAGACGAGACCTAGGTCCTTCTCGGCCATGCTGTGACCGAGGTCTCGGGCATGCTTTATATACTTAGGATCAATACCAGAGCTCGAACCACAAAATACACAGATCTTTTTCATAAGGTTGCCTTTATTAAATCTTCTATAACTGACTTCTCTACTTTGCTTTCTAGGGAGTTTTTCACACCATAAATAAAGTATTCCTGATTGCCCATTTTCCCTTTAAGCAAGCAAGGCCTACAGCCCTTAACGCTCAAACCATTTTCATGACAAAAGTCGATAACTCGTAAAACAGATTCAGTCACAGATTCGACGTCTTTGACGATTCCATTTTTACCTAACGCTGCTTTGCCTACTTCAAATTGCGGCTTAACCAGTAAGACAAATTCCCCACCATCTTTCAATACGCTCATCATCGGGACAATTACTTTTAACAAGGAAATAAAGGAAAGGTCGGCCACCACAATGTCGCAGTCACGAAAGCTCAAACCATCACGAATATTAACACCCTCTAAATTTGTAACTCTGTCGTCGTCTTTGAGCTTGGTCGCTAACTGGCCAATTCCTACGTCGACAGCATAAATTTTCTTAGCGCCTTTCAAAAGAGCAAACTCAGAAAACCCACCAGTGGAGGCTCCCATGTCCCCGACAACCATGTCGGTAAATGACAAATTAAAGGATGAGTAAGCCCCCTCCATTTTGTGAGCTCCTCTACCTACGAATATCTTATCCTTCTTGATTTCAAGGGCGACATCTTCTTCAAACTTTAGAGAAGCTTTCAAGACTTTTTCACCATTAACGTACACGTAGCCTTCTTTCACGAGATCGGCTGCCTGATTTCTTGAAGATACAAGGTTTCTCTTTAAAAGGAGGAGGTCAATTCTTTGCTTCATTTAAGATAGGGTTTCACGCGCACTTCAACTAGTTGAGTATTTTGAGAATAGGTAATATTGACGATTTCTTCTAGGCGAACCGTCAAAGCCTCTTCTTCAAAACTTTTTAAAATAGCTCCGCTATCATCAAAAATTTTTCCAGAAACTAAAATCTCAGGGCTAGGGCCGTAACTCTCAAGAGTCCCCGACTTTTCTTCTAAAAACTGAGCTTTCAACTCAACTTTTATCCCAGACTTCATCACAAGGATTATGGGACTATCTTCTCTGACTTCCTCAATCGAGTGGAGCTCACTCCCCAAAGTTAGTCCGATATCAATACCCTTTTTGTTGATGACAGATACATTCAAAAAGAGTCTCGCCTGAATAGAAAAGCTAAGAAATGTGAAACAAAAAACGATATACTTCATACACGTATTTTACGCTCTAAAGGAAAGTATTGAAAGCATTAGCCATTTTGGGCAATCTTATTCTCATCGCTGTCTGCCTTATGCCAATTGGCAAGAGTATACCGATGCCCTTTTCTCGCACAGATCTTCTTTATCATGCAGCGTCTTATCTACTCATAACCTACCTCTTTATTTGGGCCGCATTCTCGCCTATCAAGTCCATGGTCTTCTTAATTACTCAGGGGTGCTTGATCGAAATTATTCAGCCCTACTTCTCTAGGCATTTCGAGTTTTATGACATGATCGCTAATACTTTAGGCGTACTACTAGGCTTCTCGCTCTACAGAATTAAAGCAACCCTCACCAAGAAAATCAACACCTCCACTTAAGAAGACATTGCCAAAACTCTTGTCAAAGGAAACCTTGAGCTCCCCTCCTGGAACATTAACTTTGACTGATCCAGACCAATCAAGTCTTCTGGCAACACACAGAGCAACAGCAGTTGCTCCCGTTCCACAGCTTTGAGTTTCAGCTTCGACTCCGCGCTCGTAGGTTCTCATTTCGATTTCTTTGATTGAAGTAACCTTATAAAAGTTTACGTTGGTGCCTTCATCAAAGAGATTATTATTACGAATCTCTCTCCCATAAAGCATCAAATCATCCTGAGAAAGGTCTTCAACTTCAAAGCAACAGTGAGGAACGCCGGTAAAGAGGTAAGAAGAATTGAGGGCCCTAGGATAGAGACCTTCTACATTCATGGAGTCAAACTCTCCGACCTCGCTCATGTGAATAGGATAGCCCTCTGGCGCACTGGCTTTTCCAGAGTAGACGCCACATTTGGTGCTAAAAATGAAAAGTTCCTTAATAGGCTTGATCTGACAAATTTGGCCGGCAAAATGAATCATCGCACGAGCCCCGTTGCCACACATTTCCACCTCACCACCATCAGCATTGAGATAGCGCATATGAAAATCATGCTCATCTTCCAAGGAGTGAGGTTTCTCTAAGAAAAGTAGGCCGTCCACTCGCTGGGCTTCAGCCCACTGCTGATAGATTTCACTAGAAAAATGATGAAGATCTGCTGTTCGATTATCAAATATCAAAAAAGTATTGCCCGTTGCCGAGTAGCGCCAATAGGGAGTTTTCATCTCTTTCCTAGTACTTATTGAGTCAGAACTTATTATTGCAGACGAGAGCCTCTTTACCAACGACCTAGTTTCTTGCTAAATTAACTTTTCACCAACATTTGGGGCATTAGCTCAGTTGGTTAGAGCCCCCGGCTCATAACCGGGTGGTCGCTGGTTCAAATCCAGCATGCCCCACCATAAAAAAGCCCAGGCATTAATGTCTGGGCTTTTTTTGTTCTTTTGTTTAGTCCTAGGATAACTGAAATTATGAGAAATTTCAGAAAAACTCTTATTCATACCTTCAAATCTCCGTCAGCACATGGCAGCACCTTCGGATGCGGAACGACTAAAGCTAGTTGAAGGAAAAGTAACGGTTTTCCAAGGGGAAATAGATCGCCCAAGCTGCTCTCACCTACTGTTCAAAGTGAACAACTATGCCTCTGGCGCTATAAAAAAACGACAAAAGAAACAGAAACTCTTCGCCTTCATAATCAGACCTTTTTTTAAGATCGAGCACAAAGTCTAATAGGCGGCAATATCTTTAAGAAAGTTAGCTTTGTACAAGAGATAGGAAACCTTGGCATCAACGGCTTCGCTTTGGGCATTTAAATATATTCTTTGAGCATCAAGCTCTGAAAGAAAATTTGTAACGCCTGCATCGAAACGTTTTTGGCTCAGGTCATAATATGATTTTGATTGTTTTAAAATCTTCCTTTGAATATCTAATTTTTCTTTCGTTTTTTCATAAGCAATAGCACTGTTAGATGCATCCCTGTAGGCGTTTAAAATCGATTTTTCATAAAGTAAAATTTCTTTTTGTTTACGAATTTTAGCTATTTCTAAATTTGAACTAAGACGACCCCAATTAAAAATGGGTATATTTATACTTGGAGTAAAAGTCCATGCCCTAGAGTTTTTATCGATAAGTGTATCAATATCCCCCGACAAGTAACCATAGTTTGTTGTTAAACTAACCGATGGAAAAAAAGCCGCTCTTGCCGCTCCTATGTTAGCGTTAGCTGCTTTTAACTCAAGCTCTGCAGCAATGATATCTGGGCGTCTTAATAGAACAGAGGATGACAGATTGGCAGAAAATGCTGATATATTTTCTATTATATCTTCAAGATCCCCTGTCACTTCACTCATCTTATAGTTATTCTTTGTCGTATTATTCAAATTATTAAGTTGTTTGTATTTACTTATTTGTATGTCTTTAATTTGAGCTTTCAGATTATTTATAGCAAGCCTTTCTCGATCCATAGCCAACCGTGAGATGACTCCTGCTTTCTGTATTTTTTTGAATAATTTAATCCGTTTTTGATAACTTGCTATCACACTTTTCAGGACTCGCTCCCGCTCTATAAAGCCCAATAAATTAAAGTAGCTCAATACAACCTTATGTATCGTTATTAGTCTGCGGCTTTGATAGGCTTCCAAACTAGCGAGGTACTTCATTCGTGCACTATCTTTCAAGCTCCTCAATTTACCGAAAAAGTCTAGCTCGTACGAAGCGATACCAATGTTAAGACTCTCTTGATTTTGTATAAAACCATCTTCTGCCTGTGCTCCTGTTGGGCCAAATGCTCCAGCATTAATAAAGTTCTGCGGGATGTAGCGCCTTTGCGATTGGGCGCCTAGATCAATGCTGGGTAAGAGCCTTGAATATTGAATATCATATATACTCTCAATTTCTTTGACATTTAACTCACTTGTTCTCAAATCAACATTATGAAAGAGAGCACTTTCAATGGCCTGTTTAAGAAAATTTTGCTTAAAAAGATTAGACCAAACAATCTTTTTGAAAGTTTTCTTTTGTGATTTTGAATACGGTATAAGGTATCGGTCGATATTAAATCCGGGTTTTTCATAATTAGGAGCCAAAGAGCAACCAAAACAAAATAACCAAATAAAAATGAGACACTTATTCACTCTTCCTCCTTAGGCCAGCCACTTGCGCATATAGTAAAGGTGAAAAATAAATTATTAAAATCGTGATTGAAACAATACCTCCCACCAAACCAAAGCCAATTGAGTTTTGAGCACCACTACCAGGCCCTCTTGCAAAAATTAAAGGTAAAATCCCTAAGAAAAAAGTAAGTGAAGTCATCAGAATGGGACGAAATCTTTCATATCCTGCCTTCACAACTGCCTTTTTGATATCAGTACCTTCCTCAATTAAGCCTTTCGCAAATTCCACGACGAGTATCGCGTTTTTAGCAGTGAGGGCGATTGTTAATAAGATACCGACCTTAAAGTAAATATCGTTCGACTGACCCCCAAGCCATGTGGAAAGCGACGCTCCTAAAACCCCAAGCGGCAAGACGAATATGATTGAAAAAGGAATACTCCAACTTTCGTAAAGTGCTGCAAGACTGAGAAATATTGCAAAGATGGCTAACCCATAGAGAATAGCAACTTGATTACCCGAATTCATCTCTTCGTAGGACAAACCGGTCCAATTTATCTTAAAACCCTGCGGCAACTTTTGGCCTAGCTTTAGAAGCTCACTCATAACCTCTTCTGTAGAGCTGCCTTTAGCTGCTTGTCCCTGTATCTCGTAGGAAGGATAACCGTTAAATCTCTGGAGCTGGGGCGCTCCGTAGTCCCACTTTCCCTCGGAAACATCACTTAAAGAAACCATATCTCCCTCATTGGTGCGAACATGCCAAAGAGATAAATCGTTTGGTTTCATTCGATACTCTTTATCTCCTTGAATAAAAACCCTCTTAACTCTTCCGTTATCTATAAAGTCGTTAACATAAGCACCGCCCCAAACGGTGCTCAAGGTTGTATTTAATTCTTCAATATTCACATCATAGGCCAGCGTTTTTCTTTGATTGAGCTTAAGAGAATACTGCGGTCTATCCCCCAATGCATTAGCTCGAACATTGGTCATTACTTTATTTTGCCGAGCTAATTTCAGGAATTGATTTTTACCTTCCACCAGATTTTTATGATTCGATTTTAACGTATCCACAAGCTGAAATTTAAAACCGTTCGCGTTACCCAGTTGCGAAATAGGAGGCGGAACCAAAACAATAACTCTTGCATCCTCTAGAGTTGAAAAAGCTTTATTTGCTTTTTTAGCTATTTCAAAAACTGAATTTTCTTTACCATCACGATTTTCGTACTCTGAAAAGTTGACGAAGCCGATCCCAGTATTCTGTCCTTGTCCGACAAAACTGTAACCTATGACAGTAAATATGCTGCTGATAGCTTCAGTAGATTCTTTTAGAAAAAAATCTTCCACTTTCTCAACGACAGGAAGCATTCTACTAAAAGTGGTATTAGGCGGCCCTTGGATCAGGGTAAATACTCGCCCCTGATCCTCGTCAGGTAGGAACGTGCTAGGTATTCTTAAGAAAAGGACTATTGTCGCCACAATAAGTGCCATAAAGAAGGCATAAGAAAGTTTTTTATTTTTAACAAACCTATCTAAACTTTTACGATAACTCTCTTGCGTTTTATCAAAGTACTTATTGAATACTTTAAAAAAGGAGTTAGTCTGCTCTCCCCTTCTAACCAAAGTCTTACACAATGATGGTGCTAGAGTTAGGGCAATGAATAGAGAAAGCGTCATTGCAGCAAGGATCGTAATGGCAAAATTACGATAAATAACCCCCGAGGAACCAGTGAAAAAGAGCATAGGCGTAAATACCGCCCAAATGACAGTGGTCGTACCAATAAGAGCACCCGTCAATTGCCTCATTGTATCTTTGGCAGCTTGCTCTGGATCAATATCAGGATTTTTTTCAATTCGAGACTTATAATTCTCTGTTACCACAATAACGTCATCGACCAGCATCCCTATAGATAAAACACAGGCAAAAAGAGTCAGAACATTAATGGAGTAGCCGCAGACTAGCATAACGGCAAGAGTACCTAAAAGAACTACCGGTATTGAAATTATGGGAATCAAGGTAGCAGAAAAGCTTTGTAAAAATAGATACATCACTGCGACAACTAAAATCATTGCTATAGCAAGGGTGATGGCCACACCCTCGATAGACGATTTAATAAACGGAGAGGCATCAACCGGATAATCAACTTTCAACCCATCTGGAAAACTGGACTTAAGTTCAATTAGCTTATTTTTTACAAGTTCAATCGTTTCCAAAGCGTTTGCCCCTGCAGCAAGATACATACCGAAACCAGCGGCATTCTGCCCATTGTATCGTTTCACTGTATTATAGTTTTCCGAACCAAGCTCTATTCTGGCAACATCCTTGAGACGTAGAGATGAACCATTTGATAAAACTTTTATAAAAATATTTTGGAAATCCTCTTCAGTACTAAGGAGCGACTTCGTTGTTATTGTGGCGCTTATCTGCTGATCATCAAGCTGCGGAGCTGCTCCAATCTGGCCAGAGGAAAGCTGCGCATTCTGTACTCTGACTTGGCGAAAGATATCTTGCGCAGTTACTTTATATCTTTTAAGTTTGCTAGGATTAAGCCAGATTCGCATAGCCTTTTGGGGACCAAAAGCCTGGATCCTCCCCACACCTTTAACCCTTTCAATTGGCTCTACGACCTGTGTTGCAATGAAGTCAGAGATCTCACCTTGCGAAATTTCACCATCTTCAGAGAAGAAGGCGGCTACCAATAGAAAGTTACCAAGTGATTTATTAACTTTGACACCCAACTGCTGAACTTGAACTGGTAACGCAGGAATAGCCTCCGATAACTTATTTTGGGTTTGAACTTGGGCTAACTGAGGGTCAGTTCCAATCTCAAAAGTCAGAGTAGTTGAAGCCGTTCCATTTGAGTTACTTTGGGAAGAAAAATACCTAAGACCTTTCAGTCCAGTTAATTTTTTCTCAATGACTTGTGTTACCGTTTTTTCAACAGTCTCGGCAGATGCGCCCGGATAAACGGTATTGATCACCACCTCTGGTGGTGCGACTTGAGGATACTGCTGTATCGGTAATTCAAAGATCGATATCACACCGGCTAAGCTAATAAGTATTGCGATGACACTGGCAAATACGGGTCTTTTGATAAAAAAATTAGAGATCATTGCTTCTAGCTGTTGATCGGTTTTTATCAGTATCGTTCGGGTCCTCTTCGCCTATGATTTTAACAGGCGTCTCTGGTCGTCGTATTTTCATAATATTTGAGACAATTACGGATTGTCCTTTTTCTAACCCACCTTCCACGATCCACCACTTATCGGTCATTTTGCCCAAGCTTATATCGATGGGATAGGCTTTGCTGTCTTTAACAGTCCAGACCTTTGCTCTTCCTTTCGAAACTATTTGAACCGCCTCGACAGGAACAACTAATTTTTTTTTGTAACTAACTTCTTTAATAAATGTTTCGACATACATCCCGGGCACTAGTAAATTATCTTCATTCGTTGCCATAATCCTTGCCTTGATCGCCCCAGTTCTCTCGCCCACAAAGGGCTCAACGGATATGACTGTGCCTTCCCCGATTTTTTCTTTCCTGACGCGTATTTCGACGGCCCTACCATCAATATCTTTAAGATCATGACCCTTTAGCTGTGACCAGGGAATGCTTACGTCGACGTACACCTTTTCCATATCATATATGGTTGTTAGCGGCGTAGTTTGGCCAGCGGTGACCTGATCCCCTTCCATAAAGTTAGACTTACCAATATAACCAGCTATGGGAGCTTTTATATTCGCGTCATCCAAAGAGACCTTTGCCTGTTCAATTTTTGCTTTAGCCAGACTTACCATCGAGTCTAGTTCTGTTACTTTATTTTTGGCGGCGATATATTTTTGCTGCGAAATGGCATTTGACTTCCTCAGCTCTTTGTAACGTTTCAAAAGCGAGTTTGCAGTTTTCAATTGAGCATTAGACCTGTCCAATTCTGCTTGAGAAGCGTCAAGTCCAGCCTCATAAACTTTGGGTTCAACTCTGTAGAGAGAAGCGCCTTTTTCTACAACTGTTCCCTGTTCAAAAAGTCTTTTGAAGATGATTCCTGATGTTTGTGGGAAAATTTTAGCTTGCTTACTGGCCACAACCTTGCCAATTATTTTGTCGATTACGACAACCGATTTTATTTTGGCGATAGAAGTTCTGACGCTTATTGGTCTGACCCCACGATCTTCTTTGCCACCATCATTTTGGCAGCTTACAAAAGTAAGTACTAAGAGAAGTAGTAATTTCATTGCACCAAACTACCTCTTTAATAGATTTTTAAATCACTTACTTGTATAAATTATGTCAACATTCTTACACATCATTTATCAGGAGAAGCTCTCCATATTTACGCTGACAAGTAAAAGCTTAAGGAAATGAGCATCTCCAATCACAACTATCCCTAATAGAACCTTCAAGACTTTAGGACCTGCAAAGCAAGACAATAGATACCCAGCTCAGGCTAGACTTTGCTTGTAGCATTTGATAAAAAAAATTATCATAAATTTTATTTAACCCCGAACAGGAAACCCCCTATGCGTCTTAAAGGTATAATATCCCTAGCTGTTTCTCTTCTCGTCTTAGCCAGCTGCGCTACTAGGCCAGTCACTATAGAGACGGCCAAGCCAATCAAACCAAATAAACAAGCGAAGTTCAGTCAAAAAACGAAGGCGAGAAATGCTCTTCTTAGCTTCGTTCGTAATAATGGGTTTGTAGGATCAGCTTGTGAATCACGAATCATGATAAATGGTGAAAGAGTTGGAGAAGTTGGTACTGGTAACATTATCAATATTTACCTTAAACCCGGTAAACATAAAGTAAACATCAAGCCGACAAATATTAATATCTGCGGCGGAGATGAGATTGAGTCTATAGTTAAGCTCACAAGAGATAGCGAAAAACATTTTAGAGTCGCCATCCTTCAAAAGCTTGATCTAGAGCCCATCCAAAGAAAAGCGCCTAGAAAAGACCTTTAAAATATAAATTAGAATTTATTTCTTTTACTCAGGCACCTATTAAAGAAACCTGAGTAAAAGAAATCCGCTTATTTAAGCGCTCTTAAGAACTTCACGAGCTCATTCAAATCACTCTCAGATCCTCGATAACCTGACATTTGAATCTTCCTTTTTACTAACTTTTGAGGGTTTCTTAGAAAAGCCCCTAAAGCATCATCTGACTTCAGTCTCCAGCGCCTAATCATAAACTTTATAGCTGGAGCCTTTTTTCCTCCATAACCAAGGTGCCTGTGACATTTTGAGCAGGTCTTTATAAATACTTCAGCCCCTTTTTTGTAAGATTCATCTGTCTTCACCAAGATAGGATTAAGAACTGATCGATCAAACAACCTGATTTTTTTTACTTGATAAGGGCTTGCTACTGAAAATTTAGGAGACTTCGGGTCAAGTAAAATATAGGAGGGCTCCCATCTAAAGAAGCTTTTTAATATTTTGTTATAAATTCCTTTCTCAGGAATATCGCGAATATTTAAGGCGAGAAAGGCACCTTCGCTTTGAAGAGAGCGTGCATTGATTACGAGCCTATAACCATCAATGGCCATAGTTTCCATATGGTGAAGGGACTTTATGCCAAATCGTTTTTTGATAACAGACAAGAAATCTTTTAGATAGTAGCCCTCGTAAGTCAGAAGCTTCTTACTGTTGGGATCGACCCTTTTAACGATTTTCCAAGGTGGCGCTATTTTGCTGTTTTTAAAGTCATCATCAATCTTAAGTGTTTTGTCATTAAAAGTGACCTCAAGAGTCTTTTTCGCCCAAAGAGCATTGGAACTTAATAAAAATAGGCTTAAATAGATCGATAAGAGCTTTTTCATAATATCTCGGCTAGTTTCATTGGTAGAAAGATAGGCTTACGAAATGATACCATAATGTTAAATTTAAAATTAAAGGCCTCGTCATTTACAGCTCTTATTAAAAGGACTTTAGCATGATTAAAAATAAAGTAATATTACTCGATATACTCTTTACCGTCCTTACGGGCGGCCTCTTTAATCTATGGGTTCAGTACCGTCAAATTCGAGACTCTAATAGACTTTTACCTGTTGATGAGCAAAAGAGCTTTGTTCTTTTAATGATATTTAGTATTTTGACCTTTGGGATCTATTTTGTATGGCATGAGTTCAAGATGACCCGAGACCTTCATTTAAAAGTTTATGGTGAAAGAGATTCTGCCATAGAGCTTCTGTGTGCTATCGGAACCGTCTTTGGACTATGGTTTTTGGTCGATTCGTACCAACAAAACTTACTAAACGAGTACGTGCTTAAACAGGATTTTCAAGATCGCTAGACTTCTGATTGGTATTTACTCTGTAAACTGCCGTAGTAGGAGTCTATTTCCTCGAAGTTTAAATTATCTAAAATAAGAGAGAATGAAATTTTCCCAACTAAAAGATTAATTTGTTTGTACCACTGAGGTAGATATTTAGGCTCCTTCAATTGGCCTTTCTCATACTGACCCTTTAAAAGAAATATGTCTTCGATATCCAATCTTCCAGAAAATAAAGTGTGGATACAGGAGAGATTTGAGGTGTGGAGCGACCAAAGAAAAAAACTGTGCACCATGAACAGCCCCTCTAAGTACACATTATCTTTAGTGAAGACTATTCCCCCTTCGGCATAACCCCCCCGAAGAATCCGCGATGCAGAGAGAAAACTCTCTTTCTCATTTTGGCCGTAGGACATAAAGAACTTAAAAAGATCATAAAAGTCAGCTCCCTTCAAGGCCATATCAATCCCCACGATTCTTAAGGCTAATCTTCTAAGCCTAAAGATATCCATGCTACCAGTAATTACCTCTGCAAAGGTCGCCAGTCCCTCTTGAGTCTTTGTTGTCCTTGGGGCACCCCTAGCAAGTAAAGGTAGGTTCTCTTGAGCAGCTCCGTTGATGGCCGTTAAAGAGTGGGTCATTACTTCATGCACAAAAAGTTGATCAAAGTCATACTCACTAAAGCAGGTTCCTTTACGAATCCGCACTCTCGACATACCTGCCGCAGCTTTTGAAATAATGCTTGGCTCTTCTATAAATTCAGGAGTGTCAGGACCCAAAACCTCTTGGCTTCGTTTCTTCAGATCTTCTACTATTAATTGTGAACTGAAGCACAAGTCCGATTCTTTTAAATAGGCGTGATCGAACTCATCGTAGATCTTTAAAATTTTCTTCGCCATATCAAGATGAGAAAAGTTTCTTCCAAACTGTAACACCGAAGGAGTACCGTAAACCTCAATTCCAAGCTCTTGAAAGTGAGAGGAGCCAATGCTAGATATCATATCTATAGTGTGGATATAACTCTCAATCGTTTTTGAAGTGTAGATATGAAGAGGATTCTCACTAGAGAGTGGACTCAGAAGTTTTTTTAATGCGCGCTTATTCTCACTGAAGTCTCTTTCTTCATAATCAAAAGAAATTTTTTTTATATTTCCCTTGGCGTAAGCGCCTAGAAAGCTCTGCTCAATCTCAGTGGGCCAAGAGCAGTAATTTAGCAGTCGTATATCTTTTACGGCTTCAATGACTTCTAAATGTACTTCTCTTAAACTCTTCTTCATTTTATTAAGGGAAAATTCCATTTTCTTCATAAGAAAGAGCTATTTTCTCTATCGCACACATGTAGGCTGCTGTTCGTAAATCAATCTTAAACTTGTGATTCACACAAATAGTAGAGAGTTGGGCAAAGCTTGTGACCATTGTTTCCTCTAGTCCGGAAGCTACAAGACTTTGCTCATCTCCCGAGCTAGAGAACTTTTCTATGACGCTCACATCTATTGCGGTCTTAGTGACCTCTGAGACAAGATCTGTCATATTTCTAAAATTTTTCTGATCGTATCTATTCTCTACTCGACCGAAGCGAATGTGAGAAAGGTTTTTCACCCACTCAAAATAGGAAACCGTTACACCACCTGCGTTTAGATAAATATCGGGAATAATAGCGACCCCTAACTTAAAGAGTTCACGACTTGCTTCGAAAGTAACAGGTCCGTTCGCTGCTTCGCCAATAATTAAAGCTTTCACATCTTTATAATTCTTAGAGGTTATTTGTGACTCTAAAGCTGCAGGAATTAATATGTCACAATCAAAAGAAAAAATAGAATCTCTGTCTTTAGAAAACTGAGCACCCCCATATTCCTCAAAAGATCGATTCTTCTTCCTAAACGCCTGTAGAGAATCAATATCGAGGCCATCAGGATTAGAGACAATTCCTTCGAACTCAGAAATAGCAACAATCTTACAACCCATACCTGCCAAAAATAGGGCACTATAATAGCCGACGTTTCCTAAACCTTGGATGGCAACCCGCTTATCTTTTAAACCCAAGGGAAGTTTTAAGTTTTCCATGAAGTCTTTATTATTACAAAATTCACGAAGTCCAAAAGCCACGCCCATACCAGTGGCTTCTGTTCTGCCTCGAATTCCTCCTTGGGTAACAGGCTTTCCAGTTACACAGCCCGTTCCATTCAAATCATTTGAAAGGGATTTAAAGGTACTTGCAATCCAAGCCATTTCCCTTGGTCCTGAACCATAGTCAGGTGCGGGAACGTCGATACCAGGACCGATTAAATTACGATTGAAAAGTTCGTAGGTTAACCTCCTCGTAATTCTTTCCAATTCTGCAGTCGAATAGTTTTTAGGATTAATCTTTACCGCGCCTTTGGCACCACCGAACGGGACATCGACAACGGCACACTTATAACTCATCAAAGCCGCAAGGGCCTTAACCTCATCTTCGTTGGCGATCGTGGCAAAGCGAATTCCCCCCTTACAAGGCAGACGATGATGACTGTGCTGCGCACGCCAAGCCTCTATTAACTCAATCGAGCCATCATCTTTCTTTATTGGAAACTTCAGGTGAATAATGAGATTATTTTCTCTAATTTGCTCTAAGAGATCAGGTGCATAATCTAGGTGCTTACTTGCCACTTCAAAGTTCAACTCAACTTGCTTAAAAAACTCTAGGTTCTCTACTTCACTCATGCCAACCTCACTAATATATTTTTGAATTCTTCTTTATTTATACTACTTTTAGGATTGAATAATACCTTTAATGGGCTTCAGGACAGAAAAAATCCTCTTGTCTGGCTACATGTTAATTAAATAATTAGAACAGTGATCACCGGACCTAGAAAAGCCACTTCAAAATGTCGTGATGAGTTACGATACCTGTAAGCTCTAGGTTTTTATTAACAATAGGTAGCGCTGAAACGTGTTCCTTGACCATTACCTTTGCGAGATGATCTAGTGGAGTCTCCTCATCACAAGCTAAAATCATTGTACTCATAAATTGAGAGACACAAGCAAGTTCATCAATTTTCAACTTCTTCAGCCATGATAAATCTCTATCACTAATCAGTCCTCTCACTTTATCCCCTTTTACAAGAACGATATGATGGATACTGTGGTCCACTAAACTTTTAAGAGCTTCTTTCGCTGTTGATCCTATCTCAAGCGAAACAACGGGGCTCGACATTATTTCTATAGCATAAGTGACTCCAGCACTTTTTCTCTTGATGCTGACTTCTCTATTTCCTCCAAGAGTTCCTTCCAAGCGACTGCCTGATTCCTTGCTCAAGTAATCAAAAGACATTTCTGTAAGGTTTCCATTGGAAATAATATAAAACGACATGTTAAACCTCTAGCTCTAATGTTTTCTTCCGCAGTTCGCCTATCTTTTTAAAATGACCAAAAAGAGTATCAAACTCTGCTACAAAAACTTTAGTGCCAAGATTAACAGGATTTTCGACCGCAACCCAGATAAAAGTTTCTGGCAGCATCTTAAACAAGACTCTTTATTTTTGCTGTTGTGTAAATAAATACAAGAATTTATAAACCTATTCTCAATAGTCTTTTACTTGAGATAAGGTACTCTACTTCTGACTTTTAACTAAAAAAAAAGGGGGAAGTATTAAAATCTCGTCAATTGTAGCAATGGGAGAGAATCGAGTGATCGGAAAAGAAAATGATCTCATGTGGGATATCCCATCCGAATCAAAGCACTATAAAGACCGCCTAGGAGACCATTTTTTTATTATTGGACGAAAAAACTACGAAGGCTCGCTTGAGACCATAAACAAGGAAAAGGCACTCGTTCTCACTAGAAATCATGCCTACGACGCTGAAGCAAAAGTCTTCAATGATGTTGATAGAGCGATCGCCTATGCACAGGCTCAAGGAGAAGAGGAGCTTTTCGTTCTTGGAGGAGAGCAGATCTACGAACTTATGATGCCTAAAATTGATTTGCTTTACTTATCAACTATAGATTTTCAAGAAAAGGGAGACTCTTATTTCCCAAGGCATGAGGGCCATGATTGGTCCGTCCTTGAAGAATTTTCTCATTGCAAGGATGAGCAAACGCCCTACTCCTGGGCTTTCAAAAAGCTTATTAAGAAATGACTAAATATTTCTTTTATCCATCTCTTTTTTAAATTCATCGAAGAGACAAGGTTTATCAAATAAAATCTTCGTCTTCCTATCCTCTAGCTGAACGACTAGTCGAGTTACAGAGCTTCTGAACTTTCTCTCAAATGAGTAATCAAGAATGCTATCTAGAGGAATTACTCTGCTTCTTCTCAAGAGGCTTGATGATTCAACGATCGACTCGCTACTGAGAACGACTTTCGTTGTCATATAAATCAAAAAAAGATGAAAGATGTAAGCACAAAGAGACAATAGTAGTATTGCAGCTAAAAGATACCCGTAGGAAGCAAGATCTAGTCTTTCAAAATTGATGAACCGACGAAAATCAAAGCTGATATAAGTAAGCGCGCAGGCACTTAGAAACATCCTTATCCCATCTGTATATGCACCATGTACTGGTCTGACCTCAATTGCTTGCTTACTCATAATCTATTCCTGACTAAAGATGTTCCTACCTCTCATTAAAAAGAATCTCTTCATTTTTGTATAGCTTTTATTCAATCCTAGTAATGAACCCTTTTTTTCAAAGATTACAGTTGATGTGAAAGGTATGTTTTATGTCTAGCCCCTAAATCATTGGAATGTAATAAACAAAAAAATTTTGCCTCCATTAACCTAGCTCCTTCCTCATGATAGAATTTCCAAGAGTTGAATAGGCCAGGGAGGCACTTGTGGTTAGGAAGACTAATTTTTTAATGGTGTTGTTACTTATAGCAACGTCCTGTACGAGCAATAAAAATATCAAAAGAAATGTTTCCTCAGACAGTCGCTCTGAAGAAGAAGCCGTTAAAGATTATGAGGCAAACAGGGGAAAAGACTGGTCGAAGTTCGGTTATGACGGCTACACAGGAAAAAGGAACAAATTAAAGTTTCTCGGAGCAGTTGGATCAAAATCTAATATTAAATATGCTCTAGAGCTCTCCGGAAGAAGAGATCAACTTCTTGAAGAAAACCTCTTTGATACGGGTGTCAGTCCAAATGGAAAAACAGACTGTACCACTGTTATGAAGCGCGTTCACAGAAGTGCATACGGCGACTGCTATTTTCACAATCACGATGAAAATCTCACTGAAAAAGATAAGAACCTAACCAATCAATTAAGAATGGGTGCCGTTCACGAAAGATTCGGGCGAAATGTTTCTGCGCAAGCTTCTAATGAGGCGACAAAGAGTGACCTTATGAACCCAAGTCCAATGGAAATTAGCCATAAACTGCTTTCTAGAAATGGTAAGCAAGTTGACGCGCCCGTTATTAATGTCCTCGCTACGGCTTGGCTGCAGGCGATGAACCACGACTGGTTTACCCACGGTAAAAACTCCAAAACAAAGTCTTATGATATCAAGGGCCATCACTCTCATAAAGAAATGGCCGAGGGAATGAAGCTTCCGGCAACTCAAGCAGAATCCAGTAAAGAGAAAGGTCATCACGGTCATGGGTATGACTACACTTCAAGAAATCGTGTGACCCACTGGTGGGACGCTTCTCAAATTTACGGTAGTGATCCAGAAACGATCAGGAAAGTCAGGAGTGTTTGGAGAGACGGTAAAAATACTGGACGCCTCATTCCAGATGGAAAAATCGCTGTGGACGTTGCCAATAGAAAGTTACGCTATGATGCTACTGGCTTACCGATAACTGGCTTTCACGACAACTGGTGGACTGGGCTTGAGTTGGTTCATACGCTCTTTCACTTAGAGCACAATAGTATTGTCAATAATGTCCTAAAGCCTTTAGTTGCACAGAATAAATTATGTGTTGGAGTCTCAGGTTCTGAATGTAGTGAGATTCTTTTTGAGAAAGCAAGGATGATTAACTCTGCCCTCATGGCCAAGATTCATACTGTTGAGTGGACTCCAGCCCTTCTCGACAATGAAATGCTTCACCTCGGAATGAGAGGAAACTGGTTTGGATTTAGAGAGATTGCTGGAATTAACTTTCCAGGCTTACGGGGAAAGGTTGACGGTGGTATCAAACACTTGGTTTCAGGACTCGTAGGAAAGAAAACTCTTGATCTCTACTCCGTTCCTTTCACCCTCACAGAGGAATTTGTCGCGGTTTATAGGATGCATCCGCTCGTTCCTGATGCCGTAACTATTCGTGACAGTAAAACCAATAAAGTTGGAGAAAAGGTTTCGACAAAAGAGATGATTTTTCGTCAAGCTCAAGGAACCATGGCCAAACATGGCTCAGCAACTTGGCTGAACTCATTTGGAACGTCTTTTCCCGGGGCAATGACTCTTCACAATTATCCTACATGGATGAAGAGTTTCGTAGCTGAGCGAAACACAGGAAAAGAACACGGTGATTCTGTCAAAATGGATATGGGTGCTGTGGATATCTTTAGAGATCGCGAAAGAGGGGTCCCAAAATATAACGCCTTTAGAAGATCAATTCATCTACCAGAAGTGAAGTCTTTTGAAGAGTTGACCCCTAATAAAGAAGATCAAAAGACTCTCCGAGAGATTTATGAAGGAGATATTGAAAAAGTAGACCTCCTCATCGGTACTCTGGCAGAAGCAGATCGCTATCCAGGTTACGCCTTCGGTAATACTCCCTTCTATATTTTTGCTTTAATGGCATCGAGAAGACTTATGGCCGATCCTTTCTTTTCAGACTTCTATACGAAGGAGTACTACACGAAAGGCGGAATCGATCACGTTCAAAAAACAACGATGTCTGATGTTATTGTGAGACACTTTCCAGAACTTAAGAATCGTTTTTACAAAAAGAATAAAACTCTTCCAGGGCATAAGGAAATTGTCAGAAATGCTTTTAGACCTTGGCTTCCAGTCTATACTGGAGTTCAAGCGACTATAAAGGACATGAAGAGTCTTTAAACGATTTTAATCATGTAAGATATCTATAAAGGAGAGGATAAATTCCTCTCCTTTTTTTATAACTGAATAGAACCAGTTGCCCCAAAAGACACTTCACAATTATAGATCCGATCCAGATCTCTCTCTTGCGGCCCTAAATGCTCTAAATTGAAAGTACGACAGCTAATTCCTGGTGCACTTATATAGTATTTTCCCATACCGGCGTCGTGAGCAACAAAGCTACCAGAATACCTGGATACCTCTGAAAGATAATCAATCAACTTTTTAGCCTCTTTTCCCGTAATCGTAATAGTGGCAGAGCTTTGAGAATCAGCACTGTTCTCCGTGGTTTCTACGCTTAACTTAGCCATTGTATTAATCGCCATCAAAAGGGCTGCCATTGCTATTAATTGCTTCATCTAAGTCTCCCAATATTTGTTTTCCTAACCCCTTTAACACGGCGCACAATTCTTTCAATACCTATTCCAAAACCATGAAGAAAATACTCGAAAAAGGCACTTTCTTAACTAAACAAGATTTTAGGAAAAAAAGTCGACCTCTATTCTCCGGTCATGCCTCATGCGACAATACACAGGTATCCTCGTGATGAGAGAACGGTCTTTTGGAGTTATTCATGAAAAATTTTATTTTTAGTGCGCTATTGTTTTTGCTAGCTTCGTGCTCCAGCTTTAATAATTCAAGGAACCTTTCCTCTACAGGGGGAGCACTGGATGGAACTTATCTCGGAGCCGCTAAATATAAATTTGGGCGAAAAGGTCCAAACCGACCGGCCGTTAGAATTTATCTCCACGAAATTGAAGGCGAAAAAGGCTCCTATAATGCGGTTCTTTTAGAGTATGTAAATCTCCTAAAGATGGCCCCCAAGTATATAGCTTCTAATAAATTACCCTTAGTGAGCAATAAGATAGGCTACCTAAATCAAATAACGAGAAAGATCTCCATCTATAAAGTAACACCAACTGAAGATGCCATGACATTTGAAATGAACCCCTTAAGAGTAAAGGGTGACAACATTCAGGCAGACCAAGTCGATAATCCTCGCCTTCTCATTTTGAGTAAAGGTGACAATCTGGAGCATCCTCTAGAGGGAGCTCGAATTACCCAATCCAATAATTCTCAACCTGGTGAAATTTACTTTCCTAGCGAAGAAGACAAAAGAGATCATGGGGTCCAATATGCACTAGCAAAGTTTACTTACGAAAAAGTGAAGCTTGATTCGACTTGGAGAAAAACTTTTCTTCCTGGACCTTACCTTTCTCAATATGCTCGAAAAGACGATGTGGTCCTCGAACTTTCTCAATCAGGCAATATTGGAATGGGCGAATTTAAACTTAATCCAGCATATGCTGATATGTCTGCGCGAAAGCGAAGAAAGATGTTCACAAATCCCAAATCAGCTTTTATTAATGGTCGTTATCAAGCGATTGAGCCCATTGATGGGATGTTCCTCTTTGTTAAGGAGAATAGAAATGAGAGAGCAGACCGAAACGTCGTAGGACGAGTGGGACTTTTTATCGATATCTTTGACGCCACCAAATCTCTTAATCAAGATGTTGTAGAGCTTGTTCTAATAGATCCAAATAATCCAGAAGACTTCCATATGTACTACGAGCATCCCGAAAACGGTGAAGGCAACTAGAAACTCTTTGGATCGAAGACAAGGAAGAGGATATTTCATGAAATCATTACAACAATTTACTTTGGCGCTACTGCTATTTTCCACTGGGTCGCTATTTGCTCAGACGACTTCCTGGTCAGGCTATGATCAACTAAGCGCCTGTCAAAAGCAGGAAGTTCTTTGGTCTAAGATTAAAGCGACGACACATCAGTCACTACCGAAACTACATAAATTTGGTTTCCCCCAACTTTTCGGGATGACGGTACAAGAATTAAAGATTAAAGAAGAACGCCACGCAGACTTTGCCCCAAAGGGTTGGAAAAAGTTTCTTCACCGAAGAGGTGCAATGGCCAAGGTAAAGTTTATCCCAACAGAAGAAAATAAATATACGGGAATTTTTGCAAGTGCAGACTGTGCACTTATCAGGTTATCTCTAACCTATCGCCCTAAAGGCAAAAGAGACGTGGCGCCTGGACTTGCCCTAAAGGTTCTTCGAGACAAGCACCATAGTGCGAACCTCTCTGCTCTTTACACCCTCGAAGGTCAAAATAAAGATTTTAACTTTTTTAAAAACCCTCTCTCTAATATCGTCCCTCTAGGAGACTCTTTAGGACTTAAGGTTGTGCATAGTCTTTTTAGAAAGGTTTCTCGCTATCCTGAAGAAATTCTACTTGAAGACATGGCCGCCGTGAGTGAGCAAGGCGACAAATCTAAAAACCCTGCAGCACCTCGTCAGCTTTTCTTTGTCCCCAACCCAAATCTTAATTTTTCTTCAGCCGAGCATGATGTTCGACAAGACTTTCTATCTATCGCGGCAGGCACATCTTTATATAAGGTATTCGCGGTCTCTGATGATAAGAAGAAATTTGACTATCAAGAATACCAAAAATCAGACATTTCAAAGTTTCTTGATGACTCGATTCAAATAGGAGAAGTCATAACTACTTCTGAATTTGTCGCCTCTGAGTTTGGGGATACTGGCATTTTCTTTCGCCATGAGTTAAGAGCAAAATAGATAAGCTTGTAGATAACTACACACTTTCTATATTTAGCCGTGATTTATTTGATCAAGGCCTTCTGTAAAAAAGAGATAACTTAATATCTTTCAGGAGGAATAAATGAATAAAACGAACACTATGTTCTTAACACTCTTACTACTAATATCTGGTTTCGCCCAAGCGAGCACGCCAGTTTCAATGAAGATCCCAGTGGATAATATTTTCTCTCCACGAGGTTACGATACCCTAGATAGTTCCGAAGTTGTTGTTGAAGGGATTCTTCCTAACGGATGTCACCGGATCCCAAAGACCAGCTATACCGTCAAAGGTAACACGATCTTTATCGAAGTGACTTCCCTTGTCTATAACCAACCAAATACTTTTTGCCCTGAGGTAATTTTACCTTTCATCAAAACAGTCGATGTCGGAGTCCTGCCGAAGGGCAAGTATGATGTCGTCGTCAACAATGGAACATCATTTGAAAAGCAATCTACCTTTAAAGTGAGAGAACCTTTGCTTGGAGATAGCAGAAATCAAATCTACGCCAACGTTGAATATGTTGAAAAAAATAGAGACAGAAACTCAATCACACTCTACGGCCACAACCCTTCAGTTTGCTTTGTTTTAGACAAAGTCCGAATTGTAGATAATGGAAGAAGTACACTTAGTATTCTTCCCCGTATGAATAAAGTCTCAGACTGGTGCCCAATGAAGATGGTTCCCTTCAAAATAGACGTGGACCTACCCGCCGATATGACAGAGCAAGAAACGCTTCTTCATGTTCGGACGATGTATGGAAATTCCATTAATACTTTATACTAATTAAAAAATGGCGACCTTTGGGTCGCCTTTTTATTTATTGAATTTGAAAAGACTAAGTAATTACTTTGAGAAGCCCTCGGCCCCGCAGCAATTCGACTTGCCTCGCTAAATCTGGATTATAGATCCAAATCAGGGTGTTATTTTTCTGGGAAGAAAACTCAACCTCCCAAGAGTCCACGAGAGAAGAAAAACGTACTACCCCAGTAGAAACTAAAAGAGCCCCTTCCTCTTTATAAAAGTATTCCATTTTGCTTTCTGTTTTAAAGTATTCTAACTTTGCCACCTCTTCTAATCTCCCCCTAATATGTGGAAAAAGCTCTTTACGAAGTCGACACCTTTTTCGTTCACAATTCCGTTAAAAGCTTCTCCAAGATCAGTGTGAATGTCTCTTAGTTTTTCAGAGCTCTCTGTCATTTGTTGCCCGTGAGCTCCAGCCTCAGCGACCAGACGAGAAACCCTATCATTTAGATGATTGAGTCGATAAGTCTCCACGACTTTAGCCATATCAGCTCTAACTTGAGGGTCGGGATGATGACGACTTTTCCCGATTATTTCATTAAAAACATCATAATTAATATCGTGAATATCCTGATTTATGCCGCTAGCTTTCATCCATGTAGACAACTCTCTATTATCAACAGGAATCCCCGGCCGAGTGCTCTCGTATATTTCGGTGACCTTTGCCGTTCCAATCTGCCATTCATGAAGCATTCCTGTTTGCGGATCTCTCAAAACAACATGATAGCGATCATAACTAAAGCCTTGAGTTAGGTTTCCAGAGGCATCAGTCAGATTGATTGGACCTCTCGGACTTACGACTTCATCGACCTCAAGCCCCTGACTCCGGGCCCTTCTTACAATCGTTTCAACGACATTTTCGACTTCTAGCCGAGATTCAAGGTTAAACCTTCCTCGAACCATATCGCCCATCTGGTCTATTTTCTCGTAACCCTTTCTTCCTACTTTCTCTCTTACCCCAGAGATAAAAGCAGATTCCTTATCGCGTTTTAAAACGGAATAAACCGTCTGAGGATCGAGATTAGAACGATTGGTTCCTCTTATATCTGCAACGATATCTTTCCCAAGCCTTTCCATTTCAGAGCGAAGATTCCCAGCAGTCTCAAATAATAAGCGTGCATTAGAAGCTTCTTCTAAGGAGCTTACGCTAGATCCTAAAATCTCTCGCACCTTACTTGCATCAGAAACCCTCCTTGTCCTTCCTAGAGGAATATTGCGGGCGAGTTCCTCAAGTCTACTTCCTTCGGCATCAACAGCATCCAAATGGAAGAGAAGACTATCAACAGGATCCTCGATCCCTCTTAGCTCTTGTGAATGGCGCAGCATTGCTGTACTTCGGGCGACTCTGAGCCCGCCCTGAGGCACCCTTAGAATCGCTCTTGTTGCCAAGCCAAAGCCTAAGGCGTCAGGAACCACCATAGCCGTTTCTAGAATAGCTCCATTGCGAGCATCAATGCTATCTTCGTAGGAATCTAGAGCGTCTCTTACTGAAACCCATGATGTTCGAGAAAGAGATAAATTATTAGTACTTTGAACACGTACTTCTGCTGCCCGAGAGAAAGCATCTTCGGCCATAAGAGCACCACCACCCACAACTATCCCGCCACCTAATACCGCACCTATACCTGTGAAAGAGGTTACAACTCCAACAACGGAGCCAACCCCAACGGCTCCTAGGCCTAGCCAGTATTTGAGACTACTACTTTGCTCCCCTGGGGGGGCTCGCCGATAGAGCGAGCAAAGCCCGGCTTGGGTATCGATAATTTCCTGGCTTGCTAGGTTGTCACTTCCCAAGTTTTGAATTGAAGCTTTAAGGACGTCTGTAAAAATTTGTGGAAAGTGATGGAGAAACTCTCCTTCATTTTCACAAATACTCAAAAGCCCTTCATCTATACTTGAGAGATGACTAGATATGGCTTGCCGAGCCTTTATCCCTAGCTGCTCATTATTTTTACTTGCAGAAAGAAAATTCTTTAAACTTTGAGTGGAACCCTGCTCAAGTCTTAGCAGGGCAGTCCCAGGGCTTACGCCACTCGCGATGCTTTCAGAGACTTGGGCCGAAAGTTCTTCGAAATTTGGTAAATTCACTTTGAGATCATTTAAAAAGGATGATTCTCTAATTTCTATATTTACAAAGTCTAGTCGGGATAAGTCCTGCTTATTTTCAAATTTAAAAAGAGCAGGTGCAGCTTCCATTTGCAATTCAACCTGGGACTCCAGCTCGCTAATAGTTGAAGTTAGCTCATCCTTTTGACTCTTGCGCTGAGCCCTTATTTGATCGCAAGTTAAGCCGCTACTACTCGTTGCATTTCTAGCGAGCGCATCGCCTCTGATCAACGCCGCCACCTTGGCGCTGAAAACTCAGTAATTTAGAACGTGCCTCACTCAATTGCTTTAAATATGCGCTTGCCACTAGGGCCTGACTGGCATGAAAAGTCATAAAATTATTTCTAAGCGCGGATTGAACTTGAGGTGTTTGGACGACTTCAACATTCTCTAGCTGATCGGAAGTCTTTCTCGCAAACTCAGGTAAAGTTTGCTTTCTTCTTTTTAAGCAAGATTGAAGAAATTCATTATCACCTGCGACAGGCAAGTCAGGAAAAAGACCTTCATAATGACGCCTATTTTCAAGAATCTCGGCCGTGACAAAAGTCATTAAATTTTCTTTGGCAATTTGCTCCTGTATTTTAAAATTCCTATCCTCTATCTCGGCCAGGGTAGTGACAACATTTTGAAGCTCCACGCTAAATTGCCGATCTCCTAAACAGCCTTCATAAACGTTATCTCCTTGCCTAACCGTTCCCTCGAAAAAGTCTTCAATATCATTCGGATTAGTCTGCGGATAATTTTCACAAAACCTAGGAAGCCCGGCCGGTCCTTCACGGGCCATTGGTACCTTAAAGCTTGGATCGTTCAGGTGCCGATCAAAAGCTGTAGGATCACGATTCTGGAGATGAGTTAAGCCTGAAATAATCTGACGATATAAAGAATCCAGTGCCTCAAGGGCCTGATCTTGCTTATGGGAATTTATTAGTTGAGTTTCTCTCTTGTATTCGCTTAAAGCATTATTGTAGCGTGCCAAAAGGTTTTGATCGAGGGAGTCTTGGACTGCGCGGGTCTGAAGAAGTGTGCCGAGGTTGCCTTGTTCATCTCGATTTAATTCCGTGTAGCTATGAACATCCTCAGGAGAAGGTAAAACGAGGTTGTTATCTCTATTAAAGCGAAATTCTCCATGGATTTCAAAGCAGTAAATAAAAAGAAAAACAAACCAATATCTCATTCTATTTTATCGGCTTTAAAAGGGTTTCCCTTAACTACGCCCTTTAATTACGATGACTTAGCAACTCACTTTTCATCTCTCATCAATTCCAAAATATGTTTCACTTCTTGATGAAGTCTTCCGTAATAACCCTGTTTTAAATAGCTTAAAACAATTGGCCTCTTATAGGAGCGCTTCTCTTTTAGGACGACAAAACGTTTGTCCTTCTCAACCAGGTGCTTGGACATAACGGCTTTTCCAATCCCCATCGCAACGGCATCCAATATGCTGTAAACATCTCCTAAAAAAGCACGTTCATAGTCTTTCTTTTTTCCAACAAAATCAAAATAAGTCGAGGTGGCATTGTCATGAGGTCCATGATCTAAAAACAAATGAGGAACATTCTTATGCTTAGCTGAGGAGATAATGACATATTCCTCAACACCTATCTCTAGTGATTCAACATTATTAAGGCTAGGCCTATAATCTGTAATAATCATATCTGTCTTGTTAGTTCTAAGAGTGTTCTCCATCTCAAATACCTCATGGGTACTAAACTGAAGATTTACTTTAGAATTTCTTTTCATCAGTGGCAGCAACCGAGGAAGAAGCAGAGAACGTAGAACTGAAGAGAAAGCACCAATTCTTAGCACTCCCTTTAGCTCATCATCAAATTGATTAAATTTATCAATGAAGCTCACTTGTCGCTCTAGCGCCTCTTTAGCGTAGCTTAAGAGATTTTCGCCACTTGCCGTTAAGCTTAAATTTTTAGAGCCCCTAACAAAGAGGGAAGCTTGGAGCAGTTCTTCTAAGCGTGAGATCTTTTGACTGGCTGCAGACTGAGTACAGCCCAAAACCTTTGCTCCTCCCGACATTGTCTGTGCTTCATAAATGACCAGAAAAGCCCTTAGGTCCTCTGTCTTCAGATCTATCATAATATTTAATACCTTTATAAAATACATTAATTTTTAAAATACTTAAAGCTAACCTATATTGCTCTCAACCTAAAGAAAAGGAGGAAATATGAAAAGCATCTTAGGTCTAGTTTTAATAGCATGCTCAGTCGCGACAAGCGCCCTAACGTGTACATCTGTACTAAACGGGGAGAAGAAGGCAATTGAGATAATCGAAAAAGCAGGAGGAATAACTCTTCTAGAAGTCCAAAAGGAAGGGGTGCAAACCTACCTTTTAGGCAGCAATCAGGGCAGCTTCTATCTGCTTGAATACGTGGCTTTCGATCATTTGGGGGTTGAACACACGCTGTCTATCTCAAACAAGGTCCAGCACTGCAGAGCTCGTGTCTGCAACTCAAATCCGTTTGGATCGAAACTTGGTGTTTTAAGTAGCGTAGGGCTTCAGAATGAGTATTTTGACTGTCTTTAGTCTTTTGTCGAGCCTCTTAGGACTACTAGGAGGCTCATCATTTGAAGGCTACCTGCAATTTCAATCTGATGAATCTAAAACAAAAGAGGGAAAGCCAGTCTTCAATAAGATTAAATTCACTCAAGAAGCCGGGTTAGATGTTTGGGAAATGAAGCAGTCGCACCATGGAAGTTCTGCTGCCAAGGAAAAGTGGGATCATATTAAAATCATTGTTGATACTCACGCCTCACCTATGACAGTAAGTTACCATCAACTAAATAAAGGACGGGAGGTGGACTACGTAGCAAACTGTTTACGTTGCCACAGTAATGGACCCCGATTCATTCGACCATCCCCTGATAAGCCTCAAACCTATCAAGAAGCACTCGCTCTCTCCTATTGGAATGCTAAAATCAAGAGCTACGGAACTGTTTCTTTGAAACGAAATCCCCTAGCTCAAAAGAGACAAATCTCTCTAATTCGTCCTCAAGGTGACAGATTAATTAAAAGTAAGAGTTGTATAAGGTGCCATAAAAAAGGAGGAGCAAGAGCAGAGGTCTCAACTTTCCAAAAAGGCAGTATTCTTTACTTGGTAAAGAACAAAGAGATGCCCCCTTGGCCTTACAAATTGACCTCTCAGGAAGAGTCACTTCTATTAGATGAATTATTAAAGACTCAATAGTGAGAGTGATAGAGTTTTTTCAGGTTTTTAACAAATATCCTAACGCTTTTATCGCTGATGTACTGGAGGCGCTCAATATCGTTGCCTTGCCATAAAAGGTCATCTTCAAGGTATAAGCACGACTCCTGCTTCAATTTTTTAGAAATATTTGGGTAAGAAAAAAAACAAAACTGAGTAAGATAGACGACGTCCACATAGGCTTTATCGAAGTGCTTACTACCCGTCCAGTGCATCATTTCGTGAAATATAAGAGACTCTGGATTAACCGTCCTAGCCGCTAAAGGATTTCGTCTTCCTCCAATGACCTCAACACCATCAAGTCTATTTCCGTAAAAGGCTCGAAAGCGCTCGGGATTTGCGTCCATTGGAAAGTTTCCCGCCATCCGGTTAATATCAAAAATAATAGAAGGGAAAGGAGCCATTGAGTATTTTTCGATAGAATCATCTGATGGCGAGTCACTAGCTAAGGCAATGAAGCTATTTGTTTCACCAAACCGGCAATCAAATGTTTTCTGAATCTTAGCGTCAATTAAGAGATAAGAAAGATGCTCAAGCTTTTGAGTGACATACGGAGATAAGGAATCACCTCGTTCCCCCAGATAGGTATGGACTTTATTAATTGCCGATAAAAAAGCTCTATGAATTATCTTTAAACCATCCTCAGACTCGCCGTAATAAGGAAAACTACTGCACTTTCGAAACTGAAGATTAATTCGCTCAAGAACTCCGTTTGTTAAACCTAGATTAAAATCAATAGAAGCGCGATGGTGAATTTCAACAAACTGCTCAGCAAGGCTAGCTCTCCCAGAGGAGAGCAGACTAAAAAAGAAGATCGTACATAAAAGGATTTTCATCATTAGATACTAAGGGAATGTCTGATTTCTCAAGCGAGCAATGAAAATTTTATGTATCCTGTACTCTATTTTTATGTCGTAAATTCAAGAGGTTAAGACATTATTGCCCCTTGGACACCAGCGAGAGATCTGTTTAAGATGAACCTATGAAAAACAAACGTTCTCTCGTCACTGGTGCTGCCGGTTTTTTGGGAAGTCACCTCGTCGATCAACTTATAAAATTGGATCACGATGTTGTGGCCATTGATATCCTTCCTATCGAGAAATGGGAAAATCTTCGCCATTGGGAAGGCTCTCCCAAGCTCTTCAAGATATCTAAAGATATCACTCAAATAAAACCAAACGGGGATGATCTAGGAGAGATAGACTATATTTTTCATCTCGCAGGAAAAGAAGGTCCTACCCAGAGCCTTATCGATCCTACAACTTTCTTCAATACAAATGTGATAGGCACTCTTAAAGCACTGGAGTTGGCAAGGAACCTACGCCCCAGTAAATTTGTCTTCGCTTCAAGCTTTGATATTTACGGCAAGGCCAATACACCCACGTTAGAAACAGACGACCTTGCTCCAACGAACCCCTCCGCACTTTCCAAGAAAAATGCAGAAGAGCTGGTATTTCATTGGAGTAAAGTTTTTGACTTTGAGGCAACCGCCCTAAGAATCTTTGAAGCCTATGGTCCCCGCTGTAAAGATGCTGAAAACTTTGGAAGTGGATTTGGAGCTTGGATGAACCAGATTCAAAATCAGCAACCTTTAACTTTCTGCGGAGAAAAAGGAAAGCTTGTCGATTTTATCTACTGCACCGATGTTGCTAATGCATTTGTAACGGCCGCTACTCAAGGAAAAAATGGAGAAGCCTATAACATCGGCTCCGGAAAACCCCATAGCTATGAAGAGGTTGCAACACTTCTAAAAGCTAGTCACTACGAAGTCACTTTATCAGCTGCACACTCGTCTGATGTGTGGGCAGACATTTCAAAGTTTCAATTTGATTCTAACTGGCAGCCAAGAGTGCCTCTCAGTAAGGGATTTGAGTTTTCTCTAGAAGATTCTGAACAATGGAAAGGTACAAAAAAGTGGAATTCAAAAGACCTTCATCATTTTTTAGAACCGTGGACAAAAATCTCCAATTAAAAAAATAAAAGAAAAACAATTTCCCTTGTTGACAATATTTTTTTTGTCTATATTCTGGGCAGATAAGGCTTAATCTCAAAAAGAGAGGTAACAATGATTAACAACATTCAGAAAAGAGAAGAAATTTTTACAGCTTCGAAAATTTCTGTGGTTGTTATTGTGACCTCAACCACGACCATGCCCTACCCAGGCAACCTCAAGTCACTTTAGCGAAACTGCTAAAACCTTAACAGCTTAATATTTTCTGTGAATCCAAGTGGGGATTTAGGGCCGAGCTTTGCACTTTTTAAGCATTGCCCGTCTTCCCTCTTATTTTTACTACCAACCATAACCATAAAAGGAGTTTTTATGTTCGGCGAACAGATGAACCATATGAATTTAGAAAAAGAATTTAAAAAATTAGGAATAGGCTTACTTCAAAGTCTTAAATCAAGCCTCAATATCATTAAGATATTTAAGCAAAAGTCTCTAAAAGGGCTACAGGTAGGCTTCTGGTACATGATGGAACCACCGAAGATTCATCGACTTAAAGCCCCTGGAGAATGGGTTGAAGTGCAGCAAAGGAGTGAGGGCTCCCCTCACTATCATCCACCTAATTTAAGATAGAAATGTAAAAGGAATTGAAAATGAATACGCAAAAACAAAAGACAGAAAAATTTATTAAACGCAACCTCGGACAGAGGTCTTTACTACCCAACGAGGCTAAAGAGCTTATTATCAATGCTGACCTAGGGGAAATTCTCCTCTACGCCTTTATTGATCTTGACAGGAATTTAAAGTTCCACGAGTCATGGATTGTCCTTACTGAAGTCAATATCGTAATCCTCGATGTTAATGACGAAAGTCAGTTCTCAATCCAGAGGTTCTTTAATCAAAGTTTGATATCTGACATCAAAGAGGTTCGCTCACTATCATGTACTAGCCTGATTTTCATTGCTGCACATGACGAAGCAGCGCTGGCGAGAATAAACTTCACGCACAGACAAAAAATAATCATGGGTCACATTAAGTACCTCTGTAAAAACTGGGAACGTGAGAAATCCAGAGCAAGCTTAAGATCACTAGATGCCGATACCGAATATCAAAAGGCTGTGATGAAACCTGTTGTTGAAGCCCAGAACAGCATTACAACAGAAAACGCAAAGACCCTCTGGAGACTTTTGGCGTATCTTCTCCCTTACAAGAGAGAGTTGATTTATGGTTCATTGGGAGCTGTGTGCACAACGGTAGTTAGTCTCATTCCGGCTTATTTATCTGGAAGGTTAATAGATAAAGTCATCCAACCCTTTCAGGATGGAAAGTTATCTATGGAAGAATCAGCAAGTATTGGATGGGCCATGGTCGGCTCACTTGCAGCGACTTATGCTCTACGGGAACTGTTCATCTATATTAGATTGAGCAAGATGAGCATTCTCGGAGAAAAGGTCGCTCGTGATCTTCGTCAAGAACTGTACTCTCATCTTCAGACCTTGAGCATGGACTTCTATTCGAAAAAGCAAACAGGCTCAATCATCAGTAGAGTGAGTTCAGATACGGATAGAATTTGGGATTTTGTCGCTTTTGGAGTTATTGAGGTTGCGATAGCAGTGATTACACTCATTGGCTTATCAAGTGTCCTAATGACACTTGATTTTAAGCTTGGAATAATCATGGCCCTTCCTGTTCCCTTGCTTCTCTATGCGATCTATTCTCACGGAGAAAGGATGAAAAACTTATTTTTGAAGGCATGGCGAAAATGGTCAAATGTTACGGCAGTGCTCTCTGATACCATTCCGGGAATTCAAGTAGTTAAAGCTTTTAATCAGGAAAAGAGAGAGGAGAGCAGGTTCAACAAGTGCAACAATTTAGTGACTGATGAGTTTAACAATATTCATAAAGAGTGGACTAGGTTCTGGCCCGTTTTAATGCTTGGGTTTCAGGCTATTTTGTTAACTGTTTGGATCTTTGCAATGCCACGGCTTATCAGCCCTAAAGGTAGCACCGATGCTTTAACCGCAGGAACGTTTGTCTCATTTTTACTCTACATGACAATGTTCGCTCAGCCTATCGAGGTTCTAGGACAGGTAGCAAGAATGCTCAACAGGGCTTTATCATCGGCTTACAGGATTTTTGAAATTCTCGATACCAAAGCGTCTATTGTGGATATCGAAAATCCTTTAGTGATAGAGAAGCTAAGGGGGGAGATAGAGTTTAGAAATGTTTTTTTTAGCTACGATGGAGTTAGACCGATTCTTCAAGACTTGTCTTTTAGAGCAAAAGAGGGGGAGATGATTGGTTTGGTTGGCTCTAGTGGTGGTGGAAAGTCTACGATCACGAAGCTCATCGCAAGATTCCATGACACTAATGGTGGAGAAATTTTGATTGATGGAGTTCCTCTGAAAGACTTAGAGGTAGGTAGTTACCGAAGACAGGTTGGAATGGTTTTACAAGAGCCATACCTATTCCACGGTAGTATTTGGGACAACATCGCCTATGCAGTTCCAGAAGCTCGCCCGGAAGAAGTTATAAATGCAGCAAGAATTGCAAATGCACATAACTTCATCGGTCGACTTCCCTTGGGTTATGACACCGTTATTGGCGAACGAGGTCACACGCTATCTGGTGGGGAGAGGCAGAGGGTTAGTATCGCTCGTGCGGTTTTAGCTAATCCTAGGATTCTAATTCTGGATGAAGCCACCTCTGCAGTAGATACAGAAACAGAGAGAAAGATTCAAGACGCTCTAGATAAGTTAATTGAGGGAAGAACCGTTTTTGCAGTGGCTCATAGACTCTCGACGCTTAGAAAGGCGGATAGAATATTTGTCATCGGAAAGGGAACTATTACTGAACAAGGTACTCATGCAGAACTGCTGAGGATTGAAAATGGTGAATACGCCAATCTGCATCGCATGCAGCAAGAGATGAGTGAAGAGTTTATTGTCTAAAAGGAGGACGTATGAAAACTGAACATCGATTAAGAGTTTTAAAAAAAGAAAACGGACTTCTTTTTGTCCATTATGGTGAAAGAGAAGTTGAGGTTCACATTAAGCAATGCTTCCCCTGGTCGGGCCCAGGGGAGTTCTTATCTTTACGAGACAAAGACGACAATGAAGCTTGCTTGATAGAGAACATTCATGATCTAGATGCCGAATCTCAAAAAATTATTCGGGAAGAGCTTAGTTTTTCACAATTTGTCTTGAAGGTGAAAAAAATTGTTGAGATTAAAGAAGATGTTGAATTAAGACAATTTCGGGTGATTACGGACCAAGGAGAGAGGGTTTTTCAAACTAAGCTTGAGGACTGGCCAGAAGTTTTAGAACATGGAGTCATACTCATTGAAGACTTAGCAGGTGATCTTTTTAGGATTGATAACTGGCACAAGCTAGATCAAAAAAGTAAAAAAGAACTCTCTCCCTATGTTTCATAGAAGTCTGGGGTGCCCCTACTGGGGTTTCCCCGCTTTTTTTCAATCCATAACCTCAAAGAAATTAGCAAAAGATTTTGAAACATGATCAGAGTTCGAAAGAGTGCCCCCACTTAAACTTCGTTGAAAAAGATAAGCCACCATAACCATACGATGGTCTTTCGGAGGTACAAAATCAACACTTGATTTCAGCGAAACAGGTCCGTTAATCGTAATTTCAAAGTTTTCATAATCTACCTTTATATCAACCCCGAAAGAATCAAGCATTCTAATCATTTCAACAAAGCGGTCACATTCCTTATGAGTAAGAACCTCAAGGTTTTTTATTCGACTAGTACCGTTACAAAAAGAACACACAAAAAGTAGAGTTGGAATGGCATCTGGACATTGTGATCCATCAAAGTCTATTGGCCTCAAGCTTCCTTTTTCTAATTTCAAACCCTTGTTGCTCCACTCAATACTTGCCCCTACTCGCTTTAAGAGGTTTATAAAAACACTGTCTGCTTGGTTTTCATCCGTCTCAAAACAATTTGAAATCGTCACGCTTCCCGTCACTGCAGCAAGGGCCAAGGGGTATGTGAGAGAGCTAAAATCCACAGGGTTATAGAAACGCAGCTCACTTTTTTGATATTTTTCGATAAGGTTTTGCGTAAGTCTCCAATAAGGAAGAGAAATATTTAAATTCAACGGCTTTATAACTGTTTTTGAGTCGGCTAAGGCGAGAGCAAGAGAAGTGATAAACTGAGTTGTTTCAGTAGCATCTACTTCAACAGATGTGGCCTCATTCATGGGACCTTGGATAGTGATCCACTCATCTTTTTCTTTATAAGTCGTACCAACCCCAAGACTTATAAGTGCATCAAGCAGTGGGGTCATTGGTCTCTCTAGCATATGCCCCTTCGCGCGTAAGATATACTTCTGGCGACCTTTTGCTAGCAAGCTACAAAGAAAACGATTGGTAGTTCCTCCATCTCCTGTTTCGAGAATATGTGGCCCAGGGGCTTCACACTCTGGAAAGCTTCCCCTTACCCAAACATTGCTCCCTTCAAGTTCTATACCCAAACCAACTTTTCTTAAACAGGTGATCATTGCCGTCACGTCACTTGAAAGAGGAAGATTCTCAACGCAAACATCCTCTCTAGAGATCGCCGCTAAAATAAGTAGTCTATTGGCGTATGACTTGGAGCTTGGAACTTGTATTGTTTTATTAAAGTTTTTTTTAGATACTTTAAAAAGTGAATGATCTGAGCTCATCTTTCATCCCCTCTAACCTTTCCCGACAGTCCTCAATACCAACCAACCGAGTTTTACTACTACCTATTTCATCAATTAAAACAAATTCAATATTTTCACTCTTTCTTCTCTTTTTATCTTTACTGACAAAGTCCATAATTTTATCAACTGGAAACGTTTTATTTAGCCATGGAGGAGCACCAAAGTCAGCCTTTACGCCCTTTTCAAATAAGCGCAAATTTTCTAATAAATGAGCGGAATCAAACACTTTAAAAATCAGGGCCATTCCCCAGAAAATGGCAACACCGTGAGACAGGTCATATATCTTTTCGAGAGCGTGACCAAAAGTATGGCCAAGATTAAGGGATATTCTTGCTCCTAACTCTCTAAAGTCATCTTCAACTATCTTTTGCTTTTCAAGCGCGCAAGCCTGAACAATCTCTTTCAGGGGAGCCTCACTCTTAACCAAAGCTGAGATCGTCTCAGATAAAAAAGCATATTTGATAATTTCACCCTTACCGCTATCCATTTCGCCTGGAGCTAGGGTCTCGAGAAAGTTCACATCAAGCCAAACATTATCAGGCAGATGAAAAGCACCAATCAAGTTCTTTCCATGCTTGGAATTGATGCCAGTTTTGCCACCAATAGAAGCGTCTACCATACTTAAGAGGGTCGTAGGAACAACTGACCAACTTATACCTCTAAGAATACTTGCTGCAATAAAGCCACCAAAGTCACTTGTTGCTCCTCCTCCAATGGCAATGAGATGTGCTCCTCGATGGACTCCTTTTTCAAGAAAATATTCAAGACCACTGTTAAATTCTTCAAAACTCTTTGTGTTCTCACCCTCTTGCGCCTTGAAGAGGATATGATCCTTTCGAGAACTCAATCCTTCCTCTAGTTGCTTTGAATATAACTGCCAGACTCTACTATCAACGACGATAAGAAGCTGATCAGTACTGAGGTTTGCTATTTTCTTTTTTATAGAGTCAAGATTCTCTTCACTTACACTAGTTTTCATAAGCTCGTTGCCTTAAATGATGGTCCGCCAAAACAAGTTTTACCATTGCCTCAACAACAGGGATTGCCCGAGGAATTATACAAGGGTCATGTCGGCCAGCTCTCGCCTTGTCTCCAACAGTACTGGTAGGCTTGAAGGTTACATTAAGAAGAAGATTATCTCCGTTTGAAATTCCCCCCTCAATTCCACCAAAGTTAGAGCGTTCCTTAGAGACGATACTGCCTTCAAGGTTTGCCATCTCTTCACCAAGCCCAAAGCTAAAGCTAACCACGGCACCAATCGACATTAGCCCCTTAGCGAGATCAGCTTTCAATTTATCGAATGCAGGTTCACCAAGTCCGGCCTCCATATTGCTTGCGACAATACAAACACGTCCCCCTCTACTTTCTCCATTTTTTTTAAGAGAAAGCAGATAATCTCGGATCTCCGTAGTTTTACTCGCGTCAGGAAAATGATAAGGAGAGAAATCAGCATCGAGATTATCAGGTATCTCAAAGTGCTCAAAAGGACCCATTTTGGTAACGAAGCCTTTAACTTTTATATTTGGAATAACTAAACCTGCAAAGAATCCTCCCACGACCCTCGAAATAGTCTCCCTACCAGATGAGCGGCCTCCACCCCGATGGTCTCGAATTCCATATTTCTTCATGGTTGTCTCATCCGCATGTCCGGGCCGGTACTGGCCTTCAAGTTCGTTATAGTCTTTGCTTCTCTGGTTTGTGTTACGAATAAAGACAGCTATAGGCGTTCCTAAGGTCTTACCCTCAAAAACTCCAGACAAAACCTCTGGAAGATCTGATTCCTTTCTCGCTGTAGTTCCGGCTACTTGGCCTGGAGCACGTCTTAAAAGCTCAGCCGCTAATGCCTGCAAATCGAAGGGCAAGCCTCCCGGAACCCCATCAACAACAACACCGATACCTGGCCCATGTGATTCGCCAAAAGAAGTTATAGAAATCATTTTGCCAAAAGAGTTGCCTCTCATTTATTCTCCTCATTCTGATAAGAAAGTTAAGTCACTTTATTCCCATCCTTCGGTTCTTTTCAGTACAGTATATTAACATTCTCTCTATGAGGAATCTAATGGCAATGACAATACAAGACTATTCAATATTAAGGGAGGTTCAATCCCTTGATAACGCTCTTAAGACCCACATGGACTCAATTACCAGTGAAAATGCTAGGGGTGCGCAAATAGTTAAAATGCGAGAAAAAAGGCTGCTGGAATCGAGTGACTCCAAACAACAGATCTCCGACCTGAAAGATAGGATAGCCGCTTTAGAGAAAGAACTCTTTACCATTGAGGCAAAATCTAAGCAGGCTCAAGTCAATCTTGGTAGTGCATCAAGTGCCTCCCAGATGGAGAGCTTAGAGAAGCAAATTGAAGAAGCCCGACATCGGTGTGATGAATTGGAAAATCAAATTTTAGAACTAATGAGCTCTGTCGACGACATTCAAGAAAAGGTTGATCAGGATAATGAATTCCTGGCCGGATCTCTTGTAACCCTGAAAAAGGTACAAGAGGAAATCCTACAAACAACTGGTAGCGAACAAAAGGAAGTCGAACTTTTTGAAAAACAGATCATGAATCTTTTAGCCTCTCTTCCTGATCAACTAGTCAGGGCCTTTGAGATCGCTAGAAAAAAGCACCGGTTCAATAATCCCATTACAAAAATTAAGGGAAGCGCTTGCATGATGTGTCGTTTTATTCTAGATCCCCAAACCTCCTCAAGAGTTGAGCTCTGTCAGAGCACAGAGTTTTGTGGACAATGTGACCGACTGATTGCGCCGCTAGAAGCTTAAGCTGTTACTGAAGCTTCTTCGTTGTCGTCTATGCTTTTCTTTCCAAGCCAGCCAGAAACCTTTTCTTTGACCCTCTCAAAAACTAAGTAATTGCAGGGAACAAAGAAAAGGGTCACAAGAGAAGCAAAAAAGAGACCCCAGGCAAAACTTAAGGCCATCGGTTGAATAAAGGGGTCACTGTCAGTATTAGCTCCGAATGAAAGCAGGGTAGAGACACTCGGGTGCGCAATCGGAATAAGACCAGCCACCGTAGTCACTGTAGTTAGAATAACGGCCCTAAAACGAGACTTTGAAGCCTCATAAACTGCTCGTGCCAGATCTCCCTCGTATTCTTCTCTTTTTTCATTGATGAAGGTCACCAAAACGATTGAATCGTTTACAACGACCCCGATAAGAGCAACAACGCCCATCAAGGCCATAAATCCCAAAGACTGACCTGCTATTTTAAAGGTCCAAATGACTCCAATTAGACCCAACGGAATGGCAGACATCACCACGATCGGATGCAGTAGGGAGTTAAACATAACAACTAAAATAATAAAAATCCCGCAAAGAGCCAGTATACCTGACTTTGCAAGCCTCATCATAGACTCCTGAGTATCTTCATTCTCCCCGCCGAAGGTAAAGTCTACAGTAGTGAGATCCTTTAAAAGGTCTTGTACTTCAGGACGAAGGTCTTTTGCTATCTTCACAGGTGTAGTAACTTTTTTATCGATGTCGGCAGTTACTGATATAATGCGTTTTCGATTAAGGCGACGAATAACAAAAGCTCCTGGCTGAGTACCGAGTGTCACAACTCTCTTTAAAGGTATTCTTCGTCCTTGATTACTGACAAGATGAAGAAGCATCAAGCTATCAACTTTTGTTCGAGATTTTTCGTCAAAGAATAGCCTTATTTCAATATCCTCATCAGATTCTCTAATCTCGGTTAAAGAATCTCCCGACAACACTCGCCTCACCTCTAAAGCGATTTGCTGAGTGGTAAGCCCTAAGCGCTTAGCTTCTGCCTCATTAACATTGATGACAACTTGCTCTTTTCCAGTCTCAAAATCTATCTCTGGAGCTATAACACCTTTAGTTTCACCAAGTTTCTCTCTTACTAATTGAGATGCCTTTTTCAACTCGTCGAGGGAATCGCCTGTAAGCTGAATGTCAACGGCCTTCCCTTTTGGAGGACCTCCCTGAACTTTAGTTGTCGTAATAACATAGTCAGGAGCTAACGTTTTCGCTCTATCAGTTAAGGCTTTGAGGATATCATCAGTGCTACGTTTTCGGTCGCCCGGCGGAGTTAAATAGATAATAAGAGAGCCGTAGTGGCTTCCTGTTTTGTTTCCATTGTCGCCCCTAAGAACACCTACTTGAGCCTTAATTTGATCAAGTTCTTCCTTTTTCAATTCTTCCAAGGCCATCGTCTCTACTTTAAATACGGCTTCGTCTGTGACATCTAAAGAGGTTCCAACCTTCCCTTTCATTTGTAAAAAGACAGTCCTCACGTCATCACCGGGAAACAACTCAAAGTCCATTGTCCTGGCCATCATGATGGAGCCAACGAAAATCACAAAAAAACTAACGAGAATAACCCAAGGGGCTTTTAAAACCTTCTTTAGAATGACTCCATACCAATTGGTTAAAGTATCATACCAACGCTTCTTCTTTTTCTTCTTATCCAATTTACAAAAGTCCGCAAGGTGAGAGGGTAAAATAAAGAAACATTCAAGGAGGGAGGCAAGTAAGCAAATAATAACCACCGCAGGAACGGGCCATAGGAACTTTCCCATTATCCCTCCCATGAAAAAGAGGGAACCAAAGGCCACCATTGTGGTCAAAATCGTTGCAGTTACAGGCTTAATTGTTTGGAAAGCTGCCTTTCTCGCCGCTTCATGTGGCGGCAACCCCTCTTCAAGTTTCTGATAGTAATATTCGGCTACGATAATCGAGTCATCGACAAGCATTCCAAGAACTAGAATGAGCGCAAACATAGAGATGAGGTTTATAGATAAACCCATCATGTCCATGATAATAAAAGCCACCATAAAAGCGATAGGGGCTCCCATTGAAGTAATGAAAGAGGTTCTCCCATTTAAAAAGAGAAGGAGGGTAACAAAGACCAGAATCATTCCCATAATTCCGTTATCTTTAAGAACAGAAAGGCGTCTTTTTACAAAGTAGGACAGATCGTCCGTGTAACGAAAATTAATTCCTTTCACGGCATTAGTTTTAAAAAAATCTTCCGTTACTTCTTTAAGTTGATCAGTTGTAGAAAGTATATCCGCTTTTTCTCTAGCTTTGACATCTAAGAAAATAGCCTGCTCTCCATTTGAGCGCTGTAGGACACCACTCTTTTGAGGTGAGCGAACAACTCGTCCAATATCTTTAATTTTTACTCGGCGGCCAGAATTATTAGAAACAATAACGACATTTTCAATATCGGCTGGTCCGTCAAACTCAGCAACAGTCCTAACAATAATGTCTCCTGTGGGATCTTCGATTGTACCTGCAGATAGATTTAAATTTCTTTCTTGGATAGCGCGATAAATTTCTCCAATAGTCACTTCAAATTCATTCATACGAACGGGATCAATTTCGACCCGTATCTCATCTACCCTATAGCCGTCGAGGCTCACAAGAGAAATCCCATTAACCCTTTCAAGTTTGTCTCTCAACTTCTTAGATGTGACTTTAAGCTGATCATAGTCAGCACCAGTTAAGGTTACTTTCAGAACGCCTCTTCTCTTATTATCGGCGGACGTCACTGTAGGAACAGTCGCATCATCAGGGAGATCGTCAACAGCATCAATTGAGTTTTTAACGTCTTCGAGAACTTCCTTCAAGTCAGCTTCTGGCTCAACTTCCATATAAATAATAGAACTTCCCTCCGCAGAGAGAGCATTGAGTTCTTTAATACCATTAACCGTCTTAATTTCCCGTTCAAGCGGAATTGTTACGAGCTTTTCCACGTCTTCCGAGGAAGAACCCGGATACCCTGTTCTCACAATGATGATATCGAACTCGACTGTAGGAAAAGTCTCCTTCTGCAATCCGTAGAGAGAAATTGTACCGAAGAGCAAAATCATCACTGTAAGGAGATTGACCAAAAGCGAGCGCTCTAAAAAGAATTCCATTAATTTTTTCATCGTTAAATACCTTGAGCGAGCATAAAAGATTTTAAGTTACCATAGAGAAAAGCTAGTCCGTGAATCAAACGCTCCCTAAGGGCCAGATACTGAATATAATTGACCTCTGTATTAATGAGAGTTTCTTCTGCTGAAATAAGTTGATCCAGGTCCGCACGCCCTTTTGAATAAAGTTTGTTATATTCACCCAAAGCCTGATTAGCTAGCCCGAGCCTGCGCTTAGCACTCAAAATATTCTTGTCTAGAATCACGATTTGGTCTTGGATGGATCTTTCACTCTGAAGGGTATCCTGAGCAAACTTTTCGAGCCTCAACCTGGTTGTGTTGTAGTTAACTAATGCTCGAGTTTTTTCAACTCGCTCAGGCTTAGAACCAAGCGCCCATACAACATTCAAAGACAGTGCGACCTCTTCGTTATTACCTGTAAAAGAGCCGTCAGAAAATGAGTTACTCAACTGTGGATCAAAATTATTATTTCTTACGCCTGCTTGAAAGGTAACTTCAGGTATTAAATTGAAGTCCGCACGATCAAGGCCTGCTTTTGTTGCCTTTAGCTGATCTTGTAAGGCTTTGAGGTTATTATTACCCTGAATCTCACCTCTGGGGTTAGACGTTCTCTTGTAACTTGGCTCAATGAAGGAAATTACCTCGTCTGAGGAAACTCTGCGATGCACGGCCGTAGAAATTAATTCGAGAGCGGAAGTAAGGTTCTGCTTAGCACTTGATACGTTTTCTTTAGCTTGGAACAGGGAAATTTCGGCTTGAATCTTATCCACTTTCTCCCTCAACCCATCTCTAACTCTTCTTTTTATAAGGACGAACCTTCTCTGAGCTCTAGATTCAGCCTCACTCCTGAGCTTCACCAGTGATTTATTGAGAGAGACATCAAAGTAACTTTGAACTAGTTCCAATAATCTCGCCTGAATGGTCTGTTCTGTATTGGACTCGCTAAACTTAAGACCCAAGGAGAGCTCATCTAGTCTTTTCTTAAATCCTCGGCCTAAGAAATCTCGCCCAAGACTTTGGGTATAAGTTAATCCTTGAGAAAAACCATAAATACTTCTAGCCCCTTGAGCTTTTAAACTCTGAACAGAATTATCAAAAGCAAGCTCCCCACCCCAAGAAAATGACTTTCCAAGACCAATTGTATGCTCTGTCGATCTAATCGGAAGACGGAAAGCTCCTCCTGCAAATTGAGCCGCGAAAGCGGAAAAAGACTCTAGAGAATTGTCGTTGTAGGAGGTTCCAAGAGAAAGATTTGTATTGGTCTGTAAATCGAAAGCCTCGTAATCAAGTCTTGCCAATTTAACTTGAGATCTTGCAACGATGACGTCCGAGTTACTCTCTAAGAAATCTTTTGCCAAACCAGCGAGAGAGGCAAACGAGAGACTGGAATGAAAAACTAAAACAAGAAAGACGGAAAATACTTTCATCAAAAAATACCTCAGCTAAAGGCACAGATGCCAATTGTGTGGTTTGCAAGGACGCTATCTCTTCCCTGCGCAAGTGTTTAAGCGAGTTGGTTTCTTATCAAACTCTCTGCTCATTGACTAATCATGTTACTATATGCGACATAGAGTGACCGAGAGTGGGAGGACATCGCCGGCCTAGTCTTTTTACTAAGACAAAGCGGGAGGAAAGTCCGGGCACCGCATGGCAGCGTAGCGGGTAATTCCCGTCCACCGCGAGGTGAGGACAAGTGCAACAGAAAGTATGTACGGTTCGGCCGTAGTGAAACCAGGTAAACTCTACGTGGTGCAAGCTCAAATAGGTCTGCATATAGGGGGGGCCACTTCCTGCAGACGGGTAGAGTGCTCGAGCCTAGGAGTAATTCTAGGTCTAGACGAATGATGTCTCACGACAAAACCCGGCTTACACTCACTCTCGGTTTTTTTATTTTAGGTGGAGCCTAAAATAAAATGTCCGTAGCCCAAAAACTATTAAGATTTGATCGAAATGCGAAGCATGTAAGATCAAGCTCCCCAGGGCGAAGTGGACTACTCAACCTTCTAAGATAAATATAAATTTATTGAATTTATTGAATTTAAAGGCGTGAAGGTCCCAGACCCATATTGATGTTTGGGCAAACAACAAATGGACAAAGTTGGGAGAAGTCTAGGAGTTGGATCTGGGACCTCCGTTAATGCCTAATAACATTTTGCCCTAAACCCCTGAATCAGTTGTCGCCCCAATGTCAAAACTTCGTCAAATTTATTGAAGCTGACATCCTTTCTGGGGATCCTGACTATTAAGCTTCGACATAAACCTTTTTGAACTCAGTCGGTTTTTAACAGTAACGGACTTATTCTTATAATCAACCCTAGGTTTTCCTACAAGATTATGTGAATTAAAAAAACCAAAAAGCTTAGTCTTTGTAGGCACCATTTTATCACATTGCTCAACAGACTTATAACCACTCACAAATAAGCAGGAGCAAAGCTCTTGGACTCTTGAGCGCTGAAGAACCGCTTCTTTTTTCACTTTCTTGAGGCTCAGATTTTTTCCTGTATCAGGAGCTTTTTTTTCTTCACTAGAAGTGTGATCTTCCCTCATCGTATCAGGCGCAAAGCATTTTAAGGCGCGGTTACTAAAAGGTACCCAGTGAATAGAATGGGGACTGTCACCCCCAAGCCTTGCAACAACTAACTTTGAGGAAGGATATACCAATAAAAATTGTCCAAAGTTTCCACCAGCATAGATCATGTCGTTAGGACTATTGGGCATGAAAGCAGGGATTCCATCACGATCAGATCCGTCACCGCTTGTACTATCATCATTGAGCCAGATCGACCCACCTGCTGGTCCTTCCCAGTTTTGAACTGAAAAAGGCGAATTCTTAATAGCATCAGAGTTTGTTGTCATTTCGTGAAAGAACTCTGGAGAAAGAATTTCTTTCTCTCCCCAAGTCCCTCTATTGAGAAGAAGTTGCCCTAGCTTAGCAAAAGCCCTTCCAGTCAGGGAAAGTCCAGAACCTCCCAATATAATATTTTTCTTATCAACCTCAAAGGCATAGTCATCCTTAGCAATCCCCATAGGTCCTAAAACTGAAGTATAGGGAAGATTAAGATATTCAGATTCAGAACTTGTCATGCTCTTAAGCGCGGCCTGAAGAATCACGTAATTGCCAGCACTATAACGATAGTAGCTTCCGGGCTCATGAGTGAGAGGTATACTAAGGGCGTACTTGAGGGCGTCATCATTAGCCTTTCCGTACATGATATTAGCTGCATCAACTGCGCGACAATTTCCGTATTCGCACCAGTTGAAACCACTGGACATATTCCAAACATTTCTCAGCTTCACTAATGAAAAATCATTAACCTTATCATCATCATGACCTTCGCGATTAATCCCAAAGCTCTCAATGCTCTGATCGAGAAGCGCCATACCCTTTTCCCTAACCTGTGCACCTAACATTAAGCCAGAAAGAAACTTTGAAATACTCCAAACCTTTGTTTTAGTCTTTTTAGTTGCACCGTTGGCATAGAGCTCGATCTGAGTTTTTCCGTCTTTTAAAACAATCAGTGATGAAGTATTCATCTCCTCTTGTGTATAGCGAACAAACTCTCGGCAAGCCTGCGAGTCAGCAAGAGAAGGATTCATTCTAAAAGTAGAGGTAGCTGTGCCCGTCATTTCCTTAGGGGCATTTGCTTGGGCTACCGTGGCAAAATCTACTTGGGCCATGGACTGAGAAGCCAAACAAAGAATTAATGAAGTCGTTAACAGCTTTTTCACGGAAGTCTCCTAAAGGTTTCTTCTCATTAAAGGCCAGCAAGAGCTCATTTTCCAGTGAACGTGAAATATAGGGGGTTATGAATAAAATTTAGACGGTCTGATCTATCGTAACTGACTGTAATCTAGAGTGGCATCGAAGTTATTTTGATCTTTCTTACCATTGAGAGCACTCCAGTCGAGATCAACGTCTAGCTCCTGCTGAGTCTCAATCGCCTCATTTAAATCACTGTAATCAATGTTATCGAATTGGCTCACAACATTTTCAGACATTTTTATTGAACGATTAATTTTTCTTTGTTTTTTTACAAATTTTGGATCTTTTGGAATCGCTTCTCGGGTCTTATTAATTTTTGGACCGAGACGTCCAAGTTCCTTAGATTCATCAGTTGTTAAGCTTACTGGAGATGAAATTTTAAAGGTTGCCACTGCTTGAGGTTCAATCTTATTTTTTTTAAAGACTCGATAAACTGACCAAACAGAGCGAGAGGGTGAAATTTTGACGATAACGGCCCTAGCAATAACACCGCTAGGAATACTTATTTTTGCATGCTGCATTTTTGCCAGACCATGTTCACTTCCTCGATTAACAAGAATTGTCTTCTTAGAATCGGAAGCACCTAGGATTCGAGCAACAAACTTTGTGTCGATAGCAACGGCACTATGAGCCTTATGGTTCAATAATAAAAGAATAAAAAAAGCGCTTAAAGAACAACGTATCCTCATCATCGGTGCTACTAGTCCTTATTTTTGATCGAAATCACCTTACCTGGATAACCAGTGACTTTTACTTTTATCAATTTATAAAAGGGGTTCCAGTTACTCTCCTCAATAACATATTGAGGATTGATTAAAATATCAGCATCGGAAGTTCGGATCGCATTGTAGGCAGCAGCGGAGCGAACTTCACCGGTCTTACTAATAGCGTTTAAAAAGCTCATAATTCCATTATCGCTTGATGCACTGTAGGAGACACCGTCAGCATATTTATTGTCACCGGCCACTTTAAAAAGGTGAAAAAGATAACCACCACTAGCGTAACCAACGAGTTTCTTAGTCATATCAACATCTACTTTAGCATCCATAGGGCTACTGATTGTGATGCCAATAGATGAATTGAGATGGGACTTATTAATGGACGTGCATGATACGCCCGAAAGCAGAAAAACTGCGATAAAAAAAGTTTTGCTAGACATAAAAAACCTCCGACTACAGTACAAGTGTCTGAAAATACGGAGGCTCTGTCAACAAAAGGGAGCTAGTCAAAAAGCCTAAAAGGAAGCTCTGACCTCTAGTCCGTAATGATCAGAAAGACTGGTCCAGGTTTTTGGCCTAATTGGAATCTCTTCCCGAAATAAAATCCTACCAGATATTGAAGTTAGTCCCTTTAAAAAAATATGGTCAATTGCCTCATTGGCCTGATTTTCATCGTTGAGCAGATTATCACCGCAAAAAGTACATGCTCTAAGCTCTTGCGAGAGGAAGTCACTGTAGCCCCAGTCAAGTACTTGCTCACATGAGCTTTGAAGTTCTCCCTCTATTCCATTTACTCTATCTTCAAAGCCGCAATTAAAGTCACCTACAAGGGCGGTAGGGTATAGCTTGTGATTTGCCTTTTGAAGAAGCCTCGAGAGCTGCTCTTTATTTTCTGAAGCCCAGTCCTTAAAAATGCCAGTGTAGGGAACTGTTTCAGTTAAGTCTGCACTCAGATGTGTGCACATAACTTGAAGTTCTTTTCCTTTCACGTCTAATACAACAGACAAGGCTCCCCTACGACTCAAAGTCGAAACCTCTTTAAAATCTACATAGCTCTTTTCTTTCATTGGGTATTTAGAAAAGAGCATCAGTCCGTTGGAGCCTTTATAGGAAAATTGGCCTGCTCTTCTTAGCGGATTCAGCAGAGTCAAGATACTGGCAATAGGACTCTTTCCCACTTGAGCCATAAGTGCGCTGGCACATAATCGATTAGAGACTTTTAGATTCTCTAGAGGGGAGCCACATTTATCTATTAAACAGTCCGTAAATTCGTCGCCTTCAAACTCACCACATTTATCTTGCATGCAGCTAACAAACTTCCCTTCGCCGAAAATGTCGCTTATTTTACAAGTTGGTCGGCTTCCCGTTCTATAGTTTTTAATTTTCGTTTTATAGGAGTACGAATAAAGAGCCTTTAAGGCTTTCTCTATCTTTTTTTGATCTGATTTTTTCCAAACTTCTTGCAGACAAAGAACATCTGTAGAATGTGCCTTTATATTCTTTATAAGAGGCTCAAGTCTCTCCTGAGCAAAAGGGATGAAAGTATGCGCTAAACCTAAATTATAAGTTGTCAGTGATATATCAGTAGAGTGAACTTGTAGACTGAGACAAGCAACTATGAATACGAGGATCTTCATTCAGTGACTCCAATTTTGTTTAGGGACTTGATGGTTGTAGTTGAAAAGTGATGCTTTTGACTATCGAAAAGGTAGTATTGAAAGGCTTCTAGAAAGCCATTCACCTCCATAAACCGCTGAAATTCTTTATTACTCATTATTATAATTCTGTTAACAATTTTATATTTTGTTATGGAAGTCTTAACAAGAGGAAGTACCTCTCTCTCAGCCTTTTTCATTTTTACTTTTGGGTATTGATCTAATTTCTTATCAGCGCAACTTAAGATAAATGTGGGTACTTCTATTTGCCCACTCAACCAAAGTCCTTCTTCCCTCGCTTTCGCTATGATTTTATCTCCCGAACGAACAACAACTCTTAAAAGCTCCAGTTCAAACACTTCCTTTTTCTTCTTCTTTTCATTTACTACCGGAATGTCCAAGGGACCCCTTCTATTTTCACGATCCTTACCAAGATAAGTTTTACAACTTTTATTTAAAGGACAAAGATAACAGTCAGCTCTTCTGGCCTGACAAAAGACTCTACCCAAATCCATCAGACTTTCATTTAAGTCTCGATAAGAGACACCTTTTTCTAAAGAAGAAAACTCTCCAGAAATAAAGCCTGCTCTGATTCTCTTTTGAAGTTTTATTCCCTTTTCCTCATTTAAATGAAAAAGACGGGCAACGACCCTCTCTATATTGGCGTCAACTGCTAGAGCTTTTTTATTAGTGCCTATGGCTAAAAGAGCTGCAGCAGTATAATCACCAATACCTGGGATCTTTATTAAAGCCTCTTTGTCTGTAGGGAACTCCCCACCAAAATCATCTACGATTGAAATAGCGGCTTTTCGTAAATTACGGGCCCTTCTGTAATAGCCAAGTCCTTGCCACTGAGAACAAACCTCCTCTTCACTAGAGTGAGCGAGAGCTTCAATGGTTGGGTAAACGTCAAGAAACCTGTCGAAATGCTTCAGTACAGTTGAGACCGTTGTTTGTTGCAACATAATCTCAGACACAAGGGTATGATATAGGGAGCGTCTTTGGCGCCATGGAAGATCGCTATAGGAAGCTAAGCTCCATTTCACTAATTCTTTTAACATTGTTGCAATTTATCAAAGAAGTATAGAAAAGTCTTACTGGCAAATTTTTGTGAACGTTTTGTGATAGTCAAAAAGCGCGCTAGCATAAATCTGGCTTGTTCCGATGCCCTCGATCTTAGCGCCTTTAAGGTCGAGATATTCGCGAAATTGTGCCTTGTACTCATCAACATCGGTCACAATAATGACGTTTTCAGCTTCGCTCGCCTTAAGCCATTCAACTAATCTTTCGCTGTTGTTTGTTCCAACATTGAGACAACTCGATTCAAGTCCATCACTTAGTTTCTTTGATGTATCAAAGACAAAGACATCAACACTTTTCTTGCAATTGTCTTTTACTTTAGAAACGAGCCTTCTTCTTTCACAAAAAGCTTGGTCCAGTGAGAAGTCGACCTGACGCATGGAAGAGCTGGTATCTATCCACAATTCAACATTAGCTGGCGCAACAGCTTTTTTAGCCTGACCGCAGTACATATCAAAATAGTAGCCTTTCTTACAATCAATGAGATTTACTTCCTCTGCATTGATCGTCTTAACTTCGACTTCTTTTTCTATACCGAGGTCATTCAGTTTTTTGGGGTCGGCAATTAAACCGTACTGTGGATGAAAACAACCGTCACCCATCTTCACGCACTCGCCATTAATCTCTTGAGTGTTTTCAGCAACAATTCCCAGTGAAATAAAGTTCGTAAGATAAGGAGAAAGGGAGACACCAGGACGTGAAAGAAAGATCACATGGATATTTTGGGCTTCGCCAAAGCTACTCATACTTACAACGAGAAATAGAAGAGTGGTTAAAATTCTAATCAAAAATCGATCCCTTTTTGCTTGAGGTAAGTAATAATATTCCTTCCAACGTCTGCGACTAAGTCTTTGCCATCACTATCTAAATTTAAAAACTCATTAAGAAAGCCCTTTTGCTTTAAAGAGAGTTTTCTTAGCTTCTCGCGAAGATCTCCCTCACCTTGTGCTTGATAGGCGAGAGGAGTTGTTTTATTTCCCACCCTTATATTTGCTTTAACAGTCTTTTGAGAGCCTCCGTCTTGAAGTGCTTCTAAGAAAGCTTCTTCTTCAGGTTCATCTTGGTCAGGTTCAGGGTCTGGCTCAAAAATTACGGCTTCTTGTCCTCCCTCTTCGCCCTTGAAGAACTTTACTAACCGCATAAATTGATCAGTATAATCCTCTTCGACAAAATCAATGATCTCATGAAGTGGAATATTGAGTTTGGCAGTTATATTGGCAATAAGGTTAGGGTTGAGCTCTTGAGTTTGCTGATTGAGAAAACGACTCATCGTTGAAACTCCAGTATCAGTAGCTTCTGCAAGCTCACGCTGATTCATCGGACCCCTCATCTGCATATACTTGCGGACTGCACCAAGAAAGAGAGTGACTTTGTCTTTTTGAAATTGGGCCATTGGGCGCCTCCATTACCTGTTCCTAACTACTTATCGGTATCCTTGCATCGGTCTTGAGTATTGCAATACTTAAATTGCACATGCAAGCATCTGTTTTTACTTAAATTTGCAATTTATAATTGTGCAGTGCAATTCTATTCCTTGACGCAATCAGTCAAGTACTCTAGAATCTAATTAATCCTGCATAGCGCAACACACGGTGCTGGAGAAACCACAGGACTTAAGGGATACATCATGAACACATTAACCCATTTCATTGATGCCGGGCTTTCACTTAGTACCCAACTCACCAACCACGAAGCCCGTGATTTTGATGGTGCCAATGCCAATGGACTTTACGAAGTTATCGAGAATGAGACACTAAGTAGTCGAAATCTTGAAGGCTTGGCCGTATCTGGCTCTCTGTTTTCTCTCACCACCTTCACTGATGTAGTCTTTGAGTCCTGTGTGTTCTACGCATCGAAGTTTGAGAATTGCACGTTTATCAATTGCACGTTTAAAAATTGCAAATTTGAATTCACTGGCATTACTCACTGTCGCTTTAACAATTGCAACCTTGAAAATACTGACTTTCAAGTAAGCCCAATCAAAAAATGCACAATGGCCTTTTGCGACTTTGATCACAAGGCCCAGCATTATCTCTCTAAAGAGGAAAATGCTCTTCACAATTGTTCAGAGCTCGCCCCACTTACATGGGAAGAAGCTCTACACATGGAAGAAGTAGGATCAACAGTGGGAATCCCACTCCCTAAAAAGCAAGAAGAGGTCGCTGGAGTAATGGAACTCCTCGGTCATGTTCTTTCAAAACTCAAAGCAGCTTAATAATTTTGGCATTAAGACATATTCGCCCCTGGCCTCATGGAAATATTAGCCATGAACTCTTACGCGAGGCCATTCCTACCTTTATCTGGATCAAAGGATATGGATTCCTTCTAGACCTCTCACCACACACTTCTAGCACCCCCTTTCTTCGGAAAGGGGGCCACTTCTTTTTCTTTTTGACTAAAGATCGATACAATAAACAAGGGAGAACTTCATGAAGAAACTACTTTGGATAACTTGCTTTTTAAGCGTTGGATTGAATATTTATTTGGTTAAGTTTGATCATCTAGAAATAGAGACTCCAAAAATACAACAAGAGGTTGCTCTTCTCCAATCATCCTCCCCAAAGCTTAAAACTCTTAGTGACAAAGATGATTGCATAGTGAATCAAAATAAAAAGACTCTCTCAAAAGTTGCAATACCAAAGGAAAAGGTTCGAGAACATCCAAATGACTCTCTAGACTATGAATCTCTAAAAAAGGAAAGTGCTGAAAGCATAGATAGGTTCGTTATTGATGAATTGAATCTTAACTTAGAAACTTCGGCCCTTATTATTAAAACATTTGAAGATGGTCAAAAGAAGTTCGACCTCTACTTAGAAGAAAAACAAAAAACATCAAACCCATCAGATGAACCAAAAGCTTACTTCTTCGACGCCTATGACTATATAAAAATGGGACGCAATAGGCTCGAAACTCGCAGAAAACTAAAGATGCTTCTTGGCAGTGACTCTTTTACAGGCTTAGAGAAATTCATTAAAAGCTCGCAGCTTAAAGGACAGATGATCTATGAAATCCTTTAATTTTCTATTGTGAAAAGTCCATAGAACGGCGAAGCTTCTCTACTTAATCTTTTGATACTTAAAAGAAATATCTACCGCCGGTGCTGCATAAGTAAGAGAGCCAACACTAATAGCATCAACTCCTTTTATGAGATATCTTTCGAGGTTCTCTAGCGTTATTGCCCCAGAAACTTCAACTGTTATCCCCTGAGACTTGCGTCCTATAACCTTTCCAATGAGCTGAGGAGAAAAGTTATCGAGCATTATGTGTCTCGCTCCGAGGTCTATAGCTTCTTCAAATTCTTTTTCATTATGAACTTCTATTTCAATTGGGGCGTAGAAACTCCCTATTCCTTTAAAAAAATCGAGAGCCTTCTCTACCGAACCAAAGAAGGATTTATGATTATCTTTAATCATCCATAAATCAGTCTGCCCTAAGCGATGATTGTATCCCCCACCAGCTCGAACGGCATACTTTTCCAGATTACGTAAACCTGGAGTTGTTTTTCTTGTATCAAGTATTTTTATATTATATTTTTCGGCCTTCTTAACATACTCTCGCGTATAGGTAGAAATATTTGAGCTTCGCTGCATAAGATTGAGAGCTATTCTCTCAGCAGTTAAGGCTTTCGAAAAAGGCATATTGCCCAGTGAAATAACGGCTCCTTTTTTAAGAGGCTTTCCTTCAAACTCCTCTTCAATACTAGAAGAGACTCCCTCGACCCCCAAATAGTCCAAGGTCGCCATAAACCAAGGCAGACCACTCAAAAGAAGATCAGATTTTATAAAGATATTGCAGGCAACGAGATCATGAGGCAGCTGACTTAAATAGAATGCATTTCGCCTCAAATCATCTTCTTGAAAGTAGCGAGAAATTTCTTCTTGAAGGCTTGTTCTCAATAAATCCACAACAGATCTCCTTTTGCATGATGCTTCTGTTTTAAGCCAACAGAATCAAAGTGTTAAGCTAAAAGCCCATGGCACTGATTTCTCATCATCGATAAGGATGAACTTTCGCTATATCTGCCTCATTTCACTAGTTTTACTCATTTTTGCGCCAAAGCAGTCTTTTTATTCAAAAGCTCGGTTTGGTTTATCAATAAAATTATCCCCACTGGCAAAAGCATACTTCCTTGGAGATAAAAGTGAGTTGAAGAATAAAACGAAGAAGGCTCACCAAAACCTGAATATTCAGCATCTCATGACACCGTCAGGGCTTCACTTGAGCGCGCTACTTTTTCTCCTTGGTTTTTTCACGAAGAGATCTTCCGTTTTTTTTGGCGGGCTACTCGTCCTACTTCTCTTGACCTACCCACTGGATGGTTTCTCTAGTCTAAAGCGTATGATTATCTTTGGGCTTCTCAAGCACAACCCTATTCGTAAAATAGAAACCAATCATTGTTTCTGGCTAACATTCTTACTGGCATTTCTATTAGGTATGTACTTCAACAACCCCTTAAGCTTTAGTCTTTCTTTCCTTTTTCTAGGAGCGCTTTTAAGTACCGGGTTTCGTTTACACTCCCTGCTTATTCTATTTTTCTCTCAGGCTATTATTAGCGCTTGGCTCAATAAAGACTTCTATCCCCTAGGAAGTGTCTATGGCCTTCTTCTTTCGCTCTTTAGCCCCTTTGCTTTTGCAGGACTGATCCTCGAAAATATTATAGGTGTTCAGCATTTCTCTAATTTTTGGCTAGGTGTAGTCTCACTACTTGATACTCACAAAGGGATCGCCCTGCCCAACCCTGTTCTCATCTTACTTCCGGTTTATCTCATGGGCACAAATAAAAAGATGCGTTCGATTAGTCTTGGATTATGCCTCATATTTCAAACGCTAGAGCTAAATCCTAAATTTAAAACTCTAAGCTTTAAAGCTCGAGCACCAAGACACTACAAAGAAATCAAAAATATCAAAGGGGGCATAAAGACGACTTATAAAAATAACATGCGCTGCTACAGTCGACTAAAGATGGATGAATGGTCTACACACTGTCACTAAGAAATTTTCCCCGCACCAAAGGTACGGAGAGAATTTTTACCTAGTAATTTAAAAGCTCACCTAGCTTTTGATAAACATCATCGACCTGAGGAAGAATGACTTCTTCTAAATCCGGGCAATACGCTACATGAACATCCATGCTTGTCACTCGCATAATTGGGGCGTCGAGAGCCTCGAAACACTCTTCATTTACCCGGGCAGCAATCTCACCAGCAAAACCAGATGTCTTCTGTTCCTCGTGAGCAATCATTAGACGGTTTGTTTTTTTGAGGGACTTCTTTATAGCCTCCATATCGAAAGGAGCTAGAGTCCGGAGATCGATAACCTCAACACTCTTACCTTCGTTCTCCATTTTTCTAGCAGCATCTAAAGATTTTTGAACGAGCGCCCCCCAAGTAACAATAGTGGCATCTGTTCCCTCTTTTGCTACTCTGGCTTTCCCAAATGGGATCATATAATTTTCACCAGGGTCTGCAGTCCTATTGTAGCCTTGGTAATAAAGATGTTTGTGCTCAAGGAACATGACAGGGTCATCGCCCCTAATAGCCGTTCTTAGTAAACCAGCAGCATCTGCAGCAGTTGAAGGGTAAACAACCATTAAGCCTGGGATATGAGTGTAAAAGGACTCGCCCGTTTGTGAGTGATAAATTGATCCACCACGAAGATATCCACCGATTGGTACGCGAATAACGAGAGGATTCGAGAAATCTCCCCCCGATCTGTAACGGGTTGTAGCGGCTTCATTCTTAATTTGCATGAAAGCCGTCCAAATATAGTCAAAAAACTGAATTTCAACAACAGGCTTTATTCCACGCATGGCCTGACCAATCGCTCGACCAACAATATTAGCTTCCGCTAGAGGCGAATTGAAAACTTGCCCCTCTCTTCCTGCTCTTTGCACGCCTGATGTGATCTTAAAAACGCCTCCCTTTCCCTTAAGGTCAGGGTCATCAAGTTTCTCAAGTTGAGAAAAATCAGCAACATCCTCTCCCCACATTCTTAGGAATGGATTTTTTCGAAATTCATTTTGCATAACCTTATTAATAGACTGCGCCATCGGTACATCGTCTTTTCCTTCAAATGTCCCCTCTGTTTCAAACTCAGATGAGGTCATATCAACCTCGTGACTATAGAGGTGATCAAGAACAGTTGATTTCGCTGGCCACGGCGTTTCGATTGCCTCTTTCATTGCTTGACGACACTCGAGTGTAACTTCATTCAAAAGCTCTTCATTTTCTTCAGCAGACATAATTCCTGCATCGACAAGAAGCTTTGGGTAACTTTTAAAAACGTCTTGCTCTCGCTCTCGGTCGAGTTCCTCTTTTGTTCGATACATCCCTTGATCATCACTCATTGAATGAGAATAAGGTCTTGTCACATGGGCATGCACAAGAACAGGCCCATTGCCTGCTCGTAAGTAAGCCTCTGCCTCTTTCATCGTGGAGTATGACTCAATCGGACAGCTTCCATCACATTCAAATATCTTAAGACCGGGAAAGTTTTGAAGGGCCTTAGAGATAGAGCCTCCAGGTGTTTGAACTTCAACAGGAACAGAAATAGCGTAGCCATTATCTTCGACCATAAAAAGGACAGGAAGCTTGTTTACACAAGCGGTTGTGATTCCTTCCCAAAACTCTCCTTGCGAGGTCGTACCATCGCCAGTTGAAACGTAAATGATTTCATCGCTCTTGTAAGTTCTGCCTTCTAGGTCAATTCCATCTTTATCGAGTTCTTCTAAATATTTACCCGCTTCAGCAAGACCTACCGCCTGTAAAAATTGAGTTCCCGTACACGAAGACTTATTAACGATATTTAATTTTACATTACCCCAATGAGCAGGCATCTGACGGCCATGAGAGCTGGAGTCGCCAATGTTACCATTAGCCTGACAGAGCATTTCGTAGGGAGTTACTCCTAGACCAGTGCAAAGAGCGCGATCTCGATAGTAACCAATAAACCAATCATGAGCGGGCTTGAGAACTTTAGCTGCTGCAGTTAGGATACCTTCGTGGCCCGCTCCTGAAATTTGAAAGTAAGCTTTCGTCTGCTTCTTCATTGAAATTTCAGTGTCATCAAGCTTTCGAGAGAGATACACGTTTCTTAGCATCGCAACGAGGTCTTCTTTTTTTAAGCCAAACTTTTTGGCCAGCTTAAGTTTTGCTTCTATGAGTTTAGGGCTCGTCTTTTCCTCAGTATTATTCGACGCTTTATTTTTGGAGTCAGCTTTAGTTTTTTCCAGCATAGTCTTCCCTTGCAAAAGCGCTCTTAACGCGAGGCGCTCATGATTTGTGATTTTCTCAAAGATTACAAAAGGCTAGGGAGATTGTCTAAAGGGGAATTTACGAATTATCAACTAGTTAGAAGTAATTAAAGACCAGAAGAGACAGAAACAAGAAAGCGTCTATCCTCGGTGCCTCTAAATTCACTATTTGAGGTGTCTACTGCATAGGTACTCAGGTCAACTTCCAAAGTACGAGTTCGAACGCCGATGCCCCCAGAACCAAAACCGTCACCTAAGCCGAGTCGAAGAAAGAAGAGTCTGCGGAAATCGAGCTCAATTCCAGCTCCGATTTTTCGAGAGCTTTTTGTATCCTTGAACCTATCATTAAGATCTTTGTAATTAATTTCCATATGAAAACGAGTTGTTTTTCCTATTGCTGGAGTCATCGCAAAACCCACATCAATGCTTTGCTTGACTTGATCGGGAGCTCCTCCAAAACCATCGCTTGCAGAAAAGTGCTGGCCAGTAGAGTTGTTCATTTTTACAGCAAAAGTAGGAAGAGCGCGAAAGGGCAGAGTAAGCTTGGCACCTGTCGTAAAAAGAATACCTCTTCCTTTTTGCTTATCACTGTCTTGAAGTTCTATAGCGGTATTGATATCTGATTCGTCGAACACTTCTTCCCTTGTCAGGTAGATACCAGTCGCGCCAATTTTAAAAAGCCCACCAAAAAAAGATAAATTGAAGGCCACATAAGGACCTTGATCTGTTCTCTTAGCATATTCGTATAGAGCGCCCACTTGGTTGCCAAAAGCACCTCTTGTTTGGCTCGAATAGAGATAGCCTGCGGAAAAATGGCGCATCGTAAAGTTTGGAGCAAAATGAAATCTAGAGTGAGAAAAACTACCTGGATTATCTTTTAATAGTTCTCGTGTTCCATCTACCTTAAAGCCTTTAAAGAAGTTTGAAGCAGCATTGGTAATATCTCCACCAGTTCCCAAATCTACCCAATCTTTGTTGACCTCAAAATGAATATTAGAAAGATGGAAGTGGGGGGCACGAACTGTCCCAAGACCAGCAGGGTTGTAAAATGCGGCGGCCGAATCATCAACCTTTGCGATATAAGCATTACCCAAAGCAAGGGCACGCCCCGAAGTTGCAAATTCTGGATAAGCCGCATCACTAAAATCAATCCTTCCCCAAGCTGAGTTTATGCTTATTAGGCTAGAGAGTAAGGCTATTAAGAATGTTAGTGCTGTTAGGGCTTTCACCCTCCTATTGTACTGAATTGGGAGCGGGTTTATCAGCTGCTGCATCATTTTCCCCAGTAAACAAAAAAGCCTCCCATTGGGAGGCTCAAATACTTAAGAAGGGAAATTTTTGCCTAATCTTAGCGCTTTTTTCTTCCTGGGAAGCGATGATTAACACCTGCACCAAGAAATTTACCTTGAATATTTTTAATAGACTGTATCCGGCTCTCGGCAAGAATATCAGTTGCTTTGTAAACTGGGATATCCTGATCCTCAGAAATCTGAAAAATTCTCATGGTCGTATCGAAGATAGTATCTACCATTCTAGACGCTTTGTTATCGGACCAACCTTCAAACTCGATAGAGACATTCATCAACCCACCAGCATTAATAAGATAGTCAGGAGCATAAAGAATGTTCTTTTCTTTTAGAATATCGCCATGCCTATTTTCAGACAGCTGATTATTAGCTGCACCTGCGACGATCTGACACTTAAGCCGATCGATCGTATTATCATTTACAGTTGCACCTAAAGCACATGGTGAATAAATATCACACTCGACATCGTAAATTTCATCTACCCCAACAAGCTCAGCATTTGGGACCATTTCTTTGAAGGCCTCGATATTTTTTTCGTTGATATCAGTAAAAAATACTTTGGCGCCAGACTTATAAAGAAGTTCACCAAGATGTCGACCAACCGAACCGGCTCCTTGAAGAGCTACAGTTTTTCCTTTCACGCTTCTATCGCCATAAACTTTGGCGCAACTAGCTTCGATACCTCTATAAACCCCACGGGCGGTATAGGGAGAAGGGTTACCAGAACCACCATGAGTCTGGGCAACGCCAACAGCATAAGTTGTTTCCGTAAAAATGTGCTCTATATCCTCCACGCCGATATTAACATCTTCAGCTGTGATGTAGCGGCCATTTAAACTCTCCACATAGCGTCCATAGGAGCGAAAAAGTGCTTCGGATTTATCTTTAGTTGGATCACCAATAATAACTGCTTTACCACCACCAAGATTAAGACCCGAAACTGACGCCTTGTAAGTCATTCCTCGAGAAAGGCGAAGAACATCAGTAATGGCATCGTCTATACTCGCGTAAGGCCACATTCGTGTTCCGCCCAAAGCCGGCCCAAGAGTCGTATCATGAATGGCAATAATGGCCTTGAGGTTACAAGATGGGTCACTGAAGAAGACAACTTCCTCATGCCCTTCAGAATACAGCTTTTCAAACGTGAACATGAACTAACTCCTAGGTAGGTTTTTCTTTTGCTTTTCTGTTCTTGAACTTTATAGATAGGCTACTTTCGTGGTCCCTAAAGAAGCCTAAGTTCATGCTCGAGAACCCTTTAATTTCAAGGGGATTTGTGCCAAGCTGATAAGAACGGCTCACTTTAAAGTTTTGAGGATGAAATCTGTATGCCCACCGTGTCAGTACGAAAATTGGATAAAGATGGCAGGCCAACTGCTGAGAATGATTGCCGCATCGAGGCCGTCGTTGGAAATAATCTGTTCGAAGCGTTTGGTGACGAGGGCTTTCACCTGCCCCATGGTTGCTTAAATGGAGTTTGCTGCGCTTGCAGGGTTGAAGTCTTAAAAGGTCATGAAAATCTTAATTTCCCCAAGGCCCAAGAGTCTGAATCACTCAAGCGATTCAAAGAGAATTTTGAAAAGAAAAATGGAAAAGACGCTCTAAAAGGAAGAGAGATTCGATTAAGTTGTCAGGCTTCTATTATTAAGAAAGCCGAAATAATTATCAGCCCGATTTAAGAGTCAAAATCGGCCGCTAAGGACTTATCAATACTGGAGCCACCCGACTCGCTTTTATCGGTGTTATTAGCTTCTTTCTTATTAAAGAGATGAATCTCGCCGTCTACATGCTTAATGCGGACATCGCGGATCTCATAGTCTTCGACCCGACACAACTCAAAACTAAACCTTTCCCAGAACATAATCTGCCCTTCTTCGGGAAAGTTATTACCAAGCATATCGAGAAGAAAACCGGCAACCGTTGAGTAGTTATCATTTAAGGGGATTTTTATATCGTAGTCATTGTAGAGTTCACGAAGAGACATCGTCCCCTCTATTATGATTCCCTCACTTAGCTCCTGCTGCAGCTGTTCAGCGATGATCGCCTCTTCATCATCATCGTGCTCATCTTGAATCTCGCCCACGATTTCTTCAATAATGTCCTCTAGAGTAATGATTCCAACCACCACTCCATTTTCGTCTTTAACCAATGCCAAATGAACTTTCTTACGATTCATATAGTCAAAAACCGCTTGAATTTTCATGTGCTCATAAACAAAGAAAGGATCTTTGAGGTGCTTTTCAATAGTGAAGCTCTCTTTATTAATCCCTCGAACAAAAGCCAAGTCTTTAACGTGAAGAAAACCGATTGTATCTTCTAACTCCCCTTCGCATACGGGGTAGCGGCTATAGCCATCTTCTTCGACAAAATTAATCAAGTCGTGAAAACCCAGATCCTTTTGGACGTAACGAACTTCAAGCCTTGGAATCATAATGTCTTTCACTTTAATAGTAGGAAAGTCCAAAATAGAGTTTAAAAGATCTAGTTGCTTTGAGTCCATGCTCTTGTCTTGCTCGGCCCGATTAATCATGTACTCGATATCATTCTTGGTCACGAGGCTACCAGTTAGCTCGGCATTCTCTCCTAAAACCTTCTTTAAAATAAAAACCATTCCGTGAATTATAGGATAGAGAAAGTAATACTTAAATCGCAGAATATAGATAATGAAAACGGAGAGCTTTTCAGCATGAGCTCTAGCAAACGTTTTCGGAATTATCTCACCAAAAATTAAAATGACGACAGTAACCACCCCGGTAGAAATACCAACGGCATCGGATTCAAACACTCGAGTGGCTATCGCAGTGGTAACAGAGGCAGCAAGAATATTGACTATATTATTCCCCACCAGAATGGTGGTTAGTAGCTCATTTGGTCTTTCGATCATGAACGTCATGGCGGTTGCCTTGCTTCCACCTTGTTCTATTAGCTGGCGGGCGCGGTCAATACCAAGGGACATTAAAACAGCTTCGGAGCCAGAGAAAAAAGCGGATCCAATGAAGCACACCGTAAGGGTCACGATTTCCCAACTACTAACGTCAACATCAGTTAGCATCGTGGAGTCCTCGTGGAAATTTCAGGGAAGGGGTGGTCAATGAATTGACCGGTCAATGACGGAGGTTCTATAAAGCAATTCCTTGTTGAGTCATCTTTTGGCTACCTTTGCTTTGAGGTACTTGCCTAAAGGTTCCTTTGAGTAATTTATTTACACGACCTTAATCTCTTGATCAATCAAAGAGAAAATATACATACCATTCTACAGTGCATTATGACTTCAGTCCACCCTACAATTTAAGTATAATCAACCACTTAGATGATATTAAGATTGAGATTTTTTATTTAATGATCTAATTGCTCACCATGAAAATTATGATCAGAATAGATAATACGATCGTTCATCTCATGATTAAAATCATAAATAGCGTCAACGTTAGCTACTTTTCTAAAAATCGTCTGGCACTTATAACAAATCACTACTGGCGAGATTTTTTTAAAGAGAAGAAGATCGATGAGCCATAATACAATAAGGGAAACCGGTACCCCGTAAGTATAGTCGAAGGTAAAAAGGTAAATCACTGAAGCTACAACAAATAGGATAACCCCTATCTTCCGATTGAAATCCTTTTGCTTGTAGAAATCTCTCCTTTCACAGCAGGGGCATTCGTTGACCACCGACTTGAAATGTTCCTCCTTGAAATGAACTGGTATTTCATGGGAACAGATATCGCACTTAGCCGTATTAGCATTTTTAGTGGGGGCAACATTTACACCTGACTCACACTCGGGACAGGTTAGAGTAATCTTTAGTCCTTCACTCATATCATCACTCCATACTGGAAAAACATATAGGTAGAAATTAGCTCTCCTACAAAAATTAAAAAAGTCATTGCGTACAACATTCCGGTAGCACTTTGAATTGACCTCATAGCTACTAGTCGATAGGCAAAGTAACTCATAGCCCCTAGGGCCAAATAACCGAAACTAGAGCGCATAAGAAGCATCATCCAATTAAAGGCATAACCTCCTCCCAGTCGAGTACCAAGCTCGAACATCTTATTTGCCTCTATAGCCTCGATGCTTGACCAAGGAATTTTCACCAAGAGAAGTGCCCACGTGAAATACAGAGCTATTTTCAAAGGCTTCTCTGATAACTTTGGTGTCACGAGATACCAATGCCCCATGACCATTGCATAAGTAACGCTTCCTAATAAAAAAACAGAACTTAAGGAATAAAGATAGTGAACACCATGAAAGTTTTGAAAAAAAGCAAGCGTCGTTAACAAAGAACAGTTGTGAATGACAAAGAGAAACCACATGAATAAAGACTTTTTATCTTCGTGAAATTGGTAAATAAGAACGAAGCAAATAAGACTTACAATATAACTTAGAGACTGAGGGTCACCAATTGAGCCATAAGTCATATGGAAGATTAAAGCGAGAAGCGCAGAGCCTCCGCAAAGTCCCATAAGAACCCTTAGAAAGCCGGCCCCTGTCTCACTAGAGTTCGCTAAAAAACTAAAAAAGCCCAATCCTAGGGCCAGGGATAGGAGAAAAAACTCTGCAATATTCATTAAACTCCCCACAACTGCTCCAGAGTTTTATTGGTTTTTAGTTCCCGAATATAGGCACAAATATCTACAATTATTTCTTTATTCGCTGCTGGTACTTGATTTTCAAGAATTTCTAGAGGCTTATCGAAGAGAACTTCCACCCACCCCCGATCTTCATTGAAGTTATGATCAATAATTAAATGAGTAAAAAGACAAACCGACCGATCTTCGTAGTCGTGAGTATAAATTTTAAATAGCTTCAACTTACTGGGAGCAACTTCTAGCCCGACCTCTTCGAGAACCTCACGAGAGGCAGCCGTAACTGAATCTTCATTAGGCTCAATCTTGCCACCGGGAAACTCAAGAAGCCCATCTAGCGGCCCTGATTCTGATCGCCTCTGCATCCACAGCTCAACTGACAGATCTGTGATATGACGGGCAAATACTGCAATTGAGATAGGTATTACGTGCATGCATTCAATTACCATGAAGCTATTGGCGTGCCAACTTCCCAGCGCGCGTCAAATAGTCTATATCTAAGACATGCAAAATTCTATCCTCGAAGCCAGAATTCCTAAGGAGTCCGTTCTATTCGCTCCGATGGAAGGTGTGACTGATGAACCCTACCGTATGGCAGTTCTAGAGGCTTTTCCGGAGTGGAGCTACCTGTCTACCGACTTTCTTAGAATTCCCACCCAGGGTCAATACAGCGATAAAAAAATGCTCGAACACTTTGGGGTTCATTGCTTTGCCAGCCAAAAAATTAAAAAGAAAACAGCTTATCAAGTTTTGACAACGGCTCAAGCTAACACCTCCTCTCACATCGAAAGACTAGAAAGCTTAGGTGTAGAGCATATTGATCTTAACCTTGGGTGCCCCTCTAAAAAAGTTAATAGTAATAAGGGGGGGGCTTATCTTCTTGCGGACCTCGTCTCATTAAGGAAAGTCATTAAGGATATTCGCTCTCATTTCAATGGCCTATTTACCGCAAAGATAAGGGTTGGCTACAAAAGCGATGAGCTTTTCTTTGATATTTTAAGACTCTTGGAGGAGGAGGGCGTTGAGGCCATCACTATTCATGGTCGGACAAGAGATCAACTTTATGAAGGTAGGGCAAAGTGGTGCTACATTAAAAGTGCCGTCAAACTGCTCTCTATTCCTGTCATTGGAAATGGAGATTGTTGGAACCTAGAAGATATTGGCAATATGTTTCAAGAAACTAATTGCCACGGAGTCATGCTTGGCAGAGGAGCTCTGAAAACACCTTGGATGGGAACACTTTTCGAAGAATATAAAGGACAGCTTGGTAGTGTTAACGAAGAGTATCTTCTCTTTGAGAGGAAAAAGTATTTAGATTATTACTTCTATCTACTTGAGAGAAACTACAAAAAAGTTGGCCTAGATGACGACAAGCTCTTGCGAAGATTTAAAGCCTTTTCCCGCTACCTCTTTGATGATTACGAAGGTGGGGATCAACTGAGATCCCAATTTCTAAGATCTCGAACTCTCAATGAATTTAAAGAGAAGTTGGAAAAACTAAAGTAAATTCCATCCGAGCTTTTTATCACAAATGACAAAACCCTCAAAAGCTCCCCAGCCCATAATCGTCCATAAAGGAGTCCAATGGGGATTGAGTATACTGATAATCCCTGAAAAAATAAGAGGAACAACCAATCGAGCAAGAGGCTTCATCCAAGGCTTAGATTCTGTCGGGATCAATCCGAATAAGTAGCTTTGAAACTTAAAGACATTACCCAAAAAAGAATAGCGATAATTAGTAGACTCTGCTTTTTGAGCGAAACCAGGTGTGTGGTACATATAAGGCCAAATGTAGCCCAATAAAAAAAAGAGCCCCACCATAAAATTTATTCCATAGGAGAGAAGCACCCAAAAAACCAGAACCGGCATGAGCCCGTACATATAGTAACGCTGAAGCTTCTCTTTATGATTATCGTTGTTAGAACTCATCTTAATTTCCTAGCTATTCGAGTACTCCACTTTTGTGAAGAAAAGTAATATCGCGAAACTGCATATTCGGGGGGCTTTTTATAACCATATCAAACACATGAATAAAGTCTTCGGGATCTAACATTTTAGATCTCTCAAAATCATCACTAATATTTTCCCATATTGGTGTATCTATTGCCCCAGGGCTTAGAGTACTAAAGCGCACCCCGAGAGTTTTCCATTCCTCACGGCAAGACTCGACAAGACCATTCAAGGCAAATTTTGAAGCACAGTAAGCTGCAACATTTTCAAAGCCTCGCTTTCCTGCAATAGAGGACAAATGGACAATATGACTGACGTTTTCTATTAAAAAATCATGACCATGCTTCAGAATATGAAACGCTCCAAGAACATTCGTTTCTAGGTGGGCACTAAAGACTTCAGAAGGAGTTTCGACGATAGAGCCCATCTCGAATATCCCAGCATTATTAACAATGACATGAAGACCGTAAGCCTCTTTGGCTATTTCATCAAACATGCTTCGGACCGAGTCCTCTTTTGTAATATCGCAGTCAAGATCAATAAAGTTTTCATGGTCGACTTCTGTCTCTCTGCGGCTGGCCCCAAACACAATAAATCCCTCTTCCAAAAGATATTGGGTAATTTCTAAGCCCAGGCCGCTAGAAGAGCCGGTCACAAGTGCGTATTTAGTTCTCATCCCCTAACTATACTGTCCCCAGAAGGGAATTCAAAGAGGCGAGCGCCCACATAAATCACCGATTTATAGGTAATCCTACACCTGTTAATTTTCCAACACCCTATGTAACTTTTGGCAACGAAACCCGATTCCAAAAGAACTTCTTGTAAGGTTTGTTGATACTAATTCAACAGGAGACCACAAAAGATGAGAAAAAGAACTCTCGCAGGAGTATTTCTTACTATTTCTTTAGCGGCTTATGCCTCTAAACAATATGGAACTTCTCTGAAGAATCACCCCATTCCAAGAGCTGGATGCTACCCAGTCGCCAAGATATCATTAAGAAAGGCTAATAAACTGATCGCTTCCCAAAATATGACTGCTGTAAATGGAGCCAATAATGAAGTAAAGGCCCTAGGTGCGGCCATTCATTGGATTCAGCATCTCAACGGTGGTGTTTTAAGGTCTGGAATGGCACCTAAAGGTTACAAGGTTCGATTCATTAGTGGAGACAGCTCAAGTAGCCAAAGAGTCGATCATATAAGAATCAACAAAAGGTGGGGAACCAGTGTGGCCCAACACGCTCATGAATGGGCCCATCTTATCGGTGGAAAAGGAGCATACGCTGCTTATAGAAGACACATGGGTCTTCCTAGTAAGGGAACTACCACAAGCAGGTCGACAAGGCATATTAACAAGTTCTGCATGGTTTCGGGATACGCCGATAATAATCCCTCAAGATTAGGTTACAAATATCTCAATGAGCAATTTGCAGAGGTTTTCACGGCTTTCGTTACAGAGCCAGGTCTTCTCATCGAAAACCAGTCTGAGCCTTGTCAAAGAGCTTTTGACTTTTTTGTTAATTGGTTCGATGCAGGCAATAGAGTTTACGAATGTTACGACAAACAAAATAGATAAAAAAAAAGCCCGCTTTAGCGGGCTTTTCAGTTTCTTTATTTAAAACTAGAGACCACCAGAGTAAGACTTCTCGAAAGTATGAACTCTCTTATGACCTCGACGATTAACTTTCCAGCAGTCGTCATCAGGCAGGCGCTTGATCGCACATTTTTGAAGAGACCCATAAGTCCAAAACCTTGAGCCATCTGGACCAAATTTCGCCATTCTTTTGGGTGAACCCATTCCAATATGCAGAGTCTGACAACCAATACCTACTTGCAGACTAAAGTTCTCTCTCTTATAAACCTCACACAAGTAGCGTTGAGCCGTTGCCCGGTCCTTAGGTGAACTAAAGTCTAGATCGAAACCTCGCGCTTGAATGTGGTCACTGCTACCAGCGCCGCCGACTTTTTCATTATAACATTTCGGTCGCCACCAATTACGAAGAGTGATTCTTTTTGGCCCATAAGGATCACCGTCATTTATAACGGCCCTCATCTTTCCGGCCAATAAGCCTTGAACGGCTCCACTCACCCAACGGCACCTTGGCGGAAGTAAACCTTTTTTATAGCCACAGGCACGGGCAGTTCCCGGTCTGTGCGGACGTATCATTTCTTCGGCGCTAAATTTATCAATAACTCCAGAAGCATCTATATAGGCTTGGAAGCCATCGTCATTTTTTTCAAAGTCTAGAGGATTTACAAAAGATCCATCGAATCGATCTGCAGATTCTCTAAGAACGATAAGCTCATCTCTGCTTAAGTCAGGACACTTTTGACTCGCAACCATCGATTTCATTTCACTGATACTTGCAATGGTCCGCTTCGCTGAAGCGACATCTCTTTTGATAGGAGTATAGTCTTGGGCGTGAGAATGATTGGTTGCAGCCTTATTATGACTAATATAACCCGTCTCATCACAGCTTGATTTTTCGTAATAACTTCGAGGTTTTGGGTTGTCAGAAACCGCAGCAACATTTTCACGTCGATCAGAGTTTGAGCAAGAAGAAATTAAAACAAGTAAGAATATTAGTGGTTTTTTCATAGGATTATTCTATCTAGGGACAGTGCATAATCACACAGGGAAAAAAAAGCCCCTCAATCTAGGAGGGGCTTTGTATTCGAAATCAAATTTTTAGTAATATTACTATCTTGCAACACCTACTGCCTTAGTTTCCCTAAGAACTGTAATTTTAATAGTTCCAGGATAAGACATTTCTTCTTCTATTTTCTTTGCAATGTCTCTAGAGAGCATAACAGTCTCTTCGTCCGATACATGCTCATTTTCAACAAAGACTCTAACCTCACGGCCACCTGAAATTGCATAAGAGCGGCTTACCCCATCAAAAGAGTTAACAATCTCTTCAATATCAGTGAGCCTAGAAACATAAGACTCCATCATCGCTTTTCGAGCACCTGGTCTTGCTCCTGAAAGTGCATCAGAGGCTGCAACTAAGTGGGCAAGAACTGATTCAGGCTTTTCGTCATCGTGGTGAGCACGAATAGCATGAACAATATCTGGGGCTTCACCATACTTTTTAGCAAAGTCAGCACCGATAACAGCGTGTGAACCTTCGGCCGAAGCATCGAGGACCTTACCAATATCGTGAAGAAGACCTGCTCTTCTAGCCTGTTTCACATTAAGTCCCATTTCTGAGGCCATTGCGCCACAAATAAAGGCAGCTTCGATAGCATGCTGATATTGGTTTTGAGTGTAAGAAGTACGCCAGTTAAGAGCACCTACCAGCTTCAAGATTTCTGGGTGGATACCATGAACGCCAATTTCCATCTGAGCTTTTTGGCCGAGATCAAGAAGTTGCTTATCCATCTCACTCTTTGCTTTGTCGTGAAACTCTTCAATCTTAGCAGGATGAATCCTACCATCGGCAATAAGCTTTTCAATTGTTCTTCGAGAAACCTCTCGGCGAATAACATTGAAAGAAGAGATAACAACAACTTCAGGCGTATCATCGATAATTAAATCAACGCCACAAATTTGCTCAAAGGCCCTAATATTTCGCCCCTCTCTACCAATCAGTCTTCCTTTAACATCATCGGAAGGAAGGTCTACAGTTGATATTGTTTTTTCAGCGACGTACTCACCAGCAAAGCGTTGAATAGCGATACCTACCAAGCGCTTGGCTTGAACTTCGGCTTCTTCTTTAGCTTCTTCTTCAAGCCTCATCGCCATTTTGGCAAAATCAACTCTCGCCTCTTCTTCCATGGTCTGGATAAGTTCTTGTTTAGCTTGGTCTCTTGTAAGGCCCGCGACCTCACTCAACTTTACTGAAATTTCATTTTGTCTTTCTCTGTATTTTTCGATTTCTTTTTCAACCCGCTTTTTTAATTCTCCGATTTCATCTTCTTGAACCTTAATTCGCTGAGCTTCTTTTTCGTTTTGCTCGATTTTTGAATCAAGTTTAGCTTCTTTTTGAGAGAGGCCTTTCTCCTGATTCTTCATCTCTTTTTCACGGTTACGCATTTCATTATCAAATTGCTGTCGCTCTTCCTTAACAATATCCTTGGCTTCTTTACGGGCCTTGTATTTGATATCGCTTGCGGACTCTTTTGCTTTTTCAATAATCTTGTCGCCGTTTGCTTCACGCTCTTTTAACTCGACCTGCGCAGCACGCTGACGAAAAAAGTAGCCTAGGACAGCGCCTAAAACTAGAAAAAGAACAGATGCCAAAATAACGGAAATGTCCATTGTGTTCTCCTTGATTATGTATCTTTGGTCTGTGACCAAAACTTATATGGTTTACCTTGTTGATAAATTGTTTCTTCACCTACAAGAAAGTCTAATAAAACATCGTGAGCTTCTACTGGAATCTCTTCCATAATCTGCTCGTTAAAACTAAGTCCGATCTTTATTCCCTCGAAGCGGGACAAAAAGCGGTCATAAAAACCTTTTCCTCTTCCAAGCCTTTCTCCTAATCGAGAAAATCCTAGCCCGGGAACAAGGCAAACATCTGGTGTCATCTCAAAGGCGTCTCTAGGTGGAGATAAAATCTCTACTCCAAATTCTTTGCTTTTCAGCAAACCCAACTTGCCGCTTCGATAACGTATTCCTCTTTCCTCGCAAAAGCTTGGATAAACAAGCTCCCAACTTTTACGAAGCTGGTCTTCTATGCACAACCAATTCGCTTCAGCCTCAAGAGGTGAATAAACACCTAACGTTGGCTTTGCTTCGTCGAGTTTCTTTTCTCGAAGCTCGCAAAGAAGTGTTAGTAGCACCTCTGCGATACTCGCACTTTTGACCAAGACTTCACTAGCCTTCAGAGATCTAAGATTGCCTTTTAGTGTTTTTCTAGCAGCAATCTTCTCAGACTCTTTAGACATGAGAATCCTCTAGAGTTTCAAGAAATTTAAGATTAAGGCTAAAGAGTTGTGGGACTCACTTCTTCAATAAGGTTTAATGCTTGCCCTGCTTTATCTTTTAGAGAACTTAGATCACTTTGAAATTTCTTATTAATCTCAATATTTTCTTTCGCCATCTGTAAGGCAACCAAAATAGCCACTTCACCATTTGTCAGGTGCGGGGCTTTAACCGTTATTTTATTAGATTCTCGTCTCACGAGATCCACAACATCGCCAGCAGAGATACCCGAAGCTTTCTCTTCCTCACGAAGTTTTACTTTATAGCCTAAAACTTCAAAATCTTTGACACTCGTATTATTGTCCATATCCTCTTTAGAGTACGTCAAAAAGGTGATTCGCGCAAAGAAAAACCCTCAAGAGACAAGGCAAATAAGGCACATCGTCAAACGTCTAACAATGCCCCTAAGTAGTCATCTAAATTGAAATTATTCAGGTCTTCAACACTCTCTCCAACTCCAATATAAGTAATTGGAACATTGAGGCTTTGGACAATAGACACGGCGCTCCCAGCTTTTGAGCTTCCGTCGCACTTCGTAAAAATGAGACCCGTTAAACCAAGAGTCTTATGAAACTCCTCAGCCTGCCTAATTGCATTTTGGCCGGTAATCGCGTCAATAACCAAAAGAACATGATCTGGAGCCTTTTCATCAAGCTTTTTAAGAACATTTTTTGACTTGCCAAGCTCGACCATTAGATTGTCTTTGTTGTGCAGCCGACCAGCGGTGTCAAGTAAGCAGTAGTCGGCTTTTTGATTGAGGGCACTTTGAAGGGCGTCGTAACCCACACCACTTGGGTTTGACCCTTCCTTGGCACGAATCATCGTTGCGCCTGCTCGATCGCACCATACTTGGAGTTGATCTACAGCAGCGGCCCTAAAAGTATCACAAGCACCTACAACAACTTTTGCTCCCTGGGCGGTGAGCTTGGTCGCAAGCTTGCCAATGGTGGTTGTTTTACCCGCTCCATTTACCCCTACAATCATAATGACTTTAGTACCTGAATGACTTTTGGGATCATACTTGTAGAGACTGCTATCTACATTTTCTTGGACGGGTGCAAGCTTGTCTTTTAGAAACGTAAAAAGAAACTGCTTAAAAGCCGCTTCATCAAAGTCACTTTGCTTTGCTTTTTCTATTAAGGCTTCCGTTAACTCTGTCGCTGTTTGCGGACCAATATCCGCACCGTACAAAAGCTCTTCTACTTCTTCCAACTGTTCTTCACTTAAGCCTTGACCGCTAAAAAGCGATCCTAACTTTCCCCAGACCTGGGACTGAGAGCGAGAAAGACCTTTTCTGAGTCTTTGTTGCCATGACACCTCTGGCACCCTTGCCTCAGTAACTCTTTGATTAGCCTCATCTTTAGCTTCTACCTCGATCTCTTTACTTAAAACAGGCCTTACCTCATCGAGTGCAGCAGCTGAGCCTTGTTGAGAAGCTTGATTTTCTTCAGAGGAAGAAGAATGAAAAAATCCTGCCACCGTAACAAACGCAGCAGATAACAAGCCAACGATGTCCCCAGTATTGGCAACTGCACTAATACCCAAGGCCTCATAAAGGCTTTGAATTAATTCCGTCATATCTCTTCCTCATTCACACTAGTGTTGATTCGATGGGCATCATACCCTTGATACCTAATAATTCAATGCTGACAAAGTGAGTTAATTCCTCTATCACTCATGGATGACCAGAATGTCCCACTTTCACACTGTACGCCTCATCCGCGATTTTTTTTCAAAGCATGAGTTTTTAGAAACTCCAACGCCACCTCTTGTCAGCTCCCCCGGCATGGAAGCACACCTTCATCCCTTCAAAGTCGAATCGAGAGATCACAACTTAAAGCTCTTTCTTCACACCTCCCCTGAGTTTTATATGAAGGAACTTCTAAGCTTCGGTTATCAAAAAATATACTCTCTTGGCTACTGCTTTAGAGATGAACCCAGCAGTTCGACTCATCGGCTTCAGTTTCTTATGCTGGAGTGGTACCGCGCCAATACTCACTACAATCAGATTAAAGAGGATACTTTAGAGCTTATAGAGTTCGTTCGTGCAGGTCTCGAAAAGGAAAAGGTTGAAGTCGTCGAAAAGCTAAAACCGACTCACAAAACTGTCGATCAGCTATTTCAAGAAATCTTAAACTTTTCAATTTTAGATTATCTTGATGTTGAATCCCTTAAAAACTTGATCCACAAGGACTATAAAAGTATCGCTGGACCAACATTCCTCGAGGAACAGTGGCCATGGGAGGACTACTTCCATCTTCTTTTTCTCAATAAAATTGAGCCCAGCTTTAAAGAGTTCGATCTTTTAATTTTGGATGAATTCCCGGCTCCATTAGCCGCACTTTCTACTCTTAAAAAGGATCAACCTGAAGTCTGTGAACGCTTTGAAGTTTATTTAAAAGGAATAGAGCTCTGTAATTGCTTCAATGAGCTCACTGATATCAATGAACAAAAAAAAAGATATAACGAGGAAAGTAAAAAAAGACTCGCTCTTTATAAGGAGGAGATCCCCACTCCTAAAGTGCTATTTGATGCACTTGAAAGAGGACTACCTCCGAGCAGCGGTATTGCTTTGGGGGTTGAGCGACTTGTTCTAGGTCTTTCTAAGAACAGCAATATTAATCCATTTTTTAATTAACCTTGAATTGAGTTAAAAACTCTATGAAGCTTAATAATGACTTCAGACTTTATAAACTGATCCGGAACACTTTTTGACCATAGCTTGTGCCGAGCAGGGTCTATATCTTTTCTAGTTTTATTATTCATAGCCTCCGGATAATCCTCAGCTAGTTTTGCAGAAAAAAGAGCGTACCAGTTGTATACTTCATCGCCTTCTTTTCGCAAGTACTCGTCAATAACCTCTAATGATCTTTCAGTTATATCCCTCTTAACCGTATAGAAGTTCGCGCTCTCCAATGCCTTTCGACTTACTGTTTTATCTAGAAAGCGTGAGAGATAATCCATTGTAAAGTTAACGGAGTCTTCGTTTAAGAAAGTGTCGTAATTTTCCAAACCTAAATAGACTGAATCAAGTACAAGGGCGCGATAAACTCCCTCTCGTGATCCATTTTGAGAGAGAACATTCATCCACTTGGACAACTCTCCCTCTGAAGCAGTGCTTTTTCGAGTGGCCTCAAATACTTCCTTGAGAAAAACATAATTAAAGCGAGCTATTTGATCCTTTTCAAATTCAACACTATTCTTTGGAGCCTCTCCAAAGCCCACCGTGCTTCTTGCATCCTTTTCAATTTCTGGAATCGTAGGCATGACGATGGCCGATAGATCCTCTCCTAAGAGCTTATTAGTCTTCTCGACTCCAATGATCATCACCAATTTAGGTCTCAAGAAAACTTTAATGTCACTTACTAGGCCTGCATGGGCAGAAGTAGAGATAGCAAGTAAGAGAATGATCGCGTGGATATGTTTCAAGAGTAGCTCCGAGGCTTGAAAAGTAGAAAGGCAAATAAAAAGCCATTTTATACTGCTCTCGAAGAGGAATTCAAGTAAAGCTCTTAAAAGTCATTCAACCTTTGTCTTTACCTTTATCTGAGCAAAGTCGTTGGTCTACTGTATCTTTCGACTGTCGGGAGCCACTATCTCTCCAACAAGATCGTGTTCAAATACTTCTGTTACTCTAACCTTTACGATATCACCGACGCTCAATGGAATATCATTTGTAGCGTTGATGAGTACGTCACCGTCGATATCCGGTGCCTGACCAACATGTCTGCCCTTTAGAAGGAGATCTGTTTCTTCATGTTTTCCCTCAACCAAGACATCAATAGTCTGATCTAGAAAGGCATTATTTAGTCTCTCGGCTATCTCCTTTTGAACCTCGTACAGCCTGTCGAAACGCTCATCAATAACCTCTTGTGAGACCTTATCCTTTAACCGGAAAGCTGGTGTCCCCTCTTCGTCAGAGTAGCGAAAAATTCCAAGATGATTAATTTGAGCCTTCTTAATACCTTCAAGAAGTTCTAAAAAATCCTCTTCTGTTTCACCGGGAAAACCTACAATAATGGATGTTCTTAAAACGATACCGGGATTTTTCAGGCGTAGGCGCTCAATTCTTTCAAGGATTTTCTCTCCCGTGATCTTTCTATTCATTCGTTTAAGAACCTGACTTGAAAAATGCTGAACTGGCATATCAAGGTAAGAGCATATTTTTTTTGATCTTGCCATGAGGTCAATAACTTCGTCCGTTAGCTCATCTGGATAGAAGTAAAATAATCTGATCCAACTGATGCCCTCAACCTCTTCTAGCCCCACGAGCAATTTATAGAGACTATTCGCCTCGTCCAGATCAACCCCGTAATCTGATAAGTCCTGCGAAATGAGATTGAGCTCTCTTACGCCAGTCTCAGCTAAGTTTTTTGATTCCTGAATAAGAGATTCCACTGTCCTTGACCTAAGCTTCCCTCTTAAAGTTGGAATAATGCAAAAAGTACAGTTTCTATTGCATCCCTCTGATATTTTCAACCAGGCCATATAAAACGGGCTAGTATTAAGTCGAGGATCGAATTCTGTGTGAATGTATTTAGGGATTTCAACATGACTTTTTGCTGAGAGTTTTCCTTCTTCAAGTGCCTTTAAAAGAGGCACTATTTTGTTGTACTCTCCTGTACCAATAATCAAGTCGACTTCAGGTAATTCATCTTCTAAAGCTTGGCTATAACGTTGGGCCAAGCAACCACTTACAACAAGAGCCTTGCACTGCCCTTTGTCTGAAGTTTTATAATCCGCCAATTCCAAAATAGTATCGATACTCTCTTTCTTAGAAGCTTCTATGAACGAGCAGGTATTAACAATAATAACTTCAGCATCCTCAGGTTCCTTAGCAACGCTAAAACCATCCAGCCCCATGAAACCCAACATCACCTGTGAATCGACGAGGTTTTTAGAACACCCGAGGCTTGTGAAATAAACAGTTCTTTTTAGTAAAGCTAATGCGTCAGGTGAGCTAGTCATCGTCATTTAAAGATCCTCTGGTTTAAACTTCTCGCAAGGTATGAGAAAAAACATTAAAAAACAAAGGCTTATGAAAGAATTATAGCTTAGACTGTGATCTGAATTATGTATTTTCAATAACTTGAGTGCTTTGGCAAACAAGTTTATACTGGTATCCAAAGCGACCAAGTTCTTAAGGAAGAGAATATGCCTATTTTTTTGATATTTAGTCTTCTCCTGGTTTCCTCATGCTCATCGGGAACGACCTTACCTCCTGATCAAGAAACGATTCAAACCTATAGAGAAAGCCTTAAATCTAATCCAAAGGCTGCCCAAATAATTGACCTTAATCGAATGAAAGAAAATCAAAGGCAAGCCTTTGTTTATCTTCAAGCAGCTGATTTTTTAAAAAAGAAAAATAAGAAAGCAGCCTGTGACCGTTACAAGTATTTGGGGAAGGATAAATCTTTTCCCTTAGCTCAGTTTTCGCTCATAAAGTCATTGAAGGTTTGCTCATACTCTAAACTCGGAAGTTTTCTTATCTGGAAGAGAGGTCTTAGTGAAATTCGACCAGAAAATAAAGAGCTCTTTCTTACCAACTCTATTGCCTTAGCTAAAAGACTAAACCTAGATAATGACCTTGTTAAATTCTCAATAGAGCTCACTGATTTCTTAAAGACAAAAAAAGAAAAAGAGAGTCACCTGAGGAGGCTTCTTAAGCAATATAAAAAGAAACCTGAACTCTATACGCAGCTTAAGGAAAAGTTTTTGGAAATTGCGCCAAGATTTAATAAGAAACCGGAAAAGGAAGACTTCCTCGCTATCGCTAAAGATTATGGCCGAGTAAGAAACTTCAAGAAGGCTCGGTACTATTATAAACTCGGCTTTAGAGACAAATCGAGACCACCATTAGAAAGAATTGAAGCTTACTATGACTATGCATTCACGTACAAACTACAGAGAGAGAAAACTACTTTTAGCTGGCAACTTGAGAAGCTTCTCAAATGGTCAAATAACTCTCTCAGAATCAGTGCAGAGAACCATAAGGAAATAAAACGACTTTGGGAACTTCGGATAGAGCTTGCTCGTGCTCAGTGGACTGTTAACTTCAGATCTAGAGCAGAGGATACACTAAATAATGTCTTAACAAATGGGCCACAGGATTTCTTCGCTCACGCCTACTTCATATTGGGAAAAATAGAGAGTGAAAAAAAGAATTATGATGCAAGTGAACGTTTTTTCAAGTTAGGTCTTGCTCAAGAATATATTGAGGATAATATTTTACAAGAGCTCTCTTGGAGCCTCGGTTTTAATTACTACCTAGACAAGAAGTATGCACAATCCAAGGATGTTTTCTATCTGGCGCAGACTAAAACAGAAGACGAGACATTCAAAAGAAAGCTTATTTTCTGGCAAGCTAAAATTCTTAAGCATCTCTCCCAAAAGGGTGAGGCAAATGAGCTTTTGAAAAATGTTGCTGAATCAGACCCCTATGGCTACTACGGAATTATTAGTGCAATGGAGCTTGAAAGCTCGCTTAAACCGATTGCTCTGCCTGAAATAGAGGTCGCCACCACCTATCCCTCACTTGAGTGGGTTCTTGCCCTAGGCGATCTTGAATACGCAGAAGCACTTTTGAAAGAACTTGAAAAAGAGGTAGATTCCCCAGATGAAATCAGTGCATTCCTTCCTCAGTACGCAAGGGCCAAGTGGTACCAGGGTGGAATAAGCAAGTTCTTTAAGCTGCCTCATGATCTTCGAAGCGAAGCCCTAGAGAACTATCTTCATATCGCTTATCCTGCTCCCTATACTGACATTACAGATAGAATTGAAAGACGCCAAAAAGTTCCGTCAGCACTGATCTATGCAATAGCCCGGCAAGAGTCGGCCTTCAATCCAAGAGCAAGGAGCTGGGCGGACGCTTTTGGATTGCTTCAGCTGACACCAGAGAAGGCGAAGTCTTTGGCGCGTCAACTAGATGTCCCTTATAATGATTACTCTGACCTCTATCGTGAAGATACAAATCTATGGCTAGGTGCTGCTCTTCTAAAGAGGCTCGCAAAAGAGATGAAGGGCAGCTTCATTTCTACAGTAGCTTCCTACAATGCAGGCAAGAAGCCCGTTAGATCTTGGGTAAAAAGAAGAAAGACCAGTGACCCCTTCGAATTCATTGAGCTTATTCCTTACAAAGAAACTCAAAAATATGTGAAGCTCGTTCTCAGAAATTATTCAATTTACAAGAGACTTGAAGGTCAAGAATGGAAAGAGTCAGCAGATTTTTTAATAAAACCAGTTCTCTAACGGGATATGCGTGTATTTTTTGGAGCATCAAATTCGAAAAGATCTTTCTTTAATGTTTTATCTACAACAATCTTTTGAAACATGAACGTCATTTTCTTTTTATTATCTAAAACTATTTCGACCTGCTTTAGTCTAGAGAACTCTTTCTTTCCCTTAAAGACTAATTCAGCAGAATGAATCTTCATCTCTTTTTCACCTTCTTTAGTAAAATTAAGTACGACATTCTCACCAGTCTCTTTTACTGAATAGATCGAATTACTAACAAGACCTTTTTTCAAAGAGTCGAAAAACTTACTCATTGGAACATTTTTAGATTTATTTATCGTCAATTCACCAGGAGTATCGTCAAAGACTGGAGGGGTATAGAGATAGGTTTGAAAAGGATTTGAAACATAAACAGTTTTCCGCTTCCCCTTAGCTTCCATTCTAATTCGACTGGGGTATTGGTAAAATAACTCCCCTTCATTTGTTTTAACCTTTTGAGAAATTGCACTTTTCTCTTTTTTTATAAAGGTCGCGTGAAAAGACTTTGGCAAGAAGGAAGCCTTCCCACTGGCCAAAAGACTTCCAACTAAAACGGACATAATACAAAATGACTTAAAAAATCCCATTAAAAATCCTATCTACACTTTTTTGAATTAGTGAAGTTGAACACTTACAGCTTTTGAGACACCAGGCTCTTGCATAGTTACTCCATAAAGCGTGTCGTTGAGCTCCATAGTTTTCTTATTATGAGTAATTAAAATAAACTGAGACTCATTACTCATCTCACGAAGAAGCTCATTAAACCGTCCAACGTTCGCATCATCCAGAGGTGCATCGACCTCATCTAGTAGACAAAATGGTGAAGGCTTGACTAAGAAAATAGAGAAAATCAAACTCACCGCCGTCATGGCTTTTTCACCACCAGACATCAAGTTAATATTTTGCATTTTCTTACCCGGAGGTTGAGCAATAATTTCAACGCCACATTCAGGGTCGTTAATATCTGCAGTCAGTTTTAACTGAGCACTTCCCCCACCAAATATAATAGGGAAAACTTTCCTAAAGCGAACGTCTACTTCTTCAAAAGCAATCTTAAAACGTAGCTTTGATTTTTCGTCAATATGGGCTATTGCTGTTTCTAGATCTTCGAGAGAGGTTTTTAGCTCTTCCTCTTGAACCTTTAAGAAATCAAAACGAAGCTTCTGTCGCTCGTAATCCTCAATGGCTTGCCAGTTTATTTCACCAAGGCGATTTAACTCCGTTCTATAGTTTTTAAACTTGTGTTCACAGTCCTTAAGGTCCTGGCCATAACGGCGGCTAAACTCGTAAGGCTCTATTTCAATATCTTTTAAGCCCTCTTCCGTTTCCATAACATACATTGAAGATAAGTCTCTCAAACCTTCATAGTCGTCTTCTCCATATTCGAGAAAGCGCCCAAGTCCTGCCCGTAGATCGACGCGATACTTTTCAAAGATATTGCGAACAACTTGCTCCTCATCTTCGATAATTCTATCTCTTCGACTATTGATCTCTACCACTTGCTTCTCAGCTTTATTCACTTCAGCTGTAAGCTTTTTGACCTGCTCTTCTCTTTCTTGCATTGCCTGAAGCAATTGCCCGAAAGTATCTTTCAATACACTCAAGACGTCTTCTTGATCCTGTAAGGACTCTGCAACCTGCTGATTAGAAGCCTCAAGATCGGTTATTCCTTGATTGATCTCTTCAATCTCTAAGCTGTATTTCTCTATGAGCTCTGTGTTTGTTTGCAGCCTCTGAGTCTGACGCTCCAATTGTCCCTCTACATCAGTGAGCTGAGCCATTGAGGATTCAATTCTGTCTCCAAATGACTTGGCTTCAACCTGCTTCTCTAGTAAATCTTCTCTTTTTTGTGAGTACTCATCTCTGAGCATCGAAACAGACTCTTCAAGCTCTTCTTTTTGAGTGGCGATCTCTTCTTCTTTTTCTTTCCATTGCTCGCTCTGCTTTGAAAAACTCTCTTCGTTTTCCATAAGTTCAAGACGCTGCTTCGAGATTTCCGTCTTACGGTTTTGAAGAATATCCAGCCTAGCGTGGCCAGCTTCCATATTCGCAAGCTTTGACTCTAAAGCCGAGGACAGGGAAGCAGCCTCTGACTTTCTATCTGAAAGTTCATCTCTCAGCTCATCGTGACGAACCGATAGCTCTTCAAATTCTATTCTCTTAGTATCTGAAAGCTCTTCAAGGAAGGGGATCTTTTCCTTAAGCTCAGAAACTATGACTGTTAGTTCTTCAATACGATTATTTCTCTCAACAACACCACCCAGTCCATTTTCCTCACTTGAGAAGTCCAGTAAGATAGCGCCTTTCGAGTTTCTGACAATTTTTCTTCCATCGAAGCTCGCAATGGCCTTAAAGCAAACCTCATCAGTTAAACTTTTAGCGGCGTCCATAGAAAGTTCAGGAACAACGTAGAATCCCAATAAAAAAGGCGAAAGACGTGACTTTAGAGATTCTTCCAGATCAAGAATCTCTATAATATCTCTAATTCCTGAGAACTTAAGCTTCAAACGCTCAATGGTTTCTGTAGTTGCTTCAGCATTATGCCCAGGAATAAGCACATCGATTCCGGCTTCGCTGTGTCCAGAAAACCAATCAAAAAGCTGCTCACGGCTATTTCCCATTTCAACAGCAACATTTAGGTAGTCCTTCAATAAGGCCTGTACACCACCGGTATATTCAGCGGAGCACTTAATGAGATTACCAAAGAGGGTAAAGCCTTCTGGATGGTCATTAATTAACTCGCCAATACCTTCTTTTACGCCTTCTAGGGACTCGTTAATTTCGATTAGAGAGTGAAGTTTACTTTCATTTTGAATTAAGCTCTTTTGGCTACTTTGAAGAGTCGCCTCACTCTCCTTGAGCTCTATTTTCAATTCTTCTATTCTTTGCTTTTGCTCTTTCTCATTTTCGGTGAGTTCTTCGGCCTTAGCCTTAGCCTGAAGTGACGCTTCTCTCTCATCAGCAATATCTTTACTGACTCCTGAATACTGTTTTTCTAGAGCTTCAATCTCAGTCGTAATATCCTGAAGGTTTCCAGCGAATTCCTCTAGACGAGAATTATTTCTGAAAACAGTTTGCTCAATAGTTGTTAATTCTTTAGTCGCTTCAGTGTGCTCTGACTTTAATTCTTCTAGGCGCCCATTTTTAAGTTCAAGCTCTTCTTTGAGGTTTTCAACAGATTCCTCAAGGTCAGAAAAATCAAAGCCTTCAGACTTTTGTTCTTCTAATTTCTCGAGCTCAGACTTAAGACCATCTAATCTCTCTTGACGATTTTCTATTTCGTTTTGAATCTCTTTACTTTCAGACTGCCTGGTTTCAACAAGGTTCTCTTTTTCTGTTAGTGTTTTACAAAGATAGTTAAACTTCTCCTCAGCAGCTGCAAGCTCTCGAGAGACTTCATTATAAGTCTTCTGGAGTTCTTCAATCTTCTCGACCTGCCCTTCCTTTTGAATTCGCTCATCTTCCAAAGAAAGCTCTAAACTATTCTTTTGCGTCTTCCAACCTTCAAGTTCGAGCTCTAGCTCATTCGATTTGGTCTGATCATCTCTAAAGCTTTTCAAAGACTCGAAGACTTTGTGGGAGTGAACCACAAGATCATTTCTTCTGATTTTATCTTTTAAACTTCGCGCGCGCTCCGCTTTTTCGGCTTGTTTTTGTAATGAGCGCAGATTTTTTTCAATTTCTATTTGAAGGTCACTGAGGCGATTTAAGTTAGCTTGTGTTGCTTCAATTTTTCGTAAAGATTCACGTTTTCTAGCCTTAAACTTAGTAATACCCGCGACTTCTTCAATCATTACACGACGCTCTTCTGGCTTAGCCTGAACAAGTCGGTTAATTTCACCTTGGGCAATAATTGAATAAGATTTTGCTCCAGCCCCGGTATCCATAAAGACTTCTTGAATATCGCGAAGTCTCGCGGGCTCACCATTAATACGATACTCAGTGTCACCGTTTCTATAGAGCTTTCTTGTAAGGTGAATTTCACTTGGCGAAGAAACCTTAGATCCAATATGAATATGCTTACCACCATCGTTTTCTAGAACGAGAGTCGCTTCAGCAAAAGCACCGGGATTATACTTTGACGAGCCGCTAAAGATAAGGTCCTTCATGGACTTGCCTCTTAAGTGCTTGGCGGATTGCTCCCCCATTACCCAAAAAAGTGCATCGACGATATTGGATTTACCGCAGCCGTTTGGCCCTACAATTCCAGTTATCCCGTCATCAAAATTAATGGTAGTTCTGTCTTTAAAGGATTTAAATCCCTGTATTATCAGTCTCTTCAATCTCACAAGCGAATCCTTTGCCTTGTCAGTCGTGTGTAATGTGTGTCTGCGCGTGTTGTGTGTGTACCTTTAGCCTATGCTAGAGTGCACCAAGTGTACAAGAATTATTAAGCTTTTTAAAGGCCCAAAGTCACTTGTGGTGGCGGCTTGGGGCCTTGCAGCGCGATGTGGGCTCGAGACCAGCAAGCCCTCAAAATCATGAAATTTGGCCTAACAGATCAAATTATAACTCAACCTTTTTTCGCTACGCGCATCTGTTTTCTCGCACGTGCCTTGATCCAACTCTTCTTAAAAGCCCTTTAATCTTTGTCCTATCGATTAAAGCAGCGATGACGCTACATAAACGAGCCTCATCAGCTTCTACATAATATCAAATACTTGGCTAAGAACTTAACTCTTTTAATAGTGTCTAGATTTTAGACACTCCATTATAAAGACTTCCCCTTTGGCTTTGCTCCTACCCTTTCGGGTTAGATTCTTTTCATGAAAAAACTATCCCTAACCCTCGCTGCCCTTGTGTCCTTAACAACTTTCGCCTCAATTGATGAAGCGACAGTATTAAAGGTTTCTAAAAACGTTAACGAAGGAAATGTTCTTCATTACAAAATTGAGTTCGATTCTACTCGCTGTGAATTCACGAGTGACATCTATGCTGAATGGAAAATGGATGAAGAAGATGGACGATGGAAGTCGCTTTCTGAATCAATTGGAATGATTAGAGCACCTCTAGAGCCTTCTACAAGTATTGTTTCAGACAATGAGATCAACTTCGAAACGGAGTCTATGACGGAATTTAGAAATAAAAAAATTCTCTCTAGCTCACGTGTTGAAGTCTTCATCGAGCCTGACGTTCATGGCTGTCATATTAGCACTGAAGCTATCGTTAAAGGTCGAAGAATGCAGTTAAACGAAATAAAGTCTCACTTGAATTGGACGCGCACGAGTGTCAAGAAAATCACAATTCTAGGCGAAGACGAAAATGGAAGAAGGATTCAACGCGACTATAAATAACTCTAATATTTTACGTTTATTGAAAAAGCCAAGAGTCTTCTTGGCTTTTTTTATATTAGGAAAGGCTTATATTTCTCTAAATCTCAATAATACTTCTATCAGAAGAGGCTGGCTTCCTTGGGCGAGGAGCAACCTCAGTATCTTTGCCACCTTTAATCACGCTATCGATAATCTCTGTTCCAAGTGAAGGGCCTTGATACTTGTAACTTCCTTCAGGGCACACAATATAGGAGTTGATCTCTTTTGTGCATCCAGAGAAATCACCTTCATTTCTGCTGAAAGAAACATTGTGATTGTTACGACCGGATTCTTCTGGGAGCGGCTTCTCTTTTATTCTATTACTGATTGTCTCTTCATCAATAATAACATTTTCAGTTGTGGGGTTATACTTACCAGAGGGTAAGAGCTTCACATTCATCAACTCTCCGTCTTCATCGTAATTGACTTCGGCTTCCATTGAAGATGAGTTAACACCAGTTAATTTGTCAGAGTACCTACGAATGATCGTTAAGTTATCCTTACCCTTTGGATTAAGACGACTAATACCGACTTTCTTCCCACTTTCTTTACTGACGCAACAACTCTCCCTCCAAACACGGCCCTCTTCAAGCTTTGGTTCCGTACCCTCTGGGCACACAAGATCCTGAGTTATTACCTGAAGGTATTTGTTGAACTCTTGATCGTTGGGGATTGCTTCAGACTGAACATTCCCCATCAACAAGAAGATCAGCGTTGAAATCATCAATTTATTGAGCGGAGTAAATCTCATAGATTACTCTATCGACATTGTGAGGTATTTCTTAAATAAATAGATGAAAACCAAAGCTTTGGACGTCGATAATGCCTATTCCATACAAAAATAATCAGAAATAAAAGAGAGCGCGAAACGTCAGTGCCAAGCGATCGTAATCGATTGGCGAACGTGTAACGAGAATCATCAGTAATTAAAAAGAATGGTCGGGCATAGTGCCTCAATATCGAACTTTCTTTATTCAAAATCCATTCATAAATATCAATAGTTTCGAAGATTTACAGTCTTCCTAAAATTATGGGTACACTTTTTCTGTGTTCCCAAGCTCGCCCCCATTCTTTGGGTACAAATAAGACTGCCTAAAACCTCGAACCAGACTCTTAAGAACATTAAACACTACAAGGATTTTTTTAATCGTGGATTTTTCAAAATAGCCTATTTCAATGAAGAGGTCATAGAGCTTCATGCTCTTCATAAAAAGAAGAGAAATCTACTAATCTAGCGAAATTGTTTGTAGATCCCCCCCCTAGAAACCAAGGAACGGCCAAAGACTTGAGAATTTATGATAGAGAATGAAACAGGACAAAAAAACTAGAAATTGTTACAAATTTAGTTCATACGAATAATGAGAGAATAGTAAACATTTACAGAGATGCGTGATTTGAAGTTTTTTCTGTAAATATGAGACTGAAACTTTTAGTAATCTTCTTAAAGGTTTTTAACTTTCCTGATTGCAGTCATGGGAACAGAGAGTATGACAGTTTTTTTACCAGCTTTATTCAGGGTTTTATTAATGGCTTTAGGAATAACCTTCCTTGCGATGTAATAAGTGTGCTTCTCTGTCATAAGCTGAATTTCCCTATCGCTAAACGAAACAATCTTTCCTTTAAGGTTTAAAATTGCTCCGGCAAGCGAAACGTTTATGGTTAAAAGGGAAATTATAAATAAAATTATTTTTTTCATTATTAAGTCCTTTTATTTTGATATAGTTCTCGTTGGTAGGCTTCCACTATTACCCTGACCACTTAAAGCCTTGTTCAACTCTTCTACCATTCCTGCTGGATTAACTGAAGCTTGAGTTGGTTTGTAAAAGACATCTCCTTTACAGCTATTAGGAGTAGGACAAATAGGTCCGTAATTTGATTTTATATCCATTGCCGAACAAGTGACGACAGAAGAATGAAATTCAGATTGTCCTACTATTCCACTTGATAAGATGTCGCCGACCTCTTTTTCAGTAAGCTTACCGAAAGTTAAACCTGTCGAAAGAGTATTTTTACCACCGTCAGAGCCTATTCCTGCCCGCCTCTCTTCAGCAGCGGCTCTTCACGGTAGACAGTGGGTATCTTAAAACAAACTAAATAAGTCAGACACACGAACCTCTCTGGTAAAATAAATTTTCGACAATCAATTTATCAAGGAGAATTCGCGTGTCTGTATGTCATG
>Ga0307983_1000026_pt1 | contig 109095 bp, 118 predicted proteins | sample OrgLakmetagen991_FD_201845 | JGI IMG/M metagenome (GOLD analysis project Ga0307983, IMG submission 201845) | Saline water microbial communities from Organic Lake, Antarctica - #991 | ecosystem: Environmental > Aquatic > Non-marine Saline and Alkaline > Saline | place: Antarctica: Organic Lake...
CAGATATGGTGGATGCGTTCGTGGCAACATCGGTTTGATAAGAAGTTTTATCCACTTTATCAGATAGTGCAGACTCCAACCCAGAAACACTTTTTACAGATAACACAGTAGGTACGAAAATACCATTACTCATTATATATATATATTATATAATGAATATATGTTTTAAAATAACTAAATTGACATATCATCATTATCATGTGGATCTGTATAATATTTCAATGGTAGTGTAAACAATCACCTTTTTTTCCAACGCTTGAACCCGTAATAGTAATTTATCGTATTGTGTTTGAAGCATGGATGTTTTTGTTTTTTCTTCGTTTAGACGTTTATCAAGTTAAAATATATACAAAACCATATTATTTTATCAGTTACCGATGCTACTACTTGGTCTGTATTTAATATATATTTATAAATAGGCATATAAATATATATTTATATTTATGTTTACATATGCTTTGTGGTATAAATAATGACCCTTATATAAAAATATATGAAAATGCTTTATCAAATGAATTATGCGATAGTATTATAAAAATATTTGAAGAAAATCAGGAAGACCATATAGATGGTGTTACCGGCGGCGGTTTAAATAAAAATTCAAAGGTTACAAGAGAAATGTATTTTAATAGAGAACCTTTGAATATGTATGATGAATCGTTATACAAAAATTTAAATCATTATTTAAAAAAATATTCAATGGAAAATAATATTGAGATTATGATGAGTAACAATATAGATGACACTGGATATCAACTTCAAAAATATATAGCAAAAGAGGGATTTTATAAATGGCATGAAGATTCAGCTTTTGAAAAAAAGAAATGATAAATTATCCCATAGAATTATTACCTATTTATGGTATTTGAATGATGTGGAAGAGGGTGGAGAAACGTTATTTCATAATTTTAAAATAAAACCAAAAACAGGTTCATTATTATTATTTCCTGCTACATGGACATATAAACATAGCGGTGCGATGCCTATAAGTAATGACAAGTATATTATAACCGGTTGGGTTTGGATTAACGAAAACGAATAATATATGCTAGTAAACTGGTGGAGCGTTTTCCAAAGCATCTATGCGTTTCATTAACAACTGAATGGTTTCTTTTAATGATTGATTGCTTTCTTCTAATGTTGCGACTCGTTCTTTTAAGTTGTCCGGTTCTATCTTAACAAAGGATTCCATGTTTTTTAAATGCTTACTTGTCTCCATGTGGAGGGAAAATTTAGTTTTAATATGAGTTTTAAACATACAACATTCACAATTGTATTCAGGCATTATATATATACATAATATAAAATATCCGTTTATATCCTTTTTGTATATATATCCTAAAAATATCCTAAAAGAATAAATGGATAGCCTACGTTTATTTTCTATAGTTAATATAATGAATAGTCATTCTATTAACCATCTGGCAAGGTTTAAAAACTTTTGGCGAAATACGGACACTATGAGATGGTAGGTAATATATATATCTTTCGGTGTAAAGGGGTAAATCAGTGTATCTTTTCTTATAGATGCTTGGGAACTTCGCTAATATATTGATTGGTTACTGATTGTTGGTCTACATAATCGATTTTTAACATAATATCTAATCTATCGTCCACATCTAATACAATCTCCGTACCATCTTCTTGGTCTTCCAATACAAATTTTGCTCGTTTAAGATTATCATTGCTAAATAACTGTATTTGGTCGGCGTGGATAAGTTCAAATACTTTATTTTCTGTTGTTCCCGACGAAGTAATGTTATTTGTGCCTTGTGACAACATAGCGATCACTGGGATACTATTGGAAGACGAAACGTAGTTCATTACTGGTAAATCGATTTTAAGTCTCACAGCATAAAAGAGCGGAACATCATCAAAGACTAATTTAACGGAAGACACGCTTATATAGCATTCACGAGAAGATTGCGACAAGGTCGGTAGGTTTTCCCACACACTTAAATTGCGTTGAGCATTTTCTAAAAACAAGTATTTTGACGGCATATACTATACGACATTATTTTTTATTTATTTGAAGTATAATTTGGTGTCTGCACTTGATATTTTAAGTATCCTAAAGAACGATTTCGCTGTTTTGTATATACGGGTTTTACGATTTATGTCGCTATATTTAATAAGCCCTTTGGTGTCAGTCATTACGGAACTAACACTATCATACAACCATATACAGTTTAATTGCTTACATTCTTGATCATTAAAGATTAATAATATATACATAGTATCGGTACATATTATTTTATTCGGGTTTTTCGGGAAACGGCATCTCGGGCGTCCACACACTCGGGAAGTCACGGAGTTCTTGGCGGTATAGTATCCATTTGTCTCGTTGCGGGTAGTCTGAAACAACCCTAAAATCACTGTCTTGTAATAGTCGGTTACGCTCTTCACGCATATTTTCTTTAAAATAATCTTCTTTTATTACTTCCCAATATTCTTTGAGTTCTTCGTCGCTTGGTTTCGGTATATCTTTTTCCAACCATTCTAAAGTATCATACGTATCTTTTATAAAAAATTGTTTATTTGGATATTTCATCGTGAGTGTGATAAAGTAATCCATTATATATACATTAGAAATTAAAATGGAACCATTTCCATTATTACGGTCAAGAAGTCATTAACATCGTGTTTTAGTGTCGTGGTATTACGAGTTAATAATAAAGAATAAGTCCCAGCAGGAACATTTGTCACATAATTAGACTGACTAAATGAGAGATGGAAACTTAACGAGTTGAAGTATTGACGATCGCTTCCAATCTTTATATTTGAACCTCCCGCATTTGGAACAGCATATAATTGAAATATACCAACACCTGTAGAATTTCTCATAAAACCCGAATTATAAAAATCAAGAATAAAATTACCTGTAATCACTACATTCGTCGCAACCGTTACTTGTGTTGCTCCACTACTATTAGGAAACCTATTAGTTAAATTAAAAGCGGGTTTTAGAACCTTCCAGTTTGGACTGTCAATATTCCCGCCGAATTGGGCTAAGTTTGTATCTGTATGTAATACAAGTGGCCACTCTCCATTGACTTTACTCCAAGATTCGCTATTCGTCACGCCACTAAGAAAATACATTCTGTCATCGTTCATATGTATCATTCCCGATCTACCGTTTGTATCTTTTAAATACAAAGTTGGACTGGTATTGTTGATAATGATTCTATCGGTAGACGTTATTTTGTCGTTGGTTAAAGTGGTTATGTCTCCTGTGACAACGTCTATAGTGTCAAAGGTACTCACACCAGATACATTAAGCGTCCCTGTAGTGCTTATATCCCCTGTAGCTCCTACACTAAAGGCATTCCCTTTTAATGCCTTCGTAAATGTTAAATCTTTATTCAAGTCCAACGTTCCATTAATAATAGTGTTCCCTGTATTGTCTACTGACATTCCAGTTGGACCAACGTTGAGTGAACCAATTGTTGCATTCTGATTCACTGTTATGTTGTCTGCATCAAACTCCTGAAAAAACGATGTTGAAGTTGTTGTAGTATTTGTTTCCAAAACAGTTAACGTCCCGTCTATAGTAACATTGCCTCCATAATACCAGTTACCATTATCATCTATGTTGTTATATTTACTTTTAAAAACATTATCACTTGTCGGTTTTCTCGCAGTTAATGATGTAGTATATATCGTATTAGTATTTCCTATCGCTACAAATTTTCCTTGGTCATTTGACCAAATACACGACCTAAAATGGGGTGACCCAGCATACGAAAAAGGTACCCAGTTAATTCCATCCACGGAATACAAGGTATACACCGCATCGCCACCAGATACAGCTAAAAAACATCCTAGATTACTCCATGCAACACTATTCAATTTCTGCATAGATCCATTAATAGTTTGCTTATTCCAATCAATTCCATCCGTAGACGTTGCTAGAACAGCTAGATTATTTGAGTTGTACCCTGCTGCTACAAAAAGTTGTAGTTCATCAGAATAAACTATATCGTTCCATAAATCGGGTTCATCACCTAGAATAGTGTTCCCCGACCATGCCGAAGTACCTGCAATATCGCTTTGGGAGTCTAATGTTATATAATAATGTCCAGTATATGGTGTAGTAGGACCTGTATAATCAATTAATGCATGTACAGTGTTCGTTGCGCCAAACCAATACAGTCTAGAGGCATAATCCGATTGGGAATTTGTTTGCTGAAATTTGTTTGTAACAGTACTAGGAATTGAATCTGAAAGATAAGCACCAAATAATGTCCATGTGACCGTTTTTATATTATTAACTGTACTAGTACTAAAGTCTGATTTCGTTACATAATACGTATTCCCAGTACTAGTAATCGCTATGTAATATTCCCCGGTATATACGATTGAATTTATGGAAGCCAATGCTGTGAGTGTGCCTGATAAATTATGTATACAGGCAATGTTCGTCCATGTACTAGTATCAGGGTTGTAACTATATAATTGTATTTTTGATATATCACTGGAACCCGATATCCCAAGATTTGATGTATTACTGGCTATAAGATATTGTGTTCCATCCCAAATAACATCATTTAACTGTGCAAGTGGAGATGGATTTAGATAAGACCATGAAACTCCATCGCTAGATTGAATAACTGTATTTGCGGTACTATCAATTATAGATGTAAGATTGTCTGTTCTATTATCTGATGCATCGTCACGTATCGCAATGAAGTTGCTATTTCCACTTATTACCTTTTTCCAATTGTACACTGGCGATGTACCTGTACCAGAAATGGTTCGTGCAACAAGAGAAGTTGTCGCTTTAATTGCGTATTGTGTATCATCTTGTGAAGATCCATCTGCTCCGGTTGCTCCATCTGCTCCGGTTGCTCCATCTGCTCCTTGCGCTCCGGTTGCTCCGGTTGCTCCATCTGCTCCTTGCGCTCCGGTTGCTCCTAGCGCTCCGGTTGCTCCTAGCGCTCCGGTTGCTCCTAGCGCTCCGGTTGCTCCTTGCGCTCCGGTTGCTCCTTGCGCTCCTTGCGGTCCGGTTGCTCCATCTGCTCCATCTGCTCCTTGCGGTCCGGTTACACCTCCTCCGCCTCCTCCTGGTGGCCCTTGTGGTCCTTGTGGTCCTGTTGGTCCTGATGACCCTGTTCCATTGGCATCAAACGGTTTACCTTGAACAGTAAGTTTATCTGTTACAACACTTGCACTTGTAACGCTTCCTTTTGCTTTAATATTTCCAGTAGACGTTATATTATTGAAGAATACATCATTGTATACACTTGGTCTATATCTGGACATATAATATAAGATTATATTATATTATCTTTCTTAATATTTCACGAACATTTAAGTATATTAACAGGTACATTCATTGTGTTGTTATTTGCAAATAATGGTTGACGTTTCCAATTGGTCAAAGGAACTCTAGTATCGTAATATAGTTGCTCGTTATTATTACTAAATGGAACGTTGCTTGCGCTCGGAGGAGTAAATATTTCCCCTTGATCAAACACATTTATCATATATATGCCGTTATACTTCACACATTGATTGGAAGGTTTATCGGGTGTATATGCTCCGTAATTGAATAACAGTTGTTGAATAGGTGTAACCATATTTTGTTTTGGTTGTCCGATAGGGTTTTTGGAAAGATACGATATTTTTTGTTTTTTTGTCCACTGTAATGAATTCTGTTTATATTGTAATACTTCTGCTTTACGTCTCATGTCCAACTCATCTCTAGTATATCTGCTAGTATCCATACATGGAATGGTAGCCCTACTCCATGTATTTGGTGGTTCAGGACCACCCCGAGTCCAACATTGTTTACAATTCATTATATAATACTATAATAAATTGTAATGAGGAAACATTAAGGATTGTATGTATCAGTATTCCCTGCAAAAAACCATCTGGATGAGAGGTATCTAGGTTTCGCATCTAAAGAATTGTTGCCACTAAGTACGTTGAGACATGGTCCTTTATCAATAATAGATTGAATTTGATTGGTGCCAATCGCAGAATTAAAGTATCTCAAACAGGAAGTATATCCAGAAAAGCCACCATTCATAGATACATAGACATCTCCATAGTTTTGTCTTGGAAGACTTGTGAGAAGATGTCTGCGCACTAATCGTCCATTGATATAGACGTCTAACTTATGTTGTTCATCTACTCGTATGATTACATTAAGCCATTTGTGTAATGGTATATCTTTAATAACTACTTCTTCATTAATCTTTTCAAAGGTGTTCATCACTACTACTAAATCATTTGTAGAAGGAGCGATATATAACCCAGGTGCGTTATTGGGTTGATTCATGCCTATAGGTGTCTCTGTAACGTTTATATTATCGTTGCCTTTGTGAAAAATATGTTTATATTCGTTTTCTCTGTATTGTAAATCTGATATGTTAATCCACACAGACCATGTAAACACCATACCTTCGTTTTCATTTTGTGATCTGAGAATAGGAATAGCTCCTTTTAAAGAAGGATCTTGAGGGATTCGTATAAACTGTTTGGCATCCACCATCCCGTTCATCAATGTTGGATTTTCACTAGGTGTGAACATATAAGACATGATGGAAGTTCCTAACCGTAATGCCATAACAAATAAAATTAATATTAATAATAGGAAAGCAAATTTAGCAACGATGCTATTGGATTCTAAGAACTCATTTGTTCCAGACAAATATTTATTGGAAGAAAACCTACTAAATGCGTTTGTGTTACTCGCATTAAAATTCATAACTATATACTATTGTAAGATAAATTGTATGTAGTTAAGTTAATTATATTTTAAAACTTGCTTGCTCTTGATTATCTTCTAAAAAACTTACTTTTAGTTTATATTTGTTAAATAATCCTCCTAGAGCACTTCCACCATACCCAGATTTATAAATATTGTAGGCTTGCTGTGGATTTGTAGCGTTATCCCAATATTCATATTTAGACGTCCACCCGCTAAATCCTCCACCAGGGGTAACGGATATATTGGCCTCAGGGTTAACCTTCGCTACACCAGGCAATACACAGGTGCGAACCAGTTTTCCATCTATGTACATATCTAGAGTGCGTCCATATAAACTAATGATAAGATTTACCCATGTTTGTAATGGGAAATTAGGAATAGTGCATTTATGTACAATAGAAGTACTTGAAATGGTACCGTCATCGGTTTGATTCTGTGGATAACAAGATACGGAAACAGTAATATTGTTTTCAACTGCTCCTAATACAATACCAGGACTAGGGTTTCCATCTTGATCTACTCTTTGAAGAAGTGTCTTTTCTTCTCCAAATCTATAGTTCCAATCTTCCACATAAAACCACGTAGAATATGTATAATTGCTTGTGTTGTTGTTGTATGGAAGACTGTTTGCAAGAACGGTTTGGGTTTCGTCTCCATTATGTATTCTGGTTAAAGTATTAGATTTTTTAAAAAACACGTTAATAATAATATATAACAACACTAAAAACACTAGAATATACAATACAGTTTTTACAATAGTCATTATTATATAATACAAATAGAAATTATCTAAAGAATTGGTTGAGGTAATCCCTTCAATGTTTTATATGCCAATTGTATGTGTTTTTCTTGAAGAATATCCTTGTAAAAAACGACATTACATATTCCTCCTTCAATACCACGTTCTGCGCCTACATTTATGTTTTCCATAGTAATGTATGGAGCAACGTTAGGCTTTGACCCTACTAGAATTCCATTTAAAAATACATCCATTGTTGCACCATCATAATTGATAACAATATTGTTCCATGTTTGATAGTGGACTTCGTCTGTTTCATATATCGTAATTTCTTCGTCTCCTTTCAAATTACAATTTACACGTAGTTTGGGTGTGGGGAATGCTCCTCCATAAAACTCCACCGCTGGTTTTCTTGCAAACTCAAATATGTTTGTCCAAGTATTATAAGACGCTCTAGTATTCGGTGGTTGCGGGTTGATCCAAAACCACGCTGACAAAGCATACTTATATGCTTTATGTGATTCATTTTTATGTAACACTTCATAACTTCCTAATTGTGTTTGTTTATCTAAATAGACTGGATATCTCAACAAAAGAGTACCATTTTGATTAATCATAAACGTCATTATTTTGGGCGATAACAACGCCAGCGTAATTAAAAGAACTTCCGCTGCAAGGAGTAATAATACTGTATTTGTAGTAATATTATATTGGTATTTAAACCACTCCACAAGATCAATCATAGCACAAGGAATATACATGATAAAAGCCGAAATTAGCGACAGAAAGGTTTTTTGTTGAGTTGGATTAATTTTCGCATTATTTACAATCGGAGCGAGTATTGCGTATAACAATGCAATGGCTCCAAATAGTATAAATCCATTAATTATAATAGAAAATATGTCTCCTATGCTGGGAATAGAGGTTAATAACCATATAAATAGGTAAATACCTGCTACACTTAGACATACTGTCAACAATGTAAATACAACTTTTATAAATACATCCCATAGCTCTACTGATACTGTAATACCTGTATCTGACAACATTTTTTTATTTTGTACAAATACATAGGTCAATACTTGAAAAAAACCAAACATAACAACAAATATATTTGCCAATGCTGGATTTTTCTCAGAAATCCCTAAGGGAGACCATTTATATACGATTACTATTAATATTATCATTTCAATAATGGATGCCAAAATATAATATTTTGGATTTGTTATGATTACTGCCATACCGTCGTGATAATATTCTTTTACTTTAGATAACATATATTATATTATCATAAGAAATATATATTATAAATTTTCTAGAGATGTTTTCTCACCATGACAATCCCTACAAAGAGCTACTAGGTTATCAATGTTATTGGATCCTCCGTGTTCTAACCGAACCGTATGATCTACTTCAAACCATGCAGGCAACGTTTTCTTACATTTCCCACAGCACCACCCTTGTTGTGATGCAACATATTTTTTTTTAGTTTCACTAACACATCTTTTGTTGGTACTTCCACCTGATTGTGAAATTTTCGTAACATAATGGGATTGGTCGTGATTACTCGTGGGAGACGACATTTGTAGAAATGGAGTTAGGACGTCTGTAGTTTGTTTATCTATAGGTAAATATTTTATCACTCCGCTTGCAGAAGAGAGTAAGGTGCGTGTATCGGATGGATGCTTTTTGAAAAATAAGTATGCAGACAATCCAGCAAAAGCAATGCCAGCCATTTGGTAATATTTTGTCCATGATTTAAGTATGGTAATGTATTTTCCATCGTAATAAGTATTGGCTACAAAGAATCCGGTTATGATTAACACCACCAATTCAGCTTTCATGTTATGTTATACTATAACAAGAAAGTTTTGCTTATGTATCCTAATTTTATTGTCATTGATCATTTTATCTTACGACACCGTTTTGTTTTTGAAATAATACGGTACCCTCGTGGACACCGTTTTCTACCAGCAGGCAAAGACATTTCTCTCATAGAAGATTGTCCGCTCTTCACAGAAGACCTTGTACTTGGGGTGGAACGTTTACTCATAGAAGATTGTCCGCTCTTCACAGAAGACCTTGTACTTGGCGTAGGAGTTCTATGCTTTAAGGTAGGTTTAGGTACGCCACATACGATGGATAAATGTGTCAGATCTTTTATCAATTCATCCAACGGTATTCTATCGGCAGCATAAGTATCGCTGAAACAATATTTAAATAAAATATCGGATATATGGACATTTAATGGTAAAGAACGAAATTTCCCAACATCATTAAAAGAAACACAAAAATCCAAATAAGACATTAAAAATCCCCATATATCTACATTATATTTATATACTTCATTAAAATATTTATCCATATCAAAACGTCTACTTTGCGATATACCGTTTGGAGCAACTTCTAAATAACGATCAAGCACTTTGGCAATATAATCAATAAGATAGTTGTATCCTGTCGTTCCATTATTAAAACAATCGTCGTCTACAGACCATTTTCTCCGAAAAGATCTATTATTGCTATCATAATTTGCACCAGAAAGTGTTCCTATTCTTCCTAATGCCATAGATATAAAACCCGTATGACCTTCACCGATGCGTCCAGCAGAATGTTCCAATAACATAGAAGCAATCGTTTTTAAAATTGATTTAGGTACATTTTTTTTGTTTTCTTGTGGATAAGTTTCTGTAATATATTTCGTTATTTGTGTATTAGTTATTAACGTAAACAGAATATTTGAAAACGGAGAATTAAACATCAATGGGCGATTTTTCACTTCAGGTATGACAGTCAGTGTTGAATCTATTACTCCTGCTAACCCCCAATCAATAACGGTTATGTTAGGCATTTTATTTTTATTTTCTGGAGAATCCCATCCTGTATTTACCAACATATTATCACCTTTCAGATCTAAATGTAGTAATCCACGTGCGTTCATAGGAACTATTGCATTTTCTAACGTATCAATCAATCCCCAGTTTAGTAAACCGAACGTTTTTATAGCATAATTTATAGCACTTGAAGAGGTTGTATTGTCAATTAAAGTAGCAATATGTTTCATTTCGCTACTTATGCTTACTCCTCCATCAGGAATATTAATGGCACTCATTTTAGAAAGAGAACTTGGGTTATTGACATTGCTAGCAGTGATTCCTAATTTATCATTCATCAAATCACATTTTGTATTGAATCCATTTTTGTCTTCTGTAGACAAGGGCCCAAAGTTAGCACATTCAAATATGTCGTCTAATAAAAAATAATCTCTGTAATTAGGAATTTTTTTTACTATAGGCAATATTTTTACGTTTTCTTTCATTTCCTCTTTGGCGTTTTTTTTAGTCAAGAGCTTTGTAATGTATGGTCTACTCTGCAATTTAGCATCAAGGATTGGGTCTTGACACTTTATAGGTGGTCTAAACACACACCCAAATCCTCCAGCCGCAATCACTTGTCCTGCATCTTCTTTGTTTTTGGTTCTCCTATGTGAACGCAACTTTCTTCTACATATTGTTCTTTTCATATATATAAGGTCATATATATAATTTTTGTATAAATATATTACCAATGCTATAATACCTAAAATCAATATACGGGTAGTAATTTATCTATTCCTATGCGTTTATTATGTTGTTTAGCATTACGTATTTTCCGTTTATAGCGCATTATATATAATACCACATTTATTTCTTGTATAAGTATATTGTCAAACATATGATTAGAAGTATGATTATACAAAATGCTATTTTTTCTCTTCTTAGTCTCTCTTGATTATCTTTTACTTCTTTTGGTTTATAATGATCATAGTATTCTGATAGAGCCTCTTCTAAGGTCAATGTAGGCAAATGTAATGCAGTATTGATCTTATTGTGTATAAAATGTGTCCACCGGACAAGAGATTGTCGTGAATCTAAATAAGGTGTTACTGGATATTTATCTAAAAACTTACAAAAATTATTCCCTATTTCTTCAATAGGTAAAAAAAGTGGTAAATTTTGATAAAAATCATAATATTTTTTTTTGACAACTTCGGTTGGGGTTTCAGGATAAGTTAAAGCTATGGTATGTAATACAAACCAGTAATGTGGACCCCAGATTTTAGGATCTAGTGTCATTAGAAATAAAATATATAATAATTGGATTATATAACCACATAATTATGAATTATAAAGTGATTTCAATTTGGTTATTATTGATATATGTAATGTTATATTGGATAGAAATATATGAACCCGTAGATACTAGTCTAGTTACTCGTAAGCTAGATAGAGATGGGTTTTGTTGTTTATTTAATGACGAATATGTGAAAACACAAGATATACCTTGCTTAACACTACAACGTGATCTTTTAGATAAACTTCCTACTGGGTATACTTTTATTGATTACGTTTACACGATTGAGAACAACACCGCCTTGTCTACATTTCACAGAGATGTCACTTCTTCAAAAGAAATATATTAAACACAATATCCAGTATACACTGCTATATTATATCTCTACGACGGTGAATTGTTATCTGTATGCCCTGGGTCTAACCAATCATATCCGTTTGTACAATCTAATATTGTAAATATATATGGAAAATCGGGGAAAGTATTTTTATTTGATTGCGAATTGTTACATGCAGGAATGATCAACCAATGTAAAAAAAGAAAGGTGATACAATACAAACTATTTCATAAAGAGGATTTACACTTACTAACACATTTAAAACATACCAGAGCGTATAAAAAGGATATGTGCAAACCAAGTATTAAACAATATATAACAAGAAAAATGTCTTATTATTTTCAACTGCCGGTGAATACATATTTATACCCACTGATGATAAGAAAAGAAAATAAAAATAGTATTATTGGGAAGATAAAATCTTTCATTCCACTTCAATATTATAATAATGTATGAAATGTAAATTCTAGTTAAAATAGGCATTAAACAAGTGCCTAGACATATGTCTACATGTACACGAACATGTGTCGTCATGGATGTAATATGGGGTTTGTTCTGGTTTTGGATTGAATTGTTGGTGTCTAATATCTGGTTTGTAATACGAGTGTCGTGTACAACACCGACATTTTTTATAGTAATGGAATATGTACAATATGTCCCTTTTAGTAAAATGTTTTTTTATAAATAATGTCATAGATCCTCCTTCTTGATAATTCTCATTCCAATAAGCATTTATACGATTGTCTATGATATGATGATTTGAACCAATGCTTGTACATATGTCTCTCATATACACTCTGTGGGTTGGATATCCAAAGGAATATATATCCCGAATGATATCATCGTTTAAATCGCTTAGTTTTAATTCTGTGCTCATGATTATACAATTGATATACTTATATAATACTGTATTTCATTTTTTTTGAATAAGTTATAAAAGATATAAATACACTAAAAGAATGTATGACAATGTTGAGAAGTTTTAATTTTTGTAATAATTGTGGTGAAAACGGACATATGTATAATCAATGTAAAAAACCGATAACGAGCATAGGAATAATTGTATATAAAACGGATCCGCTTACAAAGAATAATAAATACCTTTTGATTCGTAGAAAAGATACATTTGGCTTTATAGATTTTATGCGAGGTAAATACAATTTACAAGACAAGGTATATATTCAAAATCTAGTAAATGTTATGACAACCGAAGAGAAAAAACGAATAACTACACTAGACTTTGATACTTTGTGGAGACAATTATGGGGAGAACACGTAGGAATTCAATATAGGGGGGGAGAAAAAATATCAAGAGAAAAATTTATAAAATTAAATGCTGGTGTTACTGATATGGATTACATATTTACATTAAAAAGTATTGTCAAACAATCTAACACTAACTGGAACGAACCTGAATGGGGATTTCCAAAAGGGAGAAGAAATTATCAAGAAAAAGATATACCATGTGCAATTAGAGAGTTTACCGAAGAAACTGGTTATAAAACCACTGATATCCATATCATTCAAAATATATTGCCATTTGAAGAAGTGTTTACGGGATCAAATTTAAAATCATATAAACATTGTTATTATATAGCAAAAATGTCTTTAGATCCAGAAGAAGAGCCAACTTTTCAATCTACCGAGGTAAGCGATATGAAGTGGTTTACCTATGAAGAGGCTATGAGCAAAATAAGAGATTATAATTTAGAGAAATTAGATATATTAACAAGAGTTAATAATATGTTAAGAGATTATAGAATATGTCCATAGTGTATATATGACAACCAATAATTCTGATATAAAACAAAATACTCAAGAAGAGACATATGAAATACCATTACCCGAAGGGAAAAAACGATGTCCAAGAGGTTATGTAAAGGATACAAACACAAATAAATGTCGTAAAAAAAACATAACAAAAAAACGTAAATTAGTTTTAAAGAGACCCACTAGTCCAATCATAGATGATACATATTCTTATTTATATCCAGTCTACGACGATCCTAACTTTACCGAAAAAATAACACAACGGAAAGAATTTTATGACACACGTTATGAAAAACCTTCTGCAAGTGAAGATATTCAAGAGGTATCAGATAGACTGTGTAACGCTGAATTTGAATTGGCGCCACATCAAATGTTTGTTAGAAATTTTTTATCTTTTCAGACACCATATAACGGATTGTTATTATATCATGGTTTAGGCAGTGGAAAAACCTGTACTGCTATTAGTGTTTCAGAAGAAATGAGAATGTACTTGAAACAAATGGGTATAACACAAAGAATTATTATTGTAGCTTCCCCCAATGTTCAAGAAAATTTTTATTTACAATTATTTGATGAACGTAAATTACAATTAACAGATGGATTATGGAATTTAAAAGCATGTACCGGCAATAATTTTATAAATGAAATCAATCCTATGAATATGAAAGGTATGTCTAGAGAAACGGTTATCAACCAAGTCAAACGTATAATCAATACAGCATATGTATTTATGGGATATATAGAATTTGCGAATTATATTAATAAAAAAACAAGCGTCTCTAGCGATCTATCTAGTAGTCAACAAGAAAAACTAATAAAACAAAAATCCAATAAAATCTTTAAAAATCGTTTGATAATCATAGATGAGGTTCATAATATTCGCATGACTGACGACAACAAAGATAAACGTGTTGCTGTAGAACTTATGAAATTAGTTAAAAATGTACCACATATGCGTCTTCTTCTATTATCTGCCACGCCAATGTACAACAGTTATAAAGAAATTGTGTGGTTATTGAACATATTACATGCAAACGACAACCGTCCCTCTTTTAATTTCAAAGACGTTTTTGAATCGGATGGATCGTTTAAAGTAGATGCTGACGGAGAAGAAGTTGGTAAAGAATTGTTGATGAGAAAGGCAACAGGATATGTATCATTTGTTAGAGGCGAAAATCCATATACATTCCCATTTAGAATATGGCCATCCGATTTTGCTCCGACACAAACAATCACCAGCAGACAAGTGCCTACAGTTCAAATGAACGGAACTGCTATTATCAAACCCATTGAAATGTTGGAATTGTATGTAAGTACAATAGGAGAAACGCAACAAAAAGGATATGATATAATCATAGAAAATCTTAAAAAGGAGGTTACAGACAATTTTCCGTCATTTGAAAACATGGAAGGCTTTGGATATACCGTTTTGCAACGTCCGTTAGAAGCCTTAAATATTATTTATCCTGATTCTAGAATAGAATCAGGAACCGTTAGTTCCAAAGAATTGGTGGGGAAAAGTGGACTATCTCGCATAATGAAATTCAGAGAGACCACCACACCATTGTTTAGAGGTGATTTTGAATATAAATCTACAAAATATGGTAATATGTTTTCGTCCGACGAGATAGGGAAATATAGTGGTAAAATTAAAAGTATATGTGATGCCATCCAAAGTTCAGAAGGAGTTATATTAATATATTCTCAATATATTGATGGAGGATTAATACCAATAGCTCTTGCGTTAGAAGAAATGGGAATACGAAGAGCAAGTGGTAGTCGTCCATCGTTATTTAAATCACCACCTACAGAAGATGTGGATGCTATTACTTTCAAGCCTTCTGTGGCAGGAGAAGAATTTTCAAGAGCATCCTATGTTATGATTACAGGAGACAAAGCTATTTCTCCAAACAATGTACATGAATTAAAACTATCCACTGACACAGAAAACAAAGATGGGAAAAAAGTAAAAGTTATTTTGATATCGCAAGCTGGTTCAGAAGGATTAGATTTTAAATTTATACGGCAGGTGCATGTACTTGAACCATGGTACAATATGAACAGGATAGAACAAATTATTGGCAGAGCGGTAAGAACATGTAGTCATAAAGATTTGCCCTTTATAAAAAGAAACGTTCAAATATTTTTGTATGGGACACAATTAACCCGACCTAGAGAAGAAGCAGCAGACCTCTATGTATATCGGTTAGCAGAGTTGAAAGCACTTCAAATCGGTGAGGTGAGTCGGGTTTTAAAAGAAATATCTGTAGATTGTATTTTAAATGCAGATCAAACAGGATTTAATGTAGATGAAATGAATACTACCGTGAAACAAACGCTTTCTTCTGGAAAAACAATAGATTATGCGATAGGTGATCGTCCATATACCTCTACATGTGATTATATGAGCAAATGTAGTTATACATGTAAACCAGTACACCAAATAGATCCATCCAAACTTAATTATGATACATATAACGAAACCTACATTATGATGAACAATGATAAAATTATTCAACGGATCAGAGATTTATTTAAAGATAAGTTCTTTTATAGCAAAGAACAATTAATATTATTAATTAATGCCGTTAAAAAGTATCCTTTGTTACAAATCAATGCTGCTCTGAACCAGTTGACAGAAGACAATAATGAATATATTGTAGATGTCTATGGTCGCACCGGAAGATTAGTTAATATCGCAGAGTTATATTTATACCAGCCATTAGAACTAAACAACAAGCATATTTCAATATACGATAGATCTGTTCCAATCCAGTACAAGCATGATAGTTTAATATATGAGTTGGCTCCAGAAGAGGTATTAGAACCCGACGATATAAAGGGAAAGGAGGTGGTGAATATGGGCAGTAATGTAGTCAGGCGTATGAGGGAACATATGGATACCACAATTACTCCTCAAACCATAGATACGGGTAACGATGATTGGTACAAGTTTTGTAGTATCGTTATACCAGAATTAGAAAGTCAAGGATGGAAGAGATCTTTGATAGACCAATTTATAACAGAACACATTATAGAATCTTTATTATTTGAAGATAGCGTATTATTGTTAAATTATATAGAATTGACCAAATACAATACCGATACATTTATAGAGAATATAAGATCATATTTTAAGTCCAAGGAAATCAATGCAAAAGGAATCACAGGTGTATTTCTTCAAAATATCGGAAAACAACAATTGATGATATCCAGTGGTTCCACCACTCCAAGGACATGGCATATAGCGGAGCCACAAGATTATGAAGATTTAAGAGAAGCCATTTCCAAACACATTTCTAGTTTATTTCCTATAGATGACAAAGTAGGACATTTCGTAGGGTATATGGAAAATTTCAAAAAGGATTATATGGTTTTCAAAATACGTGATACGCAACAAAAAAGAAATACTGGAGCTAGATGTGATCAGGCCAGTAAGCCAAAATCAGTCAATACGTTGAACGCATTAGGAGAAACACAATATACTACAAAAACAAAATTAACTAGACATGAATTATGTATTATTCAAGAATTTGTGTTAAGAAAGTATGATTTAGATCGTTATAACAACAAACGATGGTTTATGTCACCAGCCGATGTGTCGTTTCTTAATGACAGTAAAAATGTATAATTGAAAAAATGAAAAGATTTAAAATTATACATTAATAGTATACAATGTTATCCACAAAAGAATCCGCAAATATTGTTGCTGCCACCAAACGTGAAAATACAAGAAGGAAAACTGCTAGCGTAGGTATATACACACCAACTATGCTGACCAAACGATTAATGTTATCTATAATTCATGTAGGAGATAATATTAAAGAAGTGATTGAAAAAAAGGTAGGGTTTGAATTAGATGGACGGTGTATTGTGGAAGGATATGTGAAACCTGGTTCGTGTCGGGTATTAAGTTATTCTTCTGGGGAACTCAGTGGCAGTGATGTTATGTTTGAAGCGGTGATTGAATGTTTGGTGTGTTGTCCTGTGGAAGGCATGCATATCCATTGTATGGTTAAAAATATAACCGAAACCGCAGGCATAAAAGCAGAAACAGAAGATGAACCAAGTCCGGTGATTATATATGTGGCACGTGATCATCATATCAACAATAAATATTTCAATACTGTAAAAATAAATGATAAAATTAAAGTGCGGGTTATTGGCCAAAGATTTGAATTAAACGATAAATACATTTCGGTTATTGCCGAATTAATAGAAGACAAATCAGAAAAATATGTAGTCAAACGAAAGACAAAATTAGTTATAAAATAACATAATGTTATTAAAGCTATATGATTAGAATAAGGTATATGTCTAATTTACACGAACTTAAAAAATATATTGAAAGCATGAGTAAGCACCATCAAGTAGAAGTGTTACGAATACTGAAATCACGTGCGAATAATCATTTAAACGAAAACCAAAACGGTACGTTTATTAATCTATCTATATTGTCATCCGAACACGTTGATGCTCTTAAAGATTACAGTGAGTATGTAAAAGACCAACAACATACCCTTGCGATGATTGAAGCTAAAAAGCAAATCATTGCAAATAAATATTTTAAGGATTATAAATATGATAATGATAATAAAGACAGTAATATAAAAATGTATACGCAAGATGTCTCTCTCACATAATAATATAGAGGATTTTTTTTCTACTCTATCCAATCATATGCTAACTAAAGAAAGGGTAGACGAATGGTTATCACAAGTGCAACATATAGCTCCTGTAAAACCGATTGCTCCTGTAAAACCGATTGCTCCTGTAAAACCGATTACTGAAACTATTCCAAAAAATAAAAACCATGTTGTAATATTACAACGTGATAAACTCTTTTGGGCGTTTTACATTAGTGTCTGTGGATTAGATACATATAAAGATATACACCCCAAACTGTTTTCTACAGAAAACGAATTCAAATACGATAGTATTTCAAAAATGAGAGAAAAGATGAAAAGCATAAAAAGTGTAAAATTAAACCCTCAAACCATTGAAAGCGAACTTATATCCACCAAACCCATCACTATACAAGTCTTACATGCATTGGCGATAACATACGAGAAATCAATCCTGTTTGTTCATGATAGAATATACTATGATTTCTCTTATGGAGAAACCTATTTTTTAATTGAGAAAAAGAAGAATGATATTATTGTATATTTAAATGACCAAACAACCTATATTGATAAAATCAAAAAAGAGTTATATCATATTATGCTTTCAAACAAAAAAATAAATGGCATAGGTTCATATAAAGTGAATGAATTAAAAGATATTGCTTTAAAATTAGACATTCCTATTACCTTAGAGAATGGTAAGTCTTTAACAAAAACAAGCTTATATAATAACATTGTCATTAAAATTGAAAAATTGACATAAATAATATAGTATATTGTCTATATATATCATGACGAATACACCACCTATGAAACAAACATTAGATGGAATTCTCAAAACATATTTAGATAATATACAAAGAGGAGGACGAGACGGCACTAGTGAAATGGAAGTTAGGTTTGGCACTGCTAGAGGGATGAAACCTGTATCTAGAATAGAATACGATGACGTAATAAAACGTTTGTTGTCGGCAGGATTTACCATTAGAAATTCTGAATATCATCTTAGGATATCAAGTGAATATATGGATCCAAATACAGGAATTACACGGGTATCCAACGTGCGTACAGAATTGTCTGGTCTTTCAACGATATCCGAATATTGTAAAACGGATCAGATTGACCCCTTTTATAATGATGGGCGAGCGAAATTCATTCAAAAATCTATCCATCGTATCAATGGTGATATTGTAGAACCGTATGATGCTACAGATTTTAATTTCAAAGCCACACTTAGTTTAGAGAAAGATTTAACTCAATCTACACTAGCGAGATCTATGGTTACTTCTTGGAAAGACAACAAGAAAGAATTTAGATATTTAAACCGAAATAGTTTGGTACATCCGGACTATCCTATAGTAGTAGATATGAGCATTGTACGACAATCCGCAAGACAAGGTCGTAATACAGAAAAAAGTTACACGTTCAGTGAGGCAAAATTACAATCCTCTCCCGAAAAATATGAAATTGAAATTGAAGTGAATAATTATGGTGTTGGGCTCGGGACCAATTTCAATACACCCGAACAGTTGGGTGCGTCTATTAGACGAACGATCATGTTAATTTTATCTGGTCATCAAAGCACGAATTACCCTGTATCATATCCAACTCAAGGGCGTGTTTTAGAAGAATATATGACTTTATTATGGGGTGATAAATTTAAAGAAGGACAAAGAATATATCCCAAACACTTTTTAGGTCCGTCTTCTGTTGCGTTACAGGTAAGTAATATTTCAGAAGAAAATGAAGATGCCAATATACCAAATATACGTACTGGTTATACAGTAACAGAAAAAGCAGACGGTGAGCGGAAATTGTTATTCCTTGATGCGAGTGGACACATCTATTTGATAGACACCAACATGAAGGTTCAATTTACGGGTTCAAAAACGGAACAAAAAACATTATATAATTCCATCATAGACGGTGAACACATTTTACATAATAAAGAAGGAAAATATATTAATTTGTATGCAGCATTTGATATATATTATATAAATGGTAAAGATATACGAACCTCAGGCTTTATTGGTGGCATAAATGATGATACTGCTAAGTTTAGATTGCCAATGTTAAACGATTTCTTTCAAAATATGAAACCGATGGGGGTACGTGTGTCCGAATCGTATTCACCGATGAGATTTGAAGTGAAAACGTTTTATAGCAGCACTACCGATCAAACTATATTTCAAGCATGCTCCTACTTATTGACCAAGATTCAAGATGGGGTATTTGAATATGAAACAGACGGATTGATATTTACGCCATTACTTACGGGTGTAGGTAGCAATAAAATAGGCGAAACAACACCTCCACGTAAGATAACGTGGGAATTATCGTTTAAATGGAAACCCCCAGAGTATAATACTATTGATTTCTTAGTCACTTATCAACGTGGAACAGACGGACAAGAATTTATTAAAAATTTATTTCAAAGCGGTACCGATTTGAATCAGACGTCTCAACTTACACAGTATAAAACTCTTCAGTTAAGAGTGGGATTTGATGAGGCAGTACATGGTTATACAAATCCGTGCTTGAATGTAATTGAAGACAATCTTCCAGCAGTAGGAGACAAAGACAATGAAGAAGGTTATAGACCAATGCAATTCTTTCCAACCAATCCTGTTGATGATGAAGCAGGTGTGTGTAACCTTGTAATGTTGAGTTCGGTTGGTGGTACCAAAGAAGTATTTACAGAGAACAAAGAAGTAATTGAAGACAATATGATCGTTGAATTTAGATATAACGATGACAAAGAAAAACAATGGAGATGGGAACCACTGCGAGTTAGATACGATAAAACAGCAGATCTACGAACTGGAGGCAAAAATTTCGGCAACGCATATCATGTTGCAAACAGTAATTGGCACTCTATACATAATCCTGTCACTTCAGAGATGCTATCTACAGGTATTGGTATACCTGAAACAGTTGGCGACGATGATGTATATTATAATCGTGTATCTAAAACAACCATTACTAGATCTCTCCGTGATTTTCATAATTTATATGTTAAAAAAAAACTTATCATGTCGGTGTCAAACCGTGGAAATACCCTAATTGATTTTGCAGTTGGAATGGGTGGTGATTTTACCAAATGGATTGCTGCAAAGTTGGGATTTGTATTTGGGATTGATATTTCTAGAGATAATATTGAAAACAGAATGAAAGGAGCTTGTGCTAGATACCTAAATTATAAAAAACAATATACACACATGCCAAGTGCATTGTTTGTGGCAGGAAATTCATCTGTAAATATTCGGGATACATCAGCTATATTTACGGAAAAAGGAAAACAAATCACAAATGCAGTCTTTGGAAAAGGAGCAAAAGATGCGACCGAATTGGGTCGTGGTGTGTATAAACAGTATGGGATCGCAGAAGACGGATTTGATATCGCATCCATACAGTTTGCAATTCATTACATGTTTGAAAATACATCTACTCTAAATAATTTTATTAGAAATGTTAGCGAAACCACAAAAGTTGGTGGATATTTTATAGGAACGTGTTATGATGGGAAACGCATGTTTAATATGCTTAATGGAATATCCCAAAATGAAAGTGTCCAATTCAAAGATCGTGATATTAAAATGTGGGAAGTAGTGAAACGATATGATCGTGATAGTTTCAATCCAGATGCTACTTCGGTGGGATACGCTATAGATGTTTATATGGAATCTATAGGAAAATTGTTCCGTGAATATCTAGTACATTTTGATTATCTAGATAGATTAATGACAAATTATGGATTTACATTGTTGACTTCAGAAGAAGCAAAGACATTAGGTCTCCCTGCAGGGAGAGGAACCTTTCGGGAATTATTTGGAGAAATGGAACAAGAATTGAAACGCAATCCCAAAATGAGATCTGAATATGGATCTTCTATGTTTATGACAGACAATGAAAAAACTGTATCTTTTCTAAATAATTATTTTGTATACAAAAAAAAATATAATGTAGATGCCAAAACAGTATCCACAAACTTGACAGGACAAAGCGGAGATGAATTATTACAAGAACAATCTGAAACCAATAAAGCTACCGCAGCAGTTGAAGCTATCAATGAGGAAGAAGCAGAGAATAAACCCATGAAGTTGAAGAAAAAACTTAAATTAGTGGAACCATCTGGTAAAAAAACAAAGAAAAAATTAACTCTAGTTAGTTAATATTTAAAAGACATAAAAAACACATACGTATAATGATAACACTATGGGCTATTATTCATTACCAGTAATCCTATTATATAACGATATATCTGATATAATTAAACTAGAACATGCTCCTTTAAAAGAAATAATACCTTGTATAAATAAAACATTATCTAAATATATTAATGATGCAAAATGTCATATTGACAATAGAGAAGTAGAGTGGAGTAAAATAAAAAAATATACCAATCCATATGAATATATCCATACATGTATTCCTAACACAAAAACATCTATATGTAAATTAAAACCTATATCTCGTTCTTTTTATAAAATGATTGAGATATCTAATGTCATGGGAATATTAGATACATTACCAAAAGACAACTGTAAAACATTTCATTTTGCAGAAGGTCCAGGAGGCTTTATAGAAGCGATTGCGTATAATAGAAAAAATAACAACGATCGTTATTTAGGCATGTCATTAATAAATGACAATAATCATTCTATACCAGGTTGGAAGAAAAGCAAATTGTTTTTAGAAACGCACCCAAATGTCTCTATTTGGTCAGGGTTCACCAAAGATGGCGATATGCTTAAAGCTGTCAATTTAAAACAATGTTTTTTACAGCATAGTAAAAGTTGTGATATTGTAACAGGCGATGGTGGATTTGACTTTGCGATTGGATATAGTCATCAAGAACAACTAAGTTTAAAACTTGTGTTTGCTCAATGTGCGTATGCCATGGCGTGTCAAAAAAAAGGAGGACATTTTGTGTTAAAGGTATACGACTTATACACGCAAGCATCTATTGACATTTTATATTTATTATCATGTGTGTATAAAGAAGTATATATATATAAACCATATACTAGTAGGTGTGCCAATTCAGAGAAATACATCATATGTAAGGACTTCCAAGTTACATGTAGTAAACAAATAGTAACGTCTATGTTCAATATACTAACCTCTTTTGTAAAAGATAAACATCCTTCACGATTTATAACTATTGATATTCCATATAAATTTGTATGTGCGGTACAAGAAATTAACGCTATTCTTGGACAAGGACAATTAGAGTGTATTTATTCAACGATAACACTTATGAATAATATTTTTCCATCAAATTTAGACCATATTAATAAACATCATATTAACAAGTGTATTACATGGTGTCAAAAATATAAATTGCCATACAATATATTTTAACATATTATTTTTTTATTTTTTGAGTAGTAATTAGAAGGGTTACAAATATTATTTTTGGTTTTGATAAAATATGGACTGTTGCCATTTCCATAATAGTTTGCAGCAGTAGCGGCACTTGCACCCCATATATCCCGAAAAGAGGAAGCATTCGTTTGTATCGTGTTGTATTGTAAACGTTTTAACCTAGAAGAAGAGGATACCGACCCTTGTTGATAATAGTAAGGATTACTATGTTTCACAATGACATCTGCACATTTATTGTCACAATTTATATCTGTAAAGGTTAGCGAGGATCGCACCGGTTGTGTTGCTGTAGATAGGGAAACATCCTGGTTAACACTCCCACTCAAGTTAGTGTTGTAACTTTTATTTCTGGATCGCAAATACGATTTGGTATCAAAATTATATTTTTGAATAGGCAACGACTCGTTTTGTGAATTAATATGTACAGTATTCATTCCCGCAGTAGGTCTTGATTTATAATTACACGTATGGTTCGTTGGAGACAATATTTTTGTATATAACACATTTCCACAAGAATTATCGCTACAGCAATATGCCTTGTTTGTCAACACAACATTGCTTCCAGGTTGATCTTGTATGGAGACATTGGATCTACTTCCAGAACCAACCGATGGCTGTAACTGTTTTCTCCAATGTTTGATAGGACGTGTATGTTTCCATGAACCATAATTTGTAACGTGTGGCGACCGCCCACCATTCATGTTGGCGTTTGCCCAATCAGGATCACTCACCATAGTGCCATTTGACATTGGTCTAGACATTTTACTAGTTACTGAGGTGAGTGATAGATAAGGTTGCGGCACACTAGGCATATATAATAGTCATTATTATAATTATTCATCTTATATTATATAATAATGGGAACTCTAGATAAAATAGAAACAACTATGGTCTACGTAATGATAGGAGTAATGTGTATTCTAATATGGTATAGCATATCTATTCGCTATACTAATACTACCAACATTATAGAAGGCGCCGTTGGAAGCTATCAAGAACAAAATTTAGATGACGATCCTGTCTATATAGCTAAAATAAATGCTGCCAATATAGCATATCTTAAAGAACAGATAGATACGGTTAGTGATTTAAAACGTGAAATAAATGAAATGAAAGAACAAGTAGATTCTAACTCGTATGCAGTACAATCGTTAAATACTAGTATGCAAAATACTGCGACAGATTCTATCCCAGATGAAAAAACAACCCAGAATTTAGCAAATACTGGAGCCGCAAATGCAACTGTATCTTAATAAAAAAAATATGATTAGATAGTAAATGAGTGGGTTTTTTAATAAAGCGTTAACAGACCTTGATAGCTTACAAGAAGACATATTAGGACCTGACTACCCATACTATAAATATATTAATTCGCCAAGTGATATGGGGATGAGTTCTAGTGGTGACAAAATAGCAACGAACATTGGAGGATTGTTGGCATATACCAATGTGCTTGTAACTGGTAAAGGCAAAGCATCCACCACAGGCAACCCCTTGGGCAACAAATTTTTTATTAAAACGGGTGCAAAGTGTAAAGATACTGCTACAGGTGAACCGGTTACAAGATCTCTCTATATTAATAATGTACCAGACGGAACCATTCCATTGATCTCTAATATGAGTGGTCAATCTTTTAGTACCTTTAAAGGATTGGTACCTGGTATATTAAGTGATATGAATGAATTAAATCCACTGAAAATATTTCAAGCATTTATGCTTGGCAACGAACCAGATTGTAAACAACAAACTATGGAAGTGGTTAGTACTAATAATGTTAGTTCTAAAGATACTCAGTATCTTGCGGTAGCAGACATTCAAAATATGAACCCGTGTTGGTTTTTAAACCGAAAGAATCCTATTACAAATAGACGTTGTAAAGAAGCTTTTTCTAAAATTGAAAAAGGAAAAATGCCTTCAGATATGGTAATACAAATATATTATAGTTCTCTTGGACTACTTGGGTTATATATTTTAATGAAATTAGTTATCGTAAAGTAAATTGAGTGTATATGTAATATATATGCCAAATAACGATAGCTTGAGAAAAATAGATCCAGTGATAAATAATTTTAAAGATAGTAAGTTTATCGCATTAGCAAGAGGATTTACCGCAGGACTTACTCATCATTTAATGGCAGTTTTTCTAGGCATTATAGCTATTTTTAGTTTTGATTTTAAAACTCTTTCTATTGCTTTAGTATTTTTATTATTAATTACATTAGTAAATGTTTTGACTCACAATTGTCCTTTAACACAAATTGAATTAGAAGTATTCGGAGATTGTTTGACGGATATGGTAAATAAATATTTACCCATAAATTATGATTGTAATAGAAGATACGAAGTACAATTACAATACATCATAACTGCTACAGCTATAGTAATGGTTAAATTATCGTTTTTATTAATTAAGAAGGATCTTAATAAGATCTTATCTATTTCATCATAAACAATATAAATGATCAAATTGGTATAATGCATTCCTAGATGAGTTCAAAGCTAATACAGTATAGAAGTATTGCTAAATTGAATTATGAATATACTACCAGAATGGTTCAATCGTGGTTTACCTATTTGCCATATATAAAACCATATTACGCAGTTAAATCGTTTCCTAATAAACAATTTATTCATTTTTTATCAAAGTATGGTGACCAAGTAGGCTTTGATTGTGCAAGCAAAGGTGAAATTAATATTGTGCGAGATGTATGTAATCATTCAGATATTATTTTCGCAAATCCAACCAAAAGCATGGAAGACATTCAATACTCCAAAGACTGTGGTGTACATACTTATGTGATAGACAGCATAGAAGAATTATATAAAATATGTAAAATTGATATGAATGCACAATATATCATACGTGTCCGTGCAGAAGAAGTGTACTCTGTTATGAAATTTAATCGCAAATTTGGAGCATGGCGCCCAGATGTACTGAATATGTTAGATTACATAAAAGAAAACCAACTAGTTCTGAAAGGGTTTTCATATCATGTAGGTTCAAAATGCTCAAACATGAAGGCGCATTACAACACCATACGCATGATTGATGAACAATATATACAATATTGTCACGCAAACCATTGTATAATTGACATCGGAGGTGGGTTTGAACACGAAGATCAATTATTGGAACTACACAATGAGTTAACCAAGTTAAATATATTAGATAAGTTTGCCAGTAAGAATATTAATTTAATTGCAGAGCCAGGAAGATTGTTTAGTCAAGGAGCGGTTGAGCTATATACAAAAGTTATCGCATTACGAGAAATATATATAGAAACTGAATTGGTTCTACATATTACCATAAATGACTCTGTATATCACAGTTTTCAAGGGAAACTATTTGATCATCAAGTGTTTGTTCCCATTCCATTGTATGTATCAGAACAAGAAGAATGGGTGAAATGCGTTATTTATGGACAAACATGTGATTCCATAGATATGATTGTGGAAGACATACGTTTACCGTATCCAAAATTAAACGAGGTGTTTAAATTTGAAAATATGGGAGCATATTCCTTTGCTAGTGCAGAGGGTAACTTCAATGGATTTAACTGTGCCGAATTAGTGCAATAATAGATCTATTTTTTAGATTTTCTTCTTTTTTTACTTTTTTTAGGTTTCTTCAAGCGGTTAAAATAATTACTATATTTATACGTGGAAGATAATACCTGATGTTTACGTTGTCTATAATTAGGATCTTTTGATTTTTTTACTTTACGTGTATTTGCTCCTCCACTAAACAAAGAGACGCTATTAACACTATTAGTGACTTTTTCTTTTAAGGCAGAAAAATGATCGCCAACTTTTGCTTCGGACAACGGTTTTTGTCCTATTGCATGTGCTTGTACACTGTCTACAGCATTATTCATGCTGTTTTTAGCTTCAGTTGCCGATTTTAAAGCATTCATAAAGTTTCCACTAGTAACATGTTGTTGAGCTTGTTGTGCAGCATTCATCATTTGTCTACTATGATCTTTTGCCTCGTTAGAGGTCGTGGATTGTGAAATATCCTCATGTAATCTTTGGACAGTATTCATCATATTGTTAGTTCCATTAACAACTTCATTCACTGCCGCAGCGGTTTTAGCATGTTTATCTGCCTCTGGAACCGCTTCTTTGATTTGTGCATGTGCTTCCTCTGCTTTTTTTTTAAATTCTAAAAAAGCAGGATTTCCGCCACGCATATTATTCTTATTATGTAATTGCATTATATAATAAGAATAGAAAATATCATCTTTACATTTTAACACGTTTGCTTAATTCAAATGCCGCAAGACCGCCTGCTACTTGTGCAAGAACATAAGGAAGAACTTGGTTAGAAGGAAGCTTACCAGCAGCAGCCATCATTATACTTACTGCAGGATTAAAATTGCCTCCTGAGATTGGACCAGCAATCATTACCGCAATAGCTAAAGCAGCTCCTATAGCAAACGCATTTCCAGTGATCATGATTACATATAAAAAAAAGAATGTTCCTATGAATTCTACGAGTATTTTATTCATTATATAATTATATAAGAAAAATATATTAATGTCTAACCTTCATAAGAAAAGAATATGATCCATTGTTTGATCCACCAAAACTTCTATCATTATATGTCTTAAGGTTAGAGGAAAGTTTCTTAAATCGTGTATAATCCGAACTGTCATATACATAACGTGGATTACCGCTAAACAATGCTCCATTAGACGAAGATACACTACTTCCTCCGTTCGCATTAAGAGTACTTACTCCAATACTGTTGACTTGATTTATAACTGGCAAGGAAGAATTCGTAGTAGTACCACTATAATTTGAAGAAGCCATAGATATATCTCCTGCAACAAATAGTTGCCGGAATGGGGTTAATCCAGATTTAAATCCTGCTGGTAAAATGCCAGCGGTTTGAAGAAACATATATTTCCCAGCTGTTTTTCTAAGGAAAACTCTATCCATAGATCTATCACTTCCTCCCACCATACCAGACCCACTATTTTGATTGGCACCTCCACCAATGAGAGTTAATTGAACACCAGGTACCCCGCCACCCAAATAACTTGGGTTCGTATCACCTATATTTCCAGACATATTATATATAACACTATAAAAAAAATAGTATATCTGTTATTTAAATAATAAGTTATATAGTATATATATTATGCAGTCATAATTCTAGGTGCAACATTCATAGTAATTAATTCTTGAAATAACAACTTACATGCATAAGGCAATTCTATATAAGCAAAGTCTGTTCGGTTACCACACTGTTTACAAACATGTATGTGTTTTTTATCATTATATGCAGCAAAGGATCCACATGTACGACAGGCATAGGTTCCATACGCATCGGATTCATACATCATTCTACCTTTTGTAAAACGACTTGCTCCATGTGAACACATACAATCACGTTCCATTTCACCAAACCGATGTCCACCATCTTTACGACGACCTTCTGCAGGTTGTCTCGTAAGATTGACTTTTGGACCATAACTGCGACTATGCATTTTATCACTAACCATGTGTTTCAATCTTTGATAAAACGCAGGACCTATAAATATGCTGGATTCTAGGGCTTCTCCTGTAAGTCCATTATACATACGTTGATTACCATTGGATTCATACCCTGCTTTTTGTAAATGTTTACAAATATCCTTAATATCTAATTCACCAAAACTTGTGCCGTCACCAAATAATCCTAATTCTAGAAGCACTTTTCCAAGAAGCGTTTCTTTTAATTGAGCAATGGTCATACGACTAGGAATAGCATGAGGATTAATGATTATATCAGGTTTAAGACCATCAGAAGTAAACGGCATATCTTCTTCTGGAATGATATTTCCGATAGTTCCTTTTTGTCCATGCCTAGAACTAAATTTGTCTCCTAGTAGTGGTTGACGAACCGTTCTGACTCTAACTTTACAAAAGTTATATCCATCTCCATTTCTATCAATAAAATTCTTGTCTATATAACATTCTTCGTTTGTCCTATACATAATGCTTTGATCATCATATTTGATGAGTTTAGTGTGATCATTTCTAGCTTCTTTAATAGGAAGTACCTTTGAAATGATAATGTCCCTATTTTCTAAAAGAGTGTTTTCTGGAATTACACCATGTTCATTTACTTTATCATAATTTGCGTATTTCATACCTTTTGTTTTACTTGGATCAGGACGACACCTTATTTCTTCGTCTCCGTGTATCTTCTTATCTTCATCTTTCACAGTAGAAAGTATAGTAGCCTGAAATAACCCTCTTTTAATAGAACCCGCATTAAACAATATAGAATCCTCTTGGTTATAACCTGTATGGGACATAATCGCTACAATTACTTGACAACCTGAAGGAGCATTGTTTAATTGAATTAAATTCATAATTCTAGTATCTACTAATGGGCGCATTGGATAGGTTAATACATAGCCAGTTTTATCCATACGACTGTCAAAATTAGTAACGTACATACCCATAGCCTGTTTGCCCATGGCACATTGGTATGTATTTCTAGGTGACTGATTGTGTTCTGGGAAAGGAATACAAGACGCAAGAATTCCAAATATAGTACTAGGATGTATTTCGCAATGCGTATAATTATGTGTGGATCTGTGTTTTTGTAACTCGTATGGTTTCATGGCAATAAGACTAACATTTTGTTCTGCTGGATCTATGTATTCCATAACTGAATGGGTTAGAGTCATGTTTGTCAATAAATCATCCCAATGTAATTTTTTATCACGTAACAACTGGATATCGTCACTGGTAATGAACAAATCATGATCTTTTACACGCAAAACTGGACGTGTTGGTCTTCCAGTATCATTGCATACCCGTATTTCTTTGCGTTTAATATCAAATATAATAGAAACATAGACATTTATTATACCTTTATACTTTTTCTCTTTTAACGAATGATACAGTTCTACTGGAGAGATGGCGTTTCCTGTCCAACATCCATTGACAAATACTTTTACACCATTATGTTTTTCTTTTGGTGTGAGATCCTCAAATGATTTGATGTGTTTAGCAGTATAATCATATAAAGGTTCACTGTTGGATGGATTCGTAATGTGTGTGAGATATGCCAAGTTTTTAACCACCCCAACACTATGACCTTCTGGGGTTTCTGCCGGACATAGAAATCCCCACGACGTATTATGTAGTTTACGTGGAGGAATCAATTTACCACTTTTATCAATCGGTGTATTAATTCTGCGAAGATGGCTTAAACTACCAATATACGTAAGACGGTTAAGTACTTGCGCCACACCAACTTTATTGCTAGTATGTTTAATGCCAAAATCGCCTGTTGCGAGTGCCCGTTTAATACCGTTTTCAATAGTAGTTGATTTTACAATCTTATATATATTTGTATAATTTACGATGGACCCGTAATCTTCGGTAGATCGCCACGAACCATTGTTTATTTCTCTAATAATTTGTTTTTGCATATCTTTCACTAACTTATTAAAGTAATTACGAAATAGATTATTTAATAGAATACCTACCAAATCAATACGTTTATTTAAATAGGAATCACGATCGTCCGTTTGATCCCATCCAAAACTAGTACGCAACAATTTATTTGCCATATAACCTAGGAAATGTATTTTTTGTATCCTTGTTTTACAGTGAGGAAACAAATCAGTATCAATGACCTCCATGGTAAAGTCACGTTTTTTACGGTGTCCGGTTTCTTTGTCAGTATTTAAAGGAGTATATATAGCATGGGTAGTAATCGTAGAAATGGCTTGGTCTCTAGTTTGACACTCGTTTGATTCCACAATAGAAGCTCGCAACGCAGAAATCATTTTTTTTGTTTCTACAGATTCTGTGGTATCATTTACATCTAATACAATAAATTCACATATAGCTTTATCTGTGGTAATGCCTAAAGCACGAAATACTGTAAATAATGGTATTTGTTGTTTAATACGTGGTATTTGTATATATAACGCATTCCCAAATCCATTATTTTTACTAGAAATAAACATGGATATTTGTTTTGGTGAGATACATTTGAAATCAGGAACAGATTTAATTTCAGCGGTCCATGCCCATTTGGTATTATTCTTTTCAGTGTTAAAACATTGTACCATATTCTCCGCAGCTCGTTCTTGTCCTAATACTGTTTTTTCCGATCCATTAATAATAAAATAGCCTCCCGCATCTAAATTACATTCTCCGGTAATAGCATTAGGAACATGGCTATATTGGCGCAATACACATAATGTGGATTTCAACATAATAGGTAATTTGCCAATGTGTATTTTCGGTAAACTTTTGTAAAAGGTTTCTTCTGACTCTAGGTTTGTACCACTCCTTACTATGTATTTAATATTCATATCAATGGTCATGTTAGACGCATATGTAAAATTTCGTAATCTGGCTTCTTGAGGAAACATTAATTTAATAGCTCCAGTATTTTCGTGTATTTGAGGTCTAAATATACTAAAATTTTCAAATGAAACAAACATTTCCAAATTGTATTTTCCACTAGCTTCGTCAAGACATTTTTCAGAGCGTACATGTACGCTGTTAAACATAGAAATGGTTTTGGGAATTTGATGAATAACAAAATCATTGTATGATTCCAGTTGATGACGAACCATTTGTTCCAAATGTTTACCGTCAAAATAAGAATTTATTATATCCCAAGGCTCTTCCACATATTTATTATAGTCTATTAAATTGGTCTTTTGATCGGTCGTTTCCATATTGGTTGATGGAATAAATGACATAGCTATTAACCATATCAATTTTATCTTTAAATATTTCCTCTTTTAGCAATTAATATGTTTTCTTGTATAGATTATAATTTTACTATAATCTATACAAATGAGTGATAATAAAACCATCAAAGTAAATAATGATTTTTTAACTACTACAAGTTCTGCTACAAAACTGAAAACACAATCAAAAAAAACACCTGTTAAAAAACCGTATCCATCCGCCAAGAAAATACGAAAAGATTTTTTTAAAAAGATAAAAGAATTTCAACAAAAACGCAACGATACAGAAGTGTCGAAAGAGAAAGACCAACAACTCCCTGCAGAAGATAACGATTTTGAAAGTGAATTTAATAAATCACTACGTTTTTTACAAAATGTGTCTACATCTAAAAACCCACATAACACCTCACAAAAATCGTGTGATTCCATACATTCTGAACTATCTGATTTTGATAAAGAATCATCAGAAGTTATTAATACACCAGTAATTCGTGATAAATTAATATTGCCACCAAGACCTCCATACAGCACCATTAAAGGATCTTCAAGACCTACCTATAGAGAATGGGTCAAAACACAAAAACGGACTACATGCTCAAAACCATCCACGCATACAAGGATCCTTATAGAAAATAAACCAGTTAAGGAAGAAAGTGTTCGTTCTCAAAAAATAGAAGAATATAAACAACAACATGCGATCCCTACTCAAGCATACAGAAAACCTATAACTATTAAACGCAAACTTGGTAAAATAGGTAAATCTGTATCTGTCCTCATTAAAAGCCGCACCTTACGCAATCATATACAACGGGATAAACAAAAACTAAACCAAACCAGTATTAACGATATTAAAAAATATTTGCGTAGTAGAAATATTATCAAAACAGGTAGTACGTGTCCAACCGATGTTCTCCGTAAAATGTATGAACAATGTATTCTTACAGGAAATGTACACAATAAAAGCACTGAAAATTTAATACATAACTATGTAAATGACAAATAATCAAATGCTAACAAAATATGTTTGTGACAATATCTAAAGACACATGGATATACTATATAATAAATATGCCAATTGTGGAAGAGTATATCTCTCTCACTTCAAAATGGAAAACCGAATATGGAGAAAATACAATTGTATTAATGCAGGTCGGGAAATTCTTTGAGATGTATGGGTTTATGGATACAGAGGGTCGTATTACAGGTAGTAATATTGAAGATATCGCAAGTAAATGTGATTTAATCATCGCAAAAAAAAGTCAACAAATTAAGGGTAAGCAAGTGATCATGGCAGGTGTACCCGAAGGTCAGCTAGAAAAATATATTAAAAAAATCCAACGGTTTGGCTATACATGTCCTGTGTATAGCCAAACAACTAACAATAGCAGAAGTTTATCCGAAATTGTTTCTCCAGGAACGTATTTTGCGTCAGATACGACACGTTTAACGAATAATTCTGTGTGTATTTGGATTCAAAAAGTAGAAAAAACCAAATATACATCAGAAGTGGTTGTAATGGGTATTGCTCATATTGATGTAAACACCGGTGAGAGCAGAATGTCTCAATATGAAACCGCCTATTATAAAGATCCATCTACATATGACGACATTGAGAGACAAATTAGTATAATATCTCCGCACGAAGTTATTATAGTGTTCAGAGGTATTCTTAAGTCTGAATCATCCTCTATTGTAAGTTATTTAGGAGTGTCCAATATAAAACAACATATTTTATTAGAAGAAGATACAAGTGATTTTGCTACATGCAGCAAAAATGCCGAAAAACAAAAATATCAAGCAGAAGTGATGTATAAATTTTTCCCAGTGATATCACCAGAACTATTAACTACTATTTACCAAACACACGAAATATCTATGCAAGCATACACTCTTTTATTAGATTTTGTAAACAAACATAATCCTACGATTTTATATAAAATTAAATTTGCTTTAATTGATCACGATAAAGATACACTACATTTGGCAAATCATTCTTTAAGACAATTAAACATCATTTCCGACGAAACGCATTCGGGAAAGTGTAGTTCTATCTCGTCTATGCTAGATAACTGTATGACAAAAATGGGAAATCGTAAATTTAGGTATGATATTACACATCCTACCAACAAGACATGTATTTTACAAGAACAATATAACGTTATTGAGACAGCGATCGGATTGGGTATTTGGAAAGATATCCGTTCCAAATTAACAAGCATAGGCGATATAGATTTATTTTACAGGAAACTCGTTTCAAATAAAATTTCACCGAGAGACATTACCAAATTATATACAGACTTACAAAAAATACAAGAGGTCTTTACATTGACACATAGTACTGCTTTGTTTAATGAGTCATTCCATGTAGTGGGTAATATCGTAAGTCGTTTGATTGATCAAATTTCCAGTTCATTTGATATAACCAAGTGTGCTTTTATTGATTCTATATGCGAAGACAAACTTGGAAAATTGTCCCCAGAAGAAGCCTGTTTTGTATTGTCAGGAGTATGTCATGATATTGACCAATCGTTACATATTAGCACCAAGTCTAGTGTATCCTTGATAGAACTTCAAGATTATTTTTCAGCTTTGATTGCCACACATGAAAAAAAGGCAACGAATGGTGTTAAAATTTATGAAACTCCGAAATGTAGTCCCGTGTTAATTGGAACCGCAAGAAGAATGAAGATTCTTATGAACCATATTGAGAAGCATTCAGACAAAACACACACACTAGATTGTGGTACTATATTAGAACTTAACAAGATGGCTATTACTACTTACGGCAATAACAAAAAAGACATGAAAATAACCTCTCCACAAATAAGTGATATTTGCGATGCCTTACAAAAACATAGAGAAAAATTAATAGAACATTTAGAAACGTTTTTTAAAACATTTTGTAGCAAATTGGTTGGTATAGAAGATGATTTTGAGGTTATATCTAAATTTGTTGCATGGGCAGATTGTTTACAAAATGCTTGTTATATATCAACCAAGTTTAATTTAGTAAAACCAATCCTAACACATAAAGATAAGTCATGCTATAATATGATTGGTCTTAGACATCCCCTGATAGAACAGATACAAACACAAGAAACCTATGTAGCGAATGATATCTCTATGGGTGATGATATTTCAGGAGTGCTTCTCTATGGAACCAATGCTGTTGGGAAAAGCAGTTTTATCAAATCTATAGGAATTTGTATTATTATGGCTCAATCAGGATTATTTGTTCCGTGTTCTAGCATGGAATATACTCCATATAACAAAATATTTACACGAATTCTAGGAAATGATAATTTATTTAAAGGTCTTTCAACATTTGCTGTAGAAATGTCAGAACTTAGAACTATATTAAATCAATCCGATAAACATAGCTTGGTTATAGGAGATGAGTTGTGTTCTGGTACTGAAAGTAACTCTGCTAGAAGTATCTTCACTGCCGGTATAGAATGGTTAAATCGTACCAGAGCAACATTTATATTTGCTACACATTTTCATGAAATAAATCAATATGAAGAAATTGAAAATATGACTCTTTTACGAAAAATGCACATGTCAGTCTATTATGATAGAATTAGCGGAAGTCTAGTATATGACCGAAAACTCAAAGAAGGACCTGGTGAAGACATGTATGGACTTGAGGTCTGTAAATCACTTCATCTAGAGGATACCTTTTTAGAAAGGGCATATGAATTAAGACATAAATATGGCGAACATAGAGGATCTATTTTGGATAGTAGAGGAAGCCATTATAACCACAAAAAAATTATAAACGATTGCGAATTGTGTGGTTGTAAAGGAGAGGATATACATCATATGGTACACCAAAGCAACACAAATGAATTTGGATATGTAAAAGAACATCATAAAAATCACGTGGCTAATCTTATGAATATTTGTAAGAAATGTCATCATAAAATACATGAATCAGGCAAACAACACCGAAAATTCAAAACATCTTCTGGATATAAAACTATTATAATAGATAACTAATATATATTATGAATCTGTTTGATGTGTTTAATCAGCACTGGCCAGATATTTTAATGGTATCTATTACATTACTTACATTAATTATTTTATTTAAAATATTAGGTATTCACTTCAATAATATAAACGACAAGATGTTTCCTAAGTCTATTGAAAAAATAATTACTATAGAAAATTTTGAGACACATCCTACTCTAGAAACGATCCCAAAAAATTATAATTATGATCTCAATAAGATGCACAACACGTGTAAGGGATTAAGTAATCAATCTTGTACTAGTGCTAGTTTTTGTGTTTTACTGGACAACGAGGAATGTGTTGGAGGAAATGACACTGGACCTACCTATACGACAGAAAATAACAGTTATATCCATAAAGGCATGTGTTATGGCACATGTTAATTTTACAATAAATTGATATAGATATTTATATATAGGATATATACATACACCATCATGATCATCCCAGTAAAATGTTTCACGTGTGGAAAAGTTCTCGCAAATAAATACAGGTATTATCAAAAAGAAGTGCGGAAAATTAAAAACAGCAAGGATGCCTCTTCTATAGATCGTGTTAAATACTTAACCACGGAATACGCTGAAAAAACAACAGAAGGAGAAGTATTGGACAGTATGTTAATTAATAAAATGTGTTGTAGAAGACATATTCTAACACATGTAGACATTGAGTAAAAAATATATACCTATTATATAATTATGGTACAACATGGGGGAATGGTATCCTCTCCATCTGCTTTTCCTCAGGGATCTCCATGGAATACCACGGACAACTTGCCTGGACAATCGTCCAACATATCCGGGGCTGGGAATTTTTTTGCGTTCAATTCTAACGGGGGAGCATTACCTGATTCTGAGAACTCTATTTTAAGTTTAAAAGGAGGCAAGCGAAGTAGCAGAGGCAAACGAAGTAGCAGAGGCAAGCGAAGTAGCAGAGGCAAACGAAGTAGCAGAGGCAAACGAAGTAGCACCGGCAAACGAAGTAGCAGAGGCAAACGAAGTAGCACCGGCAAACGAAGTAGCAGAGGCAAACGAAGTAGCACAGGCAAACGAAGTACTAGATCTCTGCGTGGTGGTAGCAGAGATCGTATGGTTCAACCGTTAGTGAACGGAAGCAGAAATGCTATATATGGTGTTGGAGATTTCTTTAATCAATGGCAAGGAAAAACGGCACCATTGTCTCCTTCTCCTACTGTACAAAAATTGAATGTAACTGATAAAATAGTAAATACACCACCCAACTTGTATGAATTACACCAAACCGCTGGTAAAAATGTGGTTACATTATAGATTTGTTATTTAAATTATAATTATTTATTATATACACAATAATTATAATGAAATTAGCAAATACAATAAAAGGTCTTTGTACTCCTGCGTATGTGTATTTAGTAATATCGGTCATTGCCATCATTGCGTTAATGTTTCAAAATGCTGGAAATACAAATACATATTGTATTGGTATGTACGAATGCGATGTAGAGAACAATGGTATTATGTTTTTAGGAAAAGGAATATATGTCATATTTTGGACATTTGTGTTAAACTCGTTGTGTCGCTCAGGATATAAAGACGTGTCGTGGTTTTTAGTATTATTGCCTTTTTTGCTTTTTTTTGTATTAATTGGTCTATTTGTTCTAGTTAAAACAAAGGAGGTCATTTATTAATCCGACTGAAAAGAAAATGAGACAAAAAGGAATAATTAGTTATAAATGTTTAGTATAATTATAGTATATTTCATATAATATAATTATACTATGGATAAATCGTTATATAGAGATATCCTTCAAGAACAAATTAAGAACAAACACTTTTATAAGATAAACAATAATGTTCCACGGGGGGGTATAATAATAATTATACAAAATAATGATATCCATGAAGTTGTGGATGGTTCTGGTTGGGTTCATCCTGGTAGAAAAAGACAATTTGTTGCGTTAATAACGAATGTTTTACAAAAATATAGGTTAGAAGACTGTAGTATTAAAATAAATTTAGGTGATATACATGTTCCTGGGTGTTTTGGATTTTGTAGAAGAACAAATGACAATAACTGTTTCTTACTTCCTAATCATAGATTTACTGATGATGATATAAAATTAGACAATAGCGGAATAAAATTTATTAATTTTAATAAACAAAAAGACTACATACACACAAAACACAAACAAAATCAGATTAATAAAGTTTACACTTCGTGTATTCCACATAAATCTAAAATAAATTATTTAGAATATGCTTTAAACAATCAAGATATCTGTGATGGTTGGGCTTATACAGGAGACTGCCATGGAAAACTTCATTTATCAGATCAATTGCATATATTATTGAAAAATAATAATATGGCAGGAGATTATTCTCATAATTGGACAAAACACTTAGATTATAAATATGTTCTATATAATGATGGAAATGCCCTTTCAGATAGAATGAGATTATTATTATGTACGAATAGTATTATTATTTATAAATGTTTAAATTACGAAGAGTTCTATACCCATAAGTTGAAAAACGGAGTAAATTACGTTACGTATAATAACGAGACCGATATTAGAGAAATTATAAAAAAAAATGATGAAACAAAAGAATATGATGTTATTATAGATAATAATAGACATTTTGTAGATACGTATCTTGATTATGATCAAATCTTATTATATACGTATTTAATAATTAAAGAAATTTGTATTTAGCACCTATGTTAATTTTAATGTCTATATACTTGGTATTTTAATTTATAAAGATGTAATATAGAAATGACTAATACTAATAAAGATTATGAATATCTAATTGTTGGATGTGGATTAAGTGGTGTTGTTCTAGGAGAAAGAATATCAAATGTTTTGAAAAAAAAATGTTTAATAATTGATAACCGAGACCATATTGGTGGAAATTGTTATGACTATATAGATGAGGAAACTGGTATTTTATTAAATAAATATGGCGCACATTTGTTTCATACAAACATAGAAGAAGTTTGGAATTATATAAATATGTTTTGCGAATGGACTAGATGGGAACATAAAGTATTAACATATGTAGATAACAAATATGTGTCAATTCCAGTGAACATTACAACTATTAATGAATTATGTAATCAGTCCTTAGAAAATGAAGAAGATGTTAAGAAATGGTTAGACACAACACAAGTAAAATACGACAGTATTAATAATAGCGAGGAAATGGCAAAATCTAGAATAGGCGAAGAGCTGTATGAAAAATTAATAAAAAATTATACATTTAAACAATGGAATAAATATCCAAAAGACTTAGATAAATCTATATTATCAAGAATTCCTGTACGTGAAAACTTTGATACGAGATATTTTGCAGATAAATGGCAAGCGCTTCCCAAAAATGGATATACAGATTTTTTTTAATAGAATTCTAGATAATAAATTAATAAATGTTCAATTAAATACAGATTTTTTTGAATTTAGAAAACATAATGATTTAACCGGAGTTAAAATTATATATACTGGTCCAATTGATAGTTATTATAGTAATTGTGGTTTTGAAAAGTTAGAATATAGAAGCATTAACTTCCATAAACAAGTAGTAAACAATTGTCATTTTTATCAGCCTAATTCTGTAGTGAATTATCCATCCTATGACGTGCCATATACAAGGATTGTAGAATATAAACATTTTTTAAATCAACAATCAAAAGATTCTGTAATTGTATGTGAAACAACAACGGATGAAGGAGAACCTTATTATCCAGTGTTAAATGATAGAAACCTTGAACTGTATAAAAAATATAAGGATATGGCTGATAAAGAGAAAAATGTTTTGTTTGTTGGTAGATTAGCTAATTATAAATATTTTAATATGGATCAAGCAATCCATAACGCATTGAATATTTTTAAAAATATTATTGAACCAACGTATTGAATTATTTTTTATTATTTTATAGTAATATAAATAATAATTCGTTTTGTATAATTTTTCTTCGGTAGGTGTAATTAAAAGAATATAACATACGTGTATGTAAATTTAAAAATACCTATTTGTATAATATATGAACACTCAAATATCACAATTTATAATAGATAAACTATTTGACGATAATCCAAATCTTCTTGTAAATCATCATCTAGACTCGTTCAATGAATTTTATAGCGATGGAATTAAGCGAATTTTCAGAGAAAAAAATCCAATTCGCATAATGAAAGACCAAGATACTAACAGTGGTGAATTTAATCTCAGGTGTAATTTATTTTTGGCAGGTAAAGAGGGTAATAAATTGTATTACGGGCGTCCTGTAATTTTTGATGACAATAGAGAGCATTTTATGTATCCAAATGAAGCTAGATTAAGAAATATGACGTATGGAATAACCATTCATTATGATGTAGAGCTTGAATTTTACATAAGAGAGCCAGGATCAGAATATCCGATAGAACCAACCTATACTTCTGTATTATCCAAGATATTTCTCGGACGATTTCCTATCATGTTACATTCCAATTTATGTATTTTAAAAGGCATGGCTCCAGACGTGCGTTTTGAAATGGGAGAATGTAGGAACGAATACGGTGGTTATTTTATTGTAGATGGAAAAGAAAAGGTAATCGTGTCACAAGAAAAATTTGCGGACAACATGATGTATGTCCGTAATAAAGTAAATGATATGTATAGCCATTCTGCTGATATTCGCTCTGTATCTGAAGATGCGTCCAAACCTATACGCACACTTTCTGTTCGTATCGTCGCTCCTTCCGAAAAATATACCAATAATCAAATCGTAGTAAATCTTCCAAACGTACGTAAACCAGTACCATTATTTATAGTGATGCGGGCATTAGGAATATTATCCGATAAACGCATAATTGAATATTGTCTGTTAGACCTTAACAAATATAAAAGTTATATTGATTTGTTTATCCCATGCGTACACGACGCCGGAATGATATTTAGTCAATCGCAGGCATTAAAATATATTGCAACCTTTACCAAACACAAAACGGTTAACCATGCTCTTGAAATATTAACGGATTATTTTTTACCTCATATGGGAGAAATGAATTTCAATGCAAAGGCGTATTATTTAGGGTTAATGGTAAAGGAGTTACTGTCTGTATTTACAAAAGACAATAAACCTACCGATCGTGACAGTTTTAGATTTAAACGTGTGGAACTACCAGGAGATTTATTATTTGATTTATTCAAGGATCACTTAAATTTACAACATAAAAATATCTATCAAAAAATAGACAAAGAATATACATACAAAAAAGGTCTGTACAAAGACAATTTTATAGGTTTGATAGAACAAAATTATCTGGATTTTTTTAAAGAACGCATTGTTGAAAGCGGGTTTAGAAAAGGGTTTAAAGGAAATTGGGGTTCAGACGAATCCACAAAACGTGTAGGGATCGTACAAACGTTGAATCGTCTTAGCTTTAATTCTGCTATTTCACATCTAAGAAAACTAAATTTACCATTAGACGCAAGCGCTAAAGTAATTGGTCCGAGATTGCTTCACGGGTCTCAATGGGGGATAATTGATCCAGTGGATACACCTGATGGAGGGAACGTTGGATTACACAAACATATGGCAATCGCTGCAGCAATCACTACCAATTGTTCAGGTAAACCTATTACGGAATGGTTACACAGTAAAGGCATGCGCAAATTAGAAGAAAGTACTCCAGATATGGTTGCTTCTATGACCAAACTAATGGTGAATGGTACATGGGTAGGCGTAGTCAAAAAGCCTATTTCATTGATAGATGATTTTAAATTATACCGGAGAAATGGATTGATTCCGTTATTTACATCTATAATATGGGATATATCAAATATGTGTATATTTATTTACACTGACTCTGGTAGAATGTGTAGACCTGTATTTTATATAGATGAAGGTAAAGTTAGTTTTGATACAAAGACAAAATCTATAGAAGATGGAAAATACACGTGGAAACAGTTAATTACTGGAACAAGCGAAAAGAAGATTGATCCTCCTATACATTCTTGTCGAGTATATAATGTATCTGAATTATACGACAAAACAGATACTGACTCACTTCATAGGTCAAAATGTGTAGTAGAATATATTGATACCGCAGAAGAAGAAGGATCTCTCATAGCCTTTATGGAGGATGATTTATCTGTAAAACAATATACTCACATAGAAATCCATCCGTCCCTTGCACTGGGTGTCATGGGAAATCAGGTTGTTTTTCCTGAAAACAATCCACTTCCTAGAGATTTATTTGCTTGTGGACAAATGCGTCAAGCAGTATCTTTATACCATTCCAATTTTCAAACAAGAATAGATAAAATGGGGGTGGTACTTAACTATGGTCAAATGCCTTTGGTAAAAAGTAGATACTTGGACAAAATCATGCACGAAGAACATCCGTATGGAGAAAATGTAATAGCGGCGATTATGTGCTATGGTGGATATAATGTAGAGGATTCTATTTTATTTAACGAAGGATCTATTAAACGTGGGTTATTTCGTACTACTTATTATAATTCTTATGAAGCAAGAGAAGAAAGCTCAAAAGTAGGAACAACCCAAGTCAATTCTCAATTTGCGAATATTGAACAATCCAATGTCACTGGATTGCGAAATGGATTTGATTATTCTGAATTAAATGAATATGGATTGATTAAAGAAAACACACCATTAGATGATAAAAAAGTGTTAATTGGAAAAATTACAACCAATCTATTCGATCCTAGTGTATCCACCGATGACTCCGTCGTACCTAAAAAAGGACAGCTTGGGTTTGTAGATAAATCATTTATCACTGAAGGCGAAGAAGGATTTCGTTTAGCAAAGGTACGGGTAAGAGATGAACGTGTTCCTAATATAGGTGATAAATTTTGCTCTAGATGTGGTCAAAAAGGAACTATAGGGCTTATTATTCCAGAAGAAGATATGCCTTTTACTAAAGAAGGTATAAGACCAGACATTATTATTAATCCGCACGCATTACCAAGTAGAATGACTATTGGGCAATTAGTAGAAACATTGATGGGAAAAGCATGTGCTATGTATGGTGGATTTGGTGATTGTACTGCGTTTATGAATAAGGGACAAAAGGCGAGTAGTTTTGGAAAGTTATTGACAAACGTAGGGTTTAATTCGTCAGGAAATCAATATTTATACAACGGAGAAAGTGGCGAACAAATGTATTCTGAAATATTTATAGGACCAACTTATTATATGCGACTTAAACACATGGTGAAAGACAAAATAAATTATAGATCTAAAGGTCCTAGAACAATACTTACACGTCAAACAGTTCAAGGGCGTGCCAACGACGGTGGATTAAGAATAGGCGAAATGGAAAGAGATGGTATCGCAGGACATGGAGCAATGCATTTTTTACAAGAATCCATGCTTGTTCGTGGAGATCAATATTATATGGCAATATGTAACAAAACAGGAATGACGGCTATTTATAATGAAAGCCATAATATATTCTTGAGTCCAATATCCGATGGTCCAATACGATTTACAGGAACAATTGACCAAGGAATGAACATTGAAAATATTTCAAAATATGGTAGATCTTTTAGTGTAATAAAAATTCCATATGCGTTCAAACTATTGATGCAAGAATTGTCAACTATGAGTGTACAAATGCGTTTAATTACTGAAGACAATATTGACCAACTGACAAGTATGTCATTCTCGGATAATATCGTCAAATTAACACATAAAGAACAACCTATGCCTATTGTAGACGAAGCACCTATGCCTATTGTAGACGAAGCACCTATGCCTATTGTAGACGAAGCACCTATGCCTATTGTAGACGAAGCACCTATGGAAGATTCACTTAAACCTCAAGACTTTGGGTGGATGTTTGATACCTATGATAGTGATAAGGGTGATGTTTACAAATCAGTTATCATACAAGAAGATGGTACACCTTCTATGTATTGGTCTTCAGATGTTGATAATAAAGACATTATTCAAAAACATCCTAATGGTTGGGTAAAAGAAGATCTTAATCTTCCTAATGGGGATATAATAGATGATAGTATTGTCGTCGCAAGTTTACTTGCGGATCAATATCCTAATAATTGGAAACGTGTAATTGAAAAATTAAACCCGCCAGCCCAAGCATCCCCTCCTTATCGTGTCCCAAGCTCAGACAATGAGTCTCCGCCATCCCAAGCATCCCCTCCTTATCGTGTCCCAAGCTCAGACAATGAGTCTCCGCCATCCCAAGCATCCCCTCCTTATCGTGTCCCAAGCTCAGACAATGAGTCCCCGCCATCCCAAGCATCCCCTCCTTATCGTGTCCCAAGCTCAGACAATGAGTCTCCGCCATCCGATTTATATACTGGAGGAAGTAATATTACCTCTAGTCTATTAGGAGTTATCCACGATTCAAAAACTTCCGCCAATGTATTACATGGAAATGAAGAAGATATAAATAGTCTATTCAGTACTATTGAAGAAGACAATAGCAATGATAGTGAAAAGAAAATGGTTACTATAACAAGTTTACCATAATATAATTGAAAAAATGAAATTGTTTAAAAATACTTGTATATAATATATAAACATGGCACAAAGCGGACTTGTACTCCAAATTGTGAAAAGCAGGAATAATCTTCTTTCTATCTTGAAAACACGTGGGTATGATGTTTCTAATTACGAACACCAGTCTATTTCACAAGTACATATTATGTTTCAAAATGACCAATTGGATATGTTAGTAAAGAACCCTACCTCAGATAGAACAGCATATATTAAATATCATTTAGGAAAAACCTTGCGTGGTAATAATATCATGGATTTTATTGATGATCTATTTACACTAGATACGGTCCTTAAAAAAACAGATGAATTAATAGTAATTGGTAGAGATATTGCAAACGATTCAATGGAGAAATATCTACGACAAATATGGTCACAACATCAATATTTAATTACAGTATTTGGTCTTCCATCATTACAATTTAATATATTAAATCATACATTAGTGCCACCACATCGTATATTAAATGATAAAGAGGCACAAGAAATAAAATTAAAATACAATATTATGAACGATTCACAACTTCCAGATATATCTAGATTTAGTCCTGTGGCACAAGCGATAGGAATGCGACCTGGCGAAATATGTGAAATACTACGTCCAAGTAAAACAGCAGTATTTGCTCCATTTTATAGAATTTGTTCTGCATAATATATATGACAATAAAACATGTACCTCCATATTATACATCTAGTATACAAAATTTAGACGTAGAATTTATTCATAAATTAGATGCTTTGATTGCCACATTTCCCTATGCCCAAACATATCCAGATATTTCATCCTATTCTGCGACGCTTTCAAAACAACAAGGCGAATTAGATAAAATCAGAAGCGATATTTTTATTTTAAAAGACAATATACATCAAGATATAGAAACGGTGTATAATTCTATACAAACATTGATCACCCGAGTTGAAGAAATTGACATAGATAATAATGCAATGTTAGATACTACGGATACCTTGAATGATAAAACAGAGGGGTCTTATGGGATGATTCAAGACACACGTGAATTGTATAATTTTAATCTTTTAGAAAATTGGTTAATGTTTTTCTCTATATGTGGGTTAGGATATGCTGTCATGAAAAAATAACTATTTCTGTTTATTTTTCTATAGATATAGTATGAGATTTCTAAGTTTTTTAACGGACTTTGGTATTATACCAAACGAAAGAACTATGATAGAAAATGACCCGTCTCTTATACAAGGACAAGAATTGAATGATTACAATAGACATTATGTACGCAGTGAATTAGCAAACATAAATGTATTACAAGATACTGGTATAGAAACGATCAAAGAAGCAATGGATATTGCTTCTCCAAAAGTAAAATATGTATCTCCAATGATAGATGATGTAACTAAATTAGAAGATAAGTTTAATATACTTCTTTCAAAATACAATGCTACTTATAAACTATTTAGCGAAAGCCTTATGGATAGAGGAAATTTTGATAAAGACGTACGACAATATTTTGGACAAACAGTAACGTCTACAGATGGTAACTATACATATATCAACGATTACGGGTTTACTCATAAATATTCCACGGATGCTTGGACCAATAATAATGTATCATGTCCATCTGAAGCAATCCATATAGATGATGTTCATGTATTACAGTCATTAAATAGTGGTCCCGTGATGGTAAAAGGGCAACCATGTGGTATAGCAGGTAAAAATATTAGAAATTCTAAAACAAAAGAATATGCTTGGGTAGACATTAAAGGATATAAACATGTTTATACAGATGCGTTATGGAAAACCAAGTCGTCTACATGTGAAACCGATGTGATTGTCTTAAGCGACACAGAGTATAATGCTATTCCTAATGGTGGAAATATGAACAATACTGATACATGTAACCATACAACAATTGACCCAGATGTATGGAATCAACTAATACAACAAAACGACGAATTGTTACAAATTTCTAAAGAATTATCCGATAAATTCAAATCAGACGAATTAGATGATACACGTTTACAAGAGACGATTCAAAAAGTCACCAATGAACGTGATAAATTATATGAAACCAATAAACATGTCATTACGATCGACGCCGAACAAGAACATACATATAAAAATCAACGCATGCAATACCTACATATGATGGTGTGGTTTACTGTTTTAATAATTATGATTGGCTTTATCATAAATACATTTATAAACACACAGTCATCATTAGATACTATTTTTATCCTTTTAATAATACTATTAATAATAATCACAAAATGGATATAACATATAATATAAAATACAATATATTATATTATAATATATGTCATCCTCTAACATGACCCATTATCCCAATTTATTAAAACTTAAAACAATTGGGTATGAATTAGATCTGTTAATGAAATCTTATGAAACTGGTCAAGAGACATACCGTCAACATATGTTAATAAAAAATTACACAGATGCATCTGCGAAATTAGAAGAACTCGCCACAATTAATAAAATGATTGAAACCAAACTGGTGAAAGGAGAAGAGATATTAACTATCATACAAAACGATGGTTCTATAGATGATGAAGTGTTGTCTCTACAAAACAAACATTTAAGGACAATATCACAAACGGTACAAACACAACAGTCCCATGTAAATAAATTACAAGAAGAAATAAATAATATTGATGGAAATTTAGATACTAGTGGGAAAAACAAAAGATCCAATTATTTACAATATATGGTATTGGTTATATTAGGTATAATAATATTGGGGTTAACAGCTAAAACTATAGTAACCAAAGACGATTCCATTTTGGATACCGTTATTTTGGTTATTGTAGTTGGATTACTTATTTACTTTATCATGGAAAAAGTATTAGATTATTAATATATTAGAATATATTATGAACACATCTCTTATACATGGGAATACTTATAATGCATTACAACAAAAAAAAAACAATGCTAGAACATATATAGAAGATACAGATAATCTATTAGAATACGATAATTTTACCAAAATAGAAGCTTTTACAGGGTTAGGTGAAACGGATGTAAATAATAAAAATACCCTAGAAGCCAAAGACGTAGATAATTTAAGAGATACTTATGATAAAGCATTAAGTAAATATAGTATGGCGCAAAAACAACTTATGGAGGATACGAATAAATTTATCAATCATAATGCCAGTAATTCCTTACAAAATTCATTAATAAGAATGTCTAATGGAGCGGTTGGATATGTCACTGATAAAAATACATACAAACATATTCGTTCTCCAGAGATTCTAGAATCTATTCAGGGAAAAAATGGTTGTCCCTCAACGATTATAGATGTTGATTTCACAAGTGACAACTATACCAATGTAGGAGAAACATTAGGAAGTACTCCAGAATTATTGGTGGGTACACCTATGCAAAATAATTCAAGTTGTGCGCCCGCTGATGTAAATCTTCAAATACTAGGAGCATCTGATCCTTCCGAAAACAAAGCGAAATGGTTAGGCTGTTTTGACAGCACAGGAGATTTTTTCACCAAACAAACTGACCTCACTGGAATCTCTTCTTCGGATGATATATTGCAAAATTGTCGCACAAGGGCGGCAGATACTGGAGCTAGTACATACTATATCGGGGCTGAAACAGATGATACATATTCATGTTTTACATCTAAATCTGGAATATCTACTACAGACATTGAAAAAAACATGAAACCTGGATATATTAAACAAACCAGTAAAGTTATTCACACGACAAACAAAGTAATACCCACGTCATCTATGTTTATTGGTGCAGGCATAATGAATAATGGACAAATTGCGATAGGGTTGCTCACTGGATCCACTAGTAATTTTGGATCCAATGTGAAAAACGCACAACTCAAAACGGACATGGACAGTATGGATAATTGTAATGCTGTCTATGGATCTCGTATCAATTTAATATCAGCAAATTACGGTGTTAATTGTAACGGTAGAATACAACGTAATCGGCGGAGATGGCGTCCGACTCCATGGTTTGTTCCACCAAATAATTGGATGGGAGAAGCACAAAAAAGTATTTCATCTGGTAATGGCAAAACCGCTAACATGGTAGTGTCTTTTTCAAAAGATCCTGCAAGAGGTTGTCCTAAGCAATTTTATTCTACATATCAATGTAGTCCAGGAGGAAATATTAAGGTAATCAACAACCCAGGCGAAGCGTCTGGTTCTAGTGCTATATATGATTGTAGTAAAGAATACAATAAATGTATGAATTGTGTGCTTACATTAAGAGACGATGGCAATGTGGTAGTAACGGATGGAAATGGTGATATATTGTATCAAAGTGATACAAATACAGTAGGAATTCCGTTACAGGAATATAAAGCTGTAAACAGCAAATATAGGCGAAATTATTTAAAAACAGGTGAATTTTTAAGAAACAATGAATTTATTGGGTCGCCTTCTGGTAACTGTGCTTTAATATGTACCACAGTCAGTAGTGTAACCTCATTGAGCATTGTATATTTTGCGTGGGGATGTAATAAACCTGGCCAACCCCCTTCTATAAACGCAGGAGAAGACGGGTTTATAACTAATGTCAAGGATGTACGAGCAACCTATGCATTACAAGACGGAGTCATTGATAATACAGGAGTTGGTCAGGTTATTTATTCGGATAGTAATTTGAATAAAAGGGCATATCCCGAAAACATGGTTCGCATGGGTAACAACTTTATAGAAGTAGGAAAATACGATCAATCTACGTCATCTATTAAAGTGATTTCTAATTCAGACTTAGAGGATTGTAAATTAGAATGTAGTGCAATAGACAATTGTTATGGATTTATACATAACTCATCCGATCAAAAGTGTTCTATAAAAGGTAAAACAGAAATGTTCCCATATAATCCAAACCGAAAACTTAGTAATAACGCCAAAATGTTTGTGAGACAACTTGAATTGGCGAATTCAAACTCATGTAGCAATAAGGTTATTGGAAGTACAGGAAATATATATAATGGAATGAACCACACTAGCAACATGACGTCTGACACTTTATGTCAGTTAGGTGAAGCTACTCAAGATCAAATGAAAGAAATATCTGAACACGAACAAACACTTAGCAAAGCTACCAACAAGATATCTAATTATTTAACTAAGTTAAATAAAGAAAAACAAAAATTGGACACAAAAATGATAGAGTCGCTTAAACGATCCGAACAGGATGTAATAGAATATGATACTAATGTAAATAATATTGAAACTACACAAAAACAATTAATTAGTGTATCTGCTTCAGAAGAAGATACAAATTTAGAAATGATTTCACAAAATATAAAATTTACCGGATGGACTGCACTTGCTGTAGTAGCAGTTATTGCTGGAATTAAGGCAACGAGATAGATAATATTATTGTATAATATCTTACCTAATATTATATACCATGTCAAAATCTACAGAAACGTCTTTTACAGAATCTGAGAATAGACAGCTTGTAATTTTAAACAACATCAAAGAATTACAAAAAAAGGAAACGGATCTATATAATAAAATGGAAGCATCCTATGCCTCTTCTACTGGCACGATTGACGAGCAAGAATTGCTTGTCAATAAAATAAATGAACTCTCTACTATGAGAATGACTATGTTCGGCGATTTAGAATCTATATTAAACAATACACACGGATCCGTCGCACAAACTAGAATTGATTTGGTAGATGAGCTTACCACGGTGGGTGTCATGGAAACCGAGTTAAATAATATTAAGTCAAATCTTAATTACTTAACCACTAACAAAGATAATAAAATGCGTATGGTTGAAATAAACACATATTATGCGTCAAAATATAAGGCACAAAGCGGGCTCATGAAGCTTGTAATAATGTTTTGTATACCGTTGTTAATATTAGCTATACTTTCCAAAAAAAACATAATACCCCAACAAATATCAAACGGTTTGATAGGTATTATCATCGTAATTGGCAGTTATATGGTTATAAAACAATACATAGATTTAACCTCTAGAAGCAATATGAATTATGACGAATTTGATTGGAAATGGGATCCAGATTCTGCAGATGTAGGAAATAATAATATAGGAAATAAAAATATGGGGCTTGGATCAGGATGTATAGGATCTGCTTGTTGTACTACAGGGATGTATTATGACAGCGACTTGGGTAAATGCCAGAGTGGTGAAACACCAATTGACCCTTCCTTAGAGGGGTTTACTTCAGGACGTGCTTCGGTGACTTTTGTAGAGGTACCAAAAACACCTTGTCCTTTCAAACAAACGAATACAGTAGTGAAACCATACAGTGAGGATACCTACAATTTTGTAAAGGTATCTGCAAGATAATTTAATTCTGTTTCTATTATAAGAAATTATGTCATTTACCACATTAGAAAATCAATTAAATAAGTATTCTTTAAATTATACAAATAAACAATTGGACAAGACCTTAGACCAATTAGATTTCAATACACAAAGTATGTCTGGAAAAACAAGTTCTGGTTTAGACGCCATTTATGCCAATTTGACACAACAGTTAACTTGCGATTCTGAATGTCAAAAAAGGAAAAATATAGATACATTACGAAAACAATGGCAGGCAGCAGAAATGAACGAGCGAAAGGCTCCAAATGTTACTTCTGATGCTGAAAAAAAATATTTGATTGCATCAGAAGGAACCCAAGGATACAATGATACCATGATGAAACGATATACAAATGTAGCTCATGTTGTCCAACAATCCGCCAAACAATCCCACAAAGATATTATGAATGAACTTACCTCATTAAATGAAAATTATGAGGCGGAAACTAATAGTTTGGAACAAATAAATAAATTATTAGACATTAAACTTAGTGAAAATACTAGATTACTTAACTTGGTGGATCAAAATATGGCATCTGTTCAAACAAACGACCGAAAAGTGGTGTATGCGGAATGGGCAAACCAGTGGCTTGGTACAGTGAATAACGCATTAAGATGGTTATATATAATATTTGCACTAGCATTTATATATAAAAGTTCTTTTGTTACGGATTCTAAATGGAAAACCTTTAAAGGTTGGATAATACCTATTGGACTTTTTGTATATCCTTTTTTGATATATTATATTGCGTCCTATTTGGTAATTATATATAACAAATCTGTGTGGTTTCTAGAACACAAAGCCCCTAAAAATGTATATTCACAACTTTAAAAATCACCGTCCAGATTAAAGACCGTGTCGTCACGATGCGTATTTGCTAGGGCATATTCACCAACACGTTTTTCAAAAAAATTAGTTTTACCTTCAATAGATATCATTTCCATAAAATCAAATGGATTTGTTGCTCCGTATATTTTTTTACATTGTAGTTGTTGTGCCAAACGATCTGCTACAAATTCAATATATTGCGACATCAATTTTGAGTTCATGGACACCAAACGACATGGTAATGCTTCACAAATGAATTCTTTTTCAATTTCCACTGCTTCACGAAGAATGCTTACAATAACATCTTCTGATGGCTTGTATTGTAATTTGTTAAACAACAACACGGCAAACTCGGTATGAAGAGCTTCGTCTCGGCTTATTAGTTCGTTGCTAAAGGTTAACCCAGGCATGAGTCCACGTTTTTTTAACCAATATATACTACAAAAAGCCCCGCTAAAAAATATTCCTTCTACACATGCAAACGCTATCAATCTACTGGCAAACGTAGACGTTTCATCATGTATCCATTTGATTGCCCAATCTGCTTTTTTTTTAATACATGGGAAATTCTCTACCGCACGAAACAAATGGTCTTTTTCAATGGTGTCTCTCACATATGTATCAATAAGTAACGAATACATTTCACTATGTATATTTTCCATAGCTATTTGAAAGCCGTAAAAGGCTCTTGCTTCTGAGATTTGTACTTCACTCATAAAACGCACACCCAGATTTTCTAGCACGATGCCATCACTCGCTGCAAAAAAAGCTAATATATGTTTAATAAAATATCTTTCATCGTGATTTAGATTTTGCCAATGAGCTACATCTTTAGATAGATCTACTTCTTCTGTACGCCAAAAACAATCCACTTGTTTTTTATACATATCCCATATGTCTTTATACATAAGAGGAAACATTACATAACGACTATTGTCTACGTGTAACAAAGGTTCCATATTATTATATAACTATATTATATAATATTTATATAGTATTTATATAGTATAAATCATATTATTTTAAAATAATATAAGTATATATGGATTTAGCGTCTAGAGACAAACAAATTTATATTTTAAGACAAGTTTTAAAAGACAAACATAATTTTCTAAATGAAAAAACTAATGAAATTAAAAATATAAGCAAAGAAAATAAATGGATGATGGATGTTGCTGAAGATTATTATAAATTTAATTATATTATTAAAAAACGTAAAATAGAACAATGCGTTGCATTAGAAGTAATATCAAAATATATTAGCGATATTTCAAATACTCTGGACAACGCTGCCGAAATATTGGATGAAAGTAAATGGCAACAACAAGAAATACAAACCCATATGGATCGTTTGAGAGACGAAATTGATCATTTGGAATAATTGTTTTTCTCACGATAAGTTATATGGCACAAGCAAATAGTAGTACTCCAGTGAGTGAAGCTCAAGTTTTGACTGTACTTACTGAAATGCAAAATCTTGGTGGTAAAACTAATGATATTCTAGAGGCAATAAAAAATCGTATAAGTAGAAGTGTACCGCTATTACGACAAGCATTAGATGCCATAGAGAGATCACGAGCCAATGAACAGAGATTAAATGACGCAAGAATAGATTTACAAAGAATATTGACTAGCACTCAGGATGCAAAGACCAATCAAACAGATAATGTAAAACGAATCATGGATTATTTAGCGGATACTAGTAATGATCCTAGTGATTTAGCTGATGCAACTCAAGCACTAACTACTGCGATAGGCACATTATCTCCAGTGTCTGTCATACCTACTCCACAAGCAGTTCTTCCGTCTGATCAAGGATCAGCATCCGGTACACCACAACAAGTTCCTCCGTCTGGTCAACAAATATTAACTAGGCAGCCGGTCAATCGCAGTGGTATTGGACGAATTCCACAACAACAACCATCAATGTTTAGTCCAACCAGAAATCTTAATAGTACTCCTGATCCGCCTGGAATGGGTGGTGGTTATAAATATAAAAAAAAAAGTAGTAGGTCATATTCTGCTAAGCGTAGCAGTCGTAAAAGAAGTAGCAAAGGGAAAAAAAATAATAGTAGACGTTCAACAAAGTAAAATATTAATAATTCTATTTTTCTGAAATAACACGTTTAACCTGTTTTTGAAAACGTATTAAACCATTGGTTTTAATAAAGCAAACCATTTCGCCACCTTTCAACTCTTTTACTTCAACAATATTAAGTCTAAAATAGTTGGTGTCTGTAATACATTTTTTATAGTTGCGGATTAAATTGTGCTTCTTAAAATGCTTTGGATAAGATGTATACTGATGTTTCATGATATCCAACAGATCAATCCATTCATTTTCTATAAATTCGTCTATTGTGAAGGTAGAATGGATCAAGTAATGTCCGTTTACATCGGGAGAACTATTCTTTGTAATGCCATGTATAAAGGGATTGAACAATTCGCAAATAGCAAGGCTGTATTTAGAAGTCTCCATAGATAGGTTGTATTTTGGTATTGGCTAAAATAACAGTAATATATCCATTTCAATTTTCTCTCTTATTAATATATATATAATGGCTGTAAATGTAAAATCATTATTAAAAGACCAGAATGTGTTAAGAGTAGTCGCTTTTATGGCTGTGGTGAATTTATTAGGATATGTAATGATCCGAGATGTAGACTCCGTAGCCTTTTTTGTTGTTGTAGGGTTTTTAACAACCTATTTTAGTAAAAACATGATCATTGTGTTATTAGTAACAATGCTTCTTACCAATCTGGTTGTGGTAATCAATAAAACACAAAAACACAAGAACAAAGAAGGTTTCGGTGGAAAAGGATCTGGACGTAAACATAGCAAACTGGTACAAGACTCTTCTTTGGACAATCCGAATGGTGTAGATCAAGAAGCTACGGTTGAAAAAGCATATGAAAATTTGGAAAATATGTTAGGCACCGATGCTATAAATAAAATGAGTACAGACACCCAAAAATTATCTAAAAGACAAAAAAAACTTCAACAACAAATACAAACGTTACAACCAGTATTAAAAAATAGTTTTGCTTTACTGGATCAAATGGGTGGTGCGAAAGGCGTGGAAGGTATGATAAATCAAGTGGGTGGAATGTTAGACAAAGTTGGAAGTCTAACAGGAGGTTTCATGAAACCAAAATAAAAGTCCAAACTCTAATATATAAGTAGTATGGTAAAAAAATGTCCTCCTGGAGTATTGTGTATTGAAAATATAACTTTAGTATTGTGTTTGATTATAGCGATTATAGCCCTTTCCTTTTGTTTAAATTTAAACAAAAACTTTTCAAGAGATATAATTATAAAACAAGAACCTCTCGGAGTATATTCTAGACCCTCCGCTAGTTTTTCAAATGTAGGAAACGATGTGTTAATGAATCCCAAGGTGCCACCTTTGCGTGACGATAGAGTTGGTATTCCAATAAATATATCTACCAGAGCAGTAGATAGCGAGTATAGACAAGTAGGTATTTTGACCCGCATAGATGGACCTGAAATGATACTTCCACTCATAGGAAGACCATTGATGGTATCTAGAGACAAGTGGAACTTTTATACAATGAAAGATTCTAACGGTATGATAAAGTTGCCGATTACGTACAAAGGAAAAAGTTGTACAAATGAATATGGTTGCGATAATTTATATAATGGAGATAACGTCTATGTAGAAGGATACAATGATGTATTTAAAGTAACGGTATATGATACCAGTGTCATGAAATATATTCCATACGTGTAGTTTACTTGTGAATGGTAGCAGCACAAATATCGTCACGATCCGACATGACCACACCATCGTTGGTTATGGTCTCTTTCCATATATACACCCAAGGCTGTTGCCATCGTTCTAGTGCCTTCCCTACCAATTGTGGAGCATCTGTTGCGGACGAACTTAACCACTTGCGGTCTGCGTTTGTGTCACTCATGACATCCCATAGACCATCTGAACCGCCTACTACTTTATATTGTTTATCTTTTAGAAAGGTGTATGAAATAGAATTCTCACATTCTCCACATACGTTGTCGTGTCCGAGTACTTGTGTAATGGATATTTTGTCTTTTATGGTGGAACACGTCTTTGGACTAAATATACAATAAGGATTATATACCATGGTCATTTCGTGATCATTCAATGTTTTGATCTGGTGACTTTCTTGAAGAGTATAGGAAATGCCTTGCGAGATCAAACGTTCCTTTTCACACGCATCCAGTACGGAATAGTTATGTGTAGACGCAACCGCAAACCCGTCTTCATATAATTTAATTATGCTGTCTCCACGCCACCAGATTTGTATGTCTATAGGCGAAACACATGCAATACTGATCGTTGCTCCAATTCCTGCCGTAGATACAAATTGGTGTTCAATTAATTTTACGATATGTTGGACAGGATCCAGCTTTAGATGAGTAGTTAGAGTACAATCGTCTATAATCTTACACCAATCCAACGTTTTCATCCAAGTAACTAAATCTGGTGTATTTGGTGGAAGTGGAACGTGGTGTCTGCCATGTCCGTCTATGATAATCATCCATGTATTCTCACCATGGGTAAATACTTTCGCAAAGTCTTGATTTTTTTCGTTCGGTTCAACTTTGAAGCTTGTGTACATCATTCTATATTAGTGATAGTGTTATTATTAAACTAATTTTAAACATACATCAATTTTATAAAGTAATGTATAAAATTGATCAATGAATGTTTCTCTTTGTCAAGATAAAAAGATGAATAAACAAGAGCTTCTCGCCAAGTGTAAAGAACTGGGTATAAAAGGTGTTAGTACCAAAAATAAGAAAGAGATATTGGACATGCTTAACTTACTACAAAAAGAACCAAATCGTCGTCAAGGAAATCCGTTGTTAGAAGAATTATTGAGCAAAACACCCAAAGATAAATCTAGGAAAGTGTGCAAACAATGTCATGTACTAGGTCACGGCGTAACCAGTACTATTTGCGCCGTGAATATAGATAAGCAGAACAAACTAAAATACAAAATCAAGCGGTATATTCTATCGCAAAATTGTTTATCTGAGAACACCATAGAGGACTACTGTAATACATTAAGTGTTATGCTAGAGATAACCCCAAATATGTGTAAAACATTGTACCATGACATTCCTATTGTGGAATGGTTAGACCGAGATATGTACATACCCGACTATATAGATCATCTAAATGCCTTGACCAAACCATGCAACGAGTGCCAAAAACCGTTATTAGGTGTACATGTCAATACTCACAGGATATGGCGTGGACAAGAGATGTGTGATACGTGCTGGTTTACATACGCAGAGGAGCGTGATGCGACGTGGACACTCGTAAAACAATATAGACCGATGATATGTGTGATTTGTAACGCAATTCAGAAAAACATCGGTGAGAGATTTCATTACGACCATGTAAATATGTTTGATAAAAAAGATAGTATATGTACTATGGTAAACGAAGGTATTCCTATAGAGGACATTTATGCCGAAATAGACAAATGTCAAATATTGTGTCTATCATGTCATCATATAGTCACAGACATAGAAAATAAACTGGGGTTTACTAGAATAAAACAACATTTGACTAGAAGTTTAAACCAAGGCGACCTCACGGAGGAAGAATATGCTACCCAATCAAACCAGTATCAAAGCATGTATGAAAAGAAAATGAAAGACATTTATGATAGTTTGAAGAAGTCAATCCACGTATTATCGGTCATAAAATAACTCAATGACGGTAATCGTTTTGTCTGGAACATTTGTACCGTCTAACCAATAGTCAATATGTTCTTTTAACGTATGTAATCGTGCTTCCCAATCTTGTTTCCGTTTAACAATTAAAATGTTAGATAGTTTATGTACCCCCCAACATGAAGATATTTTTTTATCGTTAATCATGTATGCGTCTGGATTAAATCTCAAGAATACAATTGGTCTATGTTGTACGTCTCGTGATATTTCCATTAACCGTTTGTTATCACAACTACAATCATATCCAGTATGTTGATTTTCATCTATTTCAACTATGATTACACAATACCCCAAATCTATCAATACATCTGGTCGTTTGGATGAACATCCATCTTGTATGCGTTTATCGGTGACGATATTTATATCTGGAAAATTGTTTTGAATAAATTCAACTACCGCATATTCTTTGGTTTTATAATTACGTGACACCGGTTTATCTGGAAATAAATGCATATAGCATCGTAAGCAATACCCGTCGTATTTATTTGATGCTCTAATATCGCACCAGACAGATTTGCATAAAGAACTACCTCCGCATTCTTTACAATGTGATTTTATTTTTCCGTGTTCGCAAATTGAACCCCCTCCGCAATCTTTACAAGTTGATTTTATTTTTCCGTGTTCGCAAATTGAACTCCCTCCGCATTCTTTACAATGTGATTTTATTTTTCCGTGTTCGCAAATTGAACCCCCACCGCATTCTTTACATCGTGATTTTCTTTTTCCGTGTTCGCAAATTGAACCCCCTCCGCATTCTTTACATTGTCTATTAAAATCACCATTTGACTTCGTATCAAAAGCATCTCTTGGTAACAATTTATTGCACTTTGTACATTTTATTTGCGTACCATCCGCAGACATTATGGATATGATAAGTATTAATACAAAAATGTTATATCAATTTTCCACTTTTATACTACCCCAACGCTTGATTCGCTAATTTGTCTGCAAAATCATTTCCACGGGAATGAATATCTGTATTGTTTGTATGTGCTCTAATATGGATTAATTGAATGTTCTTCACATTTTTATACGTTTCGTATGCTTTTTTCACTAATTCTTTATTGGGTATATCTACCATCCAATCTTGTTTACTACATTTCGCACCGTAATGGGTAGCACACTTTATCGCATATTCAGAGTCACTCACGATGGCAATGTTCTTACCATTAACTACATCATGTTTCACGATAGAGTAAGCATCTATGAGTGCCATTAATTCCGCTACATTGTTTGTTTGTTTGCCTTCTATTTTTTTTGATATATTACGTGGATCATCCATATCAAAAAAAATTCCAATTCCTGCACGGGCGTTTGATTTCCCATTATGGATACACGACCCATCCGTGTAAACAAAATAATTTGGACGACACGTCAATTGATGTTCTACGTAGTGATGGTTGTCCAGATTCTGTGTGATACATGTTTGTGATATAAACTCTTCTGCTTCTTCTTTGGTAGAGAATTTTTTGTATTTAGCGTTTTTATACCCTTTTACTGATTGGCTACAATCCTTCCAAGATAAAAAAATTCCGTTGGTTCTCCCCTTTGCAACAGCATAAAAGGACATATTGTTGAATAATATTAATACACATGTATATTTAAGCGGTGGATGATTAATTTATATCTAGCAGATTAGCAGTGACGTTATTACGAACGATCAGTTGTTCTGATAAATAATCTATTGTGGTATTTTTTTGTGATAATTGCTTTTCCAAATTGCCTATAATTTTACGTTGATTTTCTACAAGGGATTTATGTTCAATCAACTGAATGTAATGATTGACTTTATTTTGGTTTAAGCTGTTCAACCAGGTGTGATGTGTTTTAGATTTTAGATGTGATGCAAATTTTGAGGAAGTATCATACCGCTTGTCTTTTCTAGTACCACATAAACACATTATTCCATGTTTAATCGTAGGTAGTTTATCTATATAATTTCCATCATCATCTACACTTGGCGAATACATATCAGGTGTAAGAGCAATATCTGATGCCATGTTGTATACATAGTCCATTCTGATGTATACAACATCAATTTTTTATTATACCCTTATAATTTAGCACTGATTATTTTTTTGTGTTTATTTTGGTTTAAATTAACCTGTAAATATATAATATAGCAATGAATAAGGTAGAACTATACGAACACAGATATTCCACTCTCCATGAATACGTCTCTATATTTAATGCGTTAGAAGATATGGATAAAGAACACCCTTGTAAAATGGGTGTACATGATGGCAAATTATATGCATGTTGGCATTTTGGACAAGGAATTCAGCGTAATTTTTACGGACAGTCTAGAAAAACGTTTGTAGATTTTGTAGAAAATACCATACTAAACATTGAAATGATTGTAAATATATGTATATCCGGACATGAAGATTTAGATGAAGAACTAATGTCTAAATATAGTGCGTTATTTTTATGGTTACAAAGTAAGTTATTTTTGTGGATGGAAAAGATGGATGCGATGTCTACACTTTATACAAAAGATCCTTGCACTATATCACGGTTCTCAGATGTATTAAAAATATGTTACGATGTAATGGTTAGACTAGATAGATATAATATGGTACCAGAAGATATATAAATCAATTATCGTTAATCTGGGTTGTAACCCCTTGTAATGCGGTTTCTAAGTCAACACCCGTTTTTCCATTAATAGTAAAATTAGCATTTTTAGGTATGATAACCTTTATATTAACCTCAACGTCACCATTATCCAGTTGGGTTGTTTTTGAGTTTGTACTCACATTAGCAACAGTTTCAGGAGACACTTTGACAGGCTTTGTAGCATTTGCAGTAGGCACCACAGGAACCTCACTAGTATTGTTGGCTACATTAGCAACAGTTTCAGGAGACACTTTGACAGGCTTTGTAGCATTTGCAGTAGGCACCACAGGAACCTCACTAGTATTGTTGGCTACATTAGCAACAGTTTCAGGAGACACTTTGACAGGCTTTGTAGCATTTGCAGTAGGCACCACAGGAACCGCAGGAGCCACAACCGCATCACTATTATGAGTTGTGATAGCATCTGTAACTCCTTTCGTATTAATAATTGTTGAAGAATAGTCAATCCATTTTTGTTCTGGGAATACGATGTATACATCTTTATCTGCCCCCTGTACATAATCATAATGTCCACAATTAGAAGTAGTTCTTTCATTAGAGTTGTGAAAAAGAAAACATGGATAAGGAGATTTGTTTAATACTGTAGTATTAATAACAATACCTTGTGTAGTACCACCTTTATATGTCCATATATTTCCATTAGTATTTTTCGTTTCCCATATACAAATAGGACATCCTGTAATATTATTTAAAACGGTTAAATCGTCATCATTCAAATATGTATCATTATCTGATGGTGTTTTTCCATTTTTTCTTATTAATTCACGCAAAGGTGTCATTACTGTTTCATCATAAAATTGTTTACCATTTTCATCCTGTGTTGGATCACCTAGACTATTTATTATACTTACAAGTTCCCTTTGTGCATCTGTATTGTTTAATGTATTCCAAAATATCTGGAATTTGTCTTTAATTTCTCTTAGATATATTGTAATAGCAATAAACCCGCAATAGGATTGCTTTCCTGATATTGGTAAAATAGACCACTTATCTGATGGTTCTGTGTATGGGCACGCCAATATTACAGAAGGTTTTTCATGAAAAACATCATTATCCTTAATAACCATGTATATTTTTAATGCCTCCGTCCAATTTTTACCATTTTCACATTGTAGAGAGGTATCTGTATCATTGAATTGATAGAATCCATATTCTTGTAATATCCTCGTATTTTCCTTTGGCGTAACACTATAACCTGTTCCTATTATTACATCATCACCATCATCATCGCCATCATTTTCGGATGTATTCGCAGCATCTGATATTTCTCCAGGTAAAACCGGATCTACAGGATCTGCTTGATCAACACTTTTTACACTAGATGCTTGTAGAACAGGAGGTGCCCCACCAACGGATAACGGTATTGTTTTAGTATATTTTTCAAAATCAATGGCATTTATGGAAAATTCAGTATATGGGAAGACATTTTCACTTAGGTGTTGTAATGTATAGTTTATTACATCTGAACTATTAAATAATGTTTGTAGTCTGTCTTGTATGGTTTTAGTAACCCTTTTCAATATATCTCTTTGTTTATTTCGGAATGTATTGTCTTCTGGCTCTGAAGGTAGTATTTTAACTAATTGGTTATCTTGTATATCTAATAGTCCTCCGTCACTTGTATAAAGGGAAATAGTCTTTTCTAACATGTTTATTTTATCTATAGTATCTTTTAATAATTCTTCTTTGATGGGAGTAATTTCCAATTCATGTATCGCATCTTCTATACTATGCTCTTGTGTTAATATCCATATTTCAAAACTAGCATCCATACCTGCTCCACAACCAAATCTATCATACCGTTCGGTTAGTAATGGATTCATTATATGGGTTTTTAACATCATATCAAATCGTGTATAATCCAGATCTTCTTTGTCTATAGCAGACGGATTCAAGTTCTCGTCTACGGAAATAATTGACGTTTCTCTGTGTACGATATCTTTTAATTGTGCTTCAAAACTAGTTAATGTACTAGATTTTGGGATAAACAATGAAAAAATATTCGCAGTTAGTTTTTCTAGAATATTTTTATTGGATTGACTAGCTTTTTGAACAATGTCTTGTATACCTTTGTTTACCGTTTGATTTAATATGTCTGTTTTACTCTTGCTGTCTAGTGCAGATTGTGAATTAAGTTGATCAACATAAGCGTTCAATGCTTCTATGTATTCATTGATAAGTTCTGTGGATAGTACATTATTGGTCTCTATATCAATACGTGCTCCTCCACTTTTTAATGTCATACGTCTGAGATTATATTTATATTTACCCCGACTTTTTTCACGTTTACCACTACGTTGTTTTCTATTAGCAATTTGCTTGACACTTTGATTTTTCTTCCCGTTAAGTATTTCATAAATTCTCTTACGTGAAATTTTCATCTATATTATTATAATTACATTATTTATTTATGTAGTTATAATAATAATGTCATCGGTTAATTGTAATAATGCTACTGCTCCTATAAATATTGTAAGTAACAATTCTCAAACCTGTGATCTAAAGTGTAATTTTTCAAACAATTACACCGTGACATCTGTTTCTGCTGAAAATAAAGGAGGATATATAAGATATACTTTTGATACTGCGAACGTACCGCCTGTGACGTTTAATGCCGAACAATATAACGTGAGTGATATGAAATTATACCAGCCTTCCCTTCATAAATATGGAGGTGTTACCTGTGACGCAGAACTAATCATATACCATACCAATATTACACAAAACGCCAATGTTATTGTAAGTGTGCCTATCATGGCAACCAGCACTTCAACTGGAGTTATGGATACCTTGATAAGTCAGGTTGCCTCACGAGCAAATTCTGAAGGAGGTAAAACGACTATTGGAATCCCCAGTTTTAGCTTATCCAATATTGTTCCTTCAGCACCATTTTACAACTATGTAGGAACGTTCCCTGTATATCCTTGTATTAGTAGTGTTGAATATGTAGTTTTTGATAAACCTCATGCGATTACAATTACGAGTTCCAGTTTGATACAATTGAAAAAAATTATAACACAACACTCATATAGCACAAGATCCAATACAAACGGACTGTTTTATAACAAAACAGGACCAACTACCGGCAATGGGGCAGCAGGCGATGGTATTTATATAGAATGCAATCCAACCGGAGCTGATGGCAATGTGCTGGTTAAACAAGGAAGTACTTTAGCCACACAAGCTGATCCGAATGATACGGTAGAATATATTACCAAATTGTTTAATAATCCTTGGGTAAGTGGGTTGTTAGGTGCTTTTGTATTGATTATATTGTTATATATTTTTCATAAGTTATTTAACCTATTGCCTGCCACCAAACCCAATGGAGCTCTTGCGAAACAGAACGTCGCCGAGAATTTCAAAGCCGCAGGAGCAGTACATGACGTAGCACAATATGAATATAACACAGCCAAGTAACGTATATTAAACCACACCTTCATAATCAATAGGAGCCGCATCGTTTAAATTATCTAGTACAGGTTTATAGGATGCTTTACCAGAACAAGGTGCCCGAACGATAGGTGCCATATCCGACACCATTTCCTCTTCTAAAGTTTTCACATTTTCATTGTACGATTGTAGATGTTGCATTTTAATTTCTTCTGCTTCATCCGCATATTTAAAAGAACTACCAGTTACGATAGTGGATCGGGTAATCAACGTATATCCCGCTAATGCAGCAAGAATACCAGCAATAGGTCCTGCAACAAACATAGATAGGGCAAGCAACACTACTAGTAGTTTACCCGACGAGGTATCCACAAAATTCGCAACCATGTCAGGGGTATCAAAATTAAATAATATATAAATAATAAAAATAACTTCTAAAACAATTGCATGTGCTTTCTCTGTTTTCAATAATTTTTTAAACAGGTTCATTATATGTTATTCCAATATTTTTTATACAACAAAATTGAAAGTATAAATCCTATATATTTCCAATATACACAAGGAACATGGCGTCAAGCTATCTAGGTAAAAAAGGATACACCATCTATAAAGAATGTCTTTCTCCTAGTGACCAGAAATTTATCCGCCAATCTTTAATGGTTTCACCATATATGCCTATGTCTCCTGTACCACCTCCAACGTATCCAGTATTGTTAGAAAGTAATAGCAAATTTTATATTCCAAGATACTTTGGAATAGAACATTTTGGAGAACCAGAAGAATATTGTATTTCACAAGGTGACACTATTGATATACAATTTGTAGGAGAATTACGTGACTATCAAAAAACAATTATTGATTCGTATATGGAATCTATTGATAATGTGAAAGGTGGAGGAGGATTATTAGACATCCCTTGCGGATGGGGAAAAACAGCTATGTCGCTATATATTATGTCGGTTCTAAAAGTGAAAACGATTGTCATCGTACACAAAGGATTTCTTCTAAATCAATGGGAAGAAAGAATTGCAGAGTTTATTCCGTCTGCTAAAGTGGGTAAAATACAAGGTGAGACCATTGATGTAGAGGGAAAAGATATTGTCATTGGTATGCTTCAATCGCTATCTATGAAAACATATTCTCCCGATACATTTAGTTGTTTTGGACTTATGGTAGTGGATGAATGTCATCATATCTCGTCTGAAGTATTTAGTAAATCTCTTAATGTAATTGTTCCGAAATATACCTTGGGGTTAAGTGCCACCATGAAACGTAAAGATGGACTTAGTCACGTGTTTAAAATGTTTTTAGGACCGATCGTTTATTCTGCTGAACGTAAGCAAGAAGACAATGTGATGGTTAAAGCCATACAGTACAACTCCAACGATGCTGACTTTGAAAATGTGGTTTTAGATTATAGAGGTAATCCGCAATATAGCACAATGATTACGAAACTATGTAGTTACAACCATCGGACAGAGTTTATTTTGAAGATTATAGAAAAAGAATTGGAAGAAATACCAGAACAACAAATAATGATATTGGGACAAAATAAAAGTATTTTGGATTACATTTATAAAGCAGTTAGTCACAGGAACCTCGTCAGTGTTGGTTATTATATTGGTGGGATGAAAGAAGAACAACTCAAGATAAGTGAAACCAAAAAAATAATTGTGGCAACATATGCCATGGCAGCAGAAGGATTGGACATTAAAACATTGACTACACTCATTCTTGCTACACCCAGAACCGATGTCACGCAAGCAGTAGGACGCATCTTGCGTGTCAAACGTGATAGACCACTTGTAGTAGACATCCTAGATACACATGATGTATTTCAACGTCAATATAAAAAACGATTAGCTTTTTATCGTAAAAACAACTATACCATATTAGAAAGCGATAACATAAAGTATTTTAATAATGAATGGAGCAACACATCTAAAAGATCCAAAAAAACGAATTCTTCGTCTAAATGTTTAATCTCAATTTCTGTATGATAAAGTATTTCTAACCAATAAAATGAAAAGTATGTGTGAAAGTACCGTCGGATTTTTTTTTTGTGGTATGTGAGCCACGTGCGCCAGTATATTTTCCTGTTCCACCAACTATAATTCCTGGCGCCACACTATTGGAAAAATCTGCCGAATTTACAGATGTAGAGGGTGAATATATGGCAGCACTCAATACCATAAGTTGTCCATCGTTCATGTTATACGCAATTTCTCTGTATCTGTCTTGATCTTGTGTAGTATCCTCTAAAGTTACGTCTACTGTAGTAGCAAGACCTGCTAAATTACCTAGTATGAACGTTTTATCTTCATTGCGTAAAACCGCATCAAAAAAATATGTAGCTCCTGTGTTATTTATATTAGTTACAGTTAAATTTGATATATCTTGTTCAATTACCAATGTACCAGCAGCAACACTGCTGCGATTTACAAAGTTAAATGCATATTTCTCCCCTGAATCAGAAAGATGTGTGTTTGACGTGGTTACCGTACCACGTACTCCTATATAGTGTCCTGTTCCACCAACAATAACTCCTGTTAAGCCAGTACTATCGGTATTATCATATTCAGCAGATAACAACACAAATATTTTTCCATTAGGAAGAATAAATACAATTTCGCTAAATACGGTAGCCGTTGCGTTATCTATCATTATGGTGGATTGTCCTACGACTGTGCCTGTATCATTAACTGTATCATAACTAAAGTATGTTACATCACCTATACTAGACTCGCCTAACGTTTCCCCAGAAAGACCTATTGTCACTTGTGCGCCATTGGTGGTTTCAATTATAAAATCTGTAGGTTTAACATTATTATTCGTAAAGTTGAAGGTATATTCCCAAATACCTGCCATTATTTTTGTGGAGTTAACTGTTCCACGTAGACCAATATATTTTCCGGTACCACCCACGATTACACCTGTTTCGTTGTTATTTATGTAAGTTGCAGTTACATCGGTGGTAACAACATATTTTGCTAATCCCAACATTATAATTTGTCCATCTGGTAAATTGAACACTAATTCTCTGTATTGGTCTTCTTCGGTTTCACTAGTATATGCAAGGTCTGTTGTAGTGAGGCGACCTATTAAATTTCCCATGGATTGTCCTTGAAGATTAATTAAATCTCCACTAAAGTACATAGATTTTCCTGTTCTAGTGTTTTCTTCGTTTATAACAACTTTACCTACCAGATTTGTGGTTCTTACAATTAAATTAGAGTCAGTTGGAGTGATATCTTTATGTTGAACCCCATCCGAACTAGGGGAAAACATACTTTTCCCTTTGCCTACACCTCCTAGTTGATTTATATTAAAAATTACATTTCTATCATTTCCATAACTTCTGTTGTAACTTATTCCTGCTTGCCGTCCAACACTGGAAGGGATACCTTGTTTTTTGGTACCACCACTCAAGTTACCGTTAAGTCTAATCACACTAGATGATCCAGCGTTGCCTGGACTAAACATAGAGGATGACCTTGGCATATATAATACATCATATATAATAAATCTAGAATAATCATAAGTATTTAAAGCTAGTATTAAGATACAGATTATATAAACGTATGACTGCGTTTGAAAAAACAAAAAATATTCTGTCTATTCAGACGGTTCAGATCGCACCGTTCAGAACCTTAATGACAGCATTGAAGGATATTTTGTTAGAGACAAATATTACATTTACACCAGAAGGATTAAAAATAATCAATATGGATAAATCTCATACTATATTAGCTCATCTGTTTTTAGATGCTAAACAATTTGAATGTTTTGAATGTAAAATGGACAAAATTATTATCGGTGTAAATATGCTTCATTTATTTAAACTGATTAACACGATTGACAATGATGATACATTAACCATTTATATAGAGGAATGTGATTATACCGATGGCGTTGTACAATATTTAGGGCTTAAATTTGAAAATGGTGATATTAAACAACAAAAATACCAGAAGTTACGTTTGATTGAACCTGAACACGAAGAACTAGAAATACCTGATGTAACTTTTTCCTCTGTCCTTAATCTTCCAACGACTGATTTTCAAAAAATTATTCGTGATTTGTCTTGTATTTCGGACAAGATTGAAATACGGTCAATTGTAGGCACAGATGGTGCTGAGTTAATATTTAAATGTCGTGGTGGGTTTGCAGAAGCAGAAGTGCGTCGTGCAGAATCAGATGGGAATATGCAATTTCTACAAAAACAACATACAAATAAAATAATTCAAGGAGAATTTTCATTAAAAAATCTGGGTTACTTTATTAAATGTACGAATTTATGTAATCAAATAGAAATGTACCTTGATAATAATTTGCCTTTAGTTGTGAAATACAATGTTGCTTCTTTAGGAGAAATCAAACTATGTCTAGCACCGTTACCAAGCAATTAAAAATATATAATATATATCCAACCATATATTATGTATTATGTTTTTTAAAAAGACAGCCATATGAAGTCAACTCTGGTGTAATTTCCTTTATAACATTGGGGTTTAGATTATTACAAGTTGCCATCCATACCTTTATTACGCAAAAATTTTTTTTAGGTGATATAGTTATGCCGTTGATTAAGGATTGTACTGCGATTGTATTTCCTAATGTTTCGCCTACGACGGCATAAGTTAATGTGCGCCAAGTGTCCGGAACTACTTTATTAGATACTTTATATGAAAAACTCCCACCCCTTATATTAGATGGATCTTCCCATATTGGTTTAATATTACCACGCATTAAAAATAACATACAATTTTTTATCATTACATGAGGAATAGATTCTGTCACTACCACAGCCTCTTCAATAGTTTCAAATGTTAAAATTTTTTTGTAACTATTAATACCCCAATCTGTATCATGTGGAAGATGTGCATATAATGTCCACGTTTCATTTAATGAGTGTGTATTATTGCAATCTTCCATTATATAGACGTTATCTATTTAACTTTTATATTATTTTATAGTATTAGTCATTTAACGAATACATTCGTTGTATGGGCGAATAACAAAAAAATTATCTGTGTATTTTTCATCTTCTTGAAAAGACGTGTTGTTTTTGGTAATTATATTAAACCCTTTGGGGGTTATCTCTAAATATTGCTTTTGTTTAGCATTATTTACTAATGTGTGTTGATTTATATCTGAATCAATTATATAAACTGTATACTCTAACGGTAAATCCAAATTAAAAAAACACTTAATAAATTTTTCAGTATATATCTTGTTCCGCACAATTTCAATACCTAAATGTCTAGGTGTAACATCAGTAGAAAAGGAGTTGTCTTCACTGTCTTTCGTCACTACACATGCGCTAATAATGCTTTTGCTACATGGTTCGCAAATAATAGTTCCATTATTGTAAAACGTTTCTAATAATGCTTTTTGTGTATCAAACAAACGACATTTATATTCGTTTGGTGTAATAGATGGTTGTTTATATACCACATAATTATAATCAGAACAATTAGTATCTTTTACATTCCTAACTAAATTAGTCAAGATGCACTTACCTACTTGTACGTTATCTTTATAATAGAAAACGTCATATTTATACAAATGTTCAAAATGTTTATATAGATATTTATATACTTTATGTATACGTACTTCTACTTTACAATATAACATAGCAACATTCAAAAGCAGACGCTTACATTTGGCAGGATAAAAATTTAAACAAAATAATCCTGTAGCAGATATACAAATACCTATATTGGTTAGTGTGATATACATATTAAATAAGCAAATGTTTATAGTTTAAACCTTTTACAAATAAATTTACTATATCCGTGTATCTATTATAAAAATGCTAGGAAAGGGTTTTTAGCGGGTATAGTATGATTTATCTTAATATTATCGCAAGCATTTTCCTTTTTTTCAATAATAGTATCACATATAAACACATCGGCAACAGGAGGTTGTAAATAAAATATAATGTCTAATAAATTCATGATATTTTTACTTTTTACAATAATGTAGCTTTTTTGTAGATATTGAATAGGCATATTTCTTATTTTTTTTATAAAAGCAGACATATAAAAACAATATTTAACCGATACATGTTGTACATGAATGGTATTAAAAATTAATATAAATGGTTTTTTATAGTTATACAAGTTCAACCATTCATTTGTAAACGTGTAAAAATCATTATCATTTTGTAAATTTCTATCAAAGTCGATAAAAATATACGGGAAATAGGATAAATCATACTTTGCAAACATGAGGTTATGTATATATTCACAACAGTTTAATATGGCGACAATGGTTCGGTTTGTCTTGGATATTGTGGGTAATCTACCTTATACTCTAATCCTCCTGTAGCAGGTGATATACCAAGCATTAATAATAGCATGCTAGTTATTACAGTCATCATAATAAATGGAACAAAGACAATAATCCAAGAAATAATTCCTAAACCTCTTATACATAATAGATTCAGTATAAAAGAAAAAATGATCATGACAATAGATTTTAAAAACGCAGTATTATACATACCTTTAAACATATCAATTAATATTTGTGTAAGTGAGAATGCTATATACATTAATGCTGGCGTACATAGATTTTCTATCATACTATAATATAATATACATGAGATAAAGTTACTCAAACAATTCTGGATCTCCATTTACAAATTTACCGATTTTTTTACCTACTTCATCGTCTTTATCAACCATAAATATGTCACCATTTTGGTCATCGTTTGTTAGATATTCAACCATGTTGCCATCTTCATCTTCCATTTCAACCACAAATAATTCTTCTTCTTCTACTTCTACTTCTACTTCTTCTTCTTCTTCTTCTTCTTCTTCTTCTTCTTCTGAACTTGCTATTTCAGAAGGTTCTTTCTCAGAAGGTTCTTTCTCAGAAGGTTCTTTCTCAGAAGGTTCTTTCTCAGAAGGTTCTTTCTCAGAAGGTTCTTTCTCAGAAGGTTCTTTCTCAGAAGGTTCTTTTTTTGAAATAGTTGTTACGGAAGAATCTGTAATAGAACCTTCGTTGTCGGAAGATGCTTCAATATCTATATCAGCTGATTGTGGGTGAATTAAAACTGTTTTTTTCTCAATGACCGAAGAAGGGTCATCGCAAAGCAGATCGTTACAAATATCATTATATTCTTGTTGAAGTTTCATAATAATATCGTAATGTTGGCTATTGTGATGTCCGGTAATATCAGCAAAGGTATGGAACATCAAACGTAATTCTTCCAAACGTGTTCGCATAACACCCTCCGGTTTTGGTATTGATTCCACGTCGGATACTACATGTGTAGGCGGTTTTTCTTTGATGTGCATGGTAACACGAGGTTCATTTTTATACATCATATTTTCTTGTTGTAACCTCTTATTTTCTAACAAGATCAATTGATATTCTGGTAGTTGTGTAAGCCATTCATTAATAACCGTGTCTCTTTGATTGTTTTTGTTAATTTTACTTACCAGCGGTTCAAGGACAATATTGATGCTTTTCACCAAGGTTCCAGTAATGTCGCCTACCAGTTGCTCAACAGTTAAATCGGTCGTAGTATTCATGGTTTTGCTTGTATGAGTTGAAGTAAACATATTAATTTATGTTTCAATTTTACGTTTAATACCATTTAAAAATACATATAATCATAATACAAATAGCAAAGTATATGTCTAAATACGAGGATTTGAAAGCAACTTTTATAAAAGAAGGCAAAGAAGAGTATTTTAATACAGTGATTGAAGAAACATGTAGTCAAGTAGAACGACAAACCGATTATTCTAGAGAAGACGCATTGGATAAATTAATTGAACACAAACTAAATACAACCAGTGTAATTAAAGAATGGTTAGGGCTTCCTTTAATTAAATCCACAATTCAGAATGCGTCGTACAGAAGTCCTAATCAGCGAATATATGACGAATTTAGAAGTTTTTTGGACGATGCTGCAAAAAAATATTATGATAACAAAAAATAATCGTCATTATTTCATATTAAAATTGTTTAATAGAATTTCAGATTTTGTCTGTTTGTTATATTTTGTTTTAAGTTTAAAATTCCCTGCCGTATTTTTATTGTTAATGAAAAAATCATCATTGTCAATATGTAATTCTGGAAGAGAACTAGTCATAGGTTTATCCACTATCAAAAGTAATCTTTCGTTTTTGAGAAGTTTTCTATATTCTTGAATAGAGAGATTGCCGTAATATTTGTCTAGGGTATAGTGTGGATCAGGAGCAGGTTTAATATTTTTATTATAATCATATATTTTACAATAAATATGATTTAATAATGAATACCGTTCAAATTTTGAGGTAGAATCAATATCTGATTGTTTGAACAAATAACCTGTGGCACATTCTGGACTACAAAAACACCCATACACATGGTATGATCCGTTTATGTTATACTTTGGAATATAAATAGGATGATTATTAAATTCACAAGTACACCAAAAACATGCTGATCGTTTATCAGAATTGATATTGTTATGCAAATCATGAGATAATGTAATTAGTTTTTGATTAATACTAGAATCTTCTTGTGGGGAAACTTCTTCATCATCGTAATATTCTTCATTAGACGACTTGCTATTCACAAGATTGAATCCTATATCTTTGTTCATAAATTGGTATGATTCCACCATAGGCTGACTATTTTTATTCACCAAACAATGACTTTGTTTAAGATCCTCTAAGCCACATTTTAAATGTAAAATGGTATTAGGGGTCGTTTCAAATGTAGGTTCTTGGGTTTGATTTACTAACAATATTTTACCACCTTTTGGTTTTCTGCCACGTTTTTTTGGATTTTTAGTACTGTCTAAACAAATAGCTGTACTCATTACAATATAAGCGAATGTCAATTTAAATGGTTTTAATATTGATTTACACCAAATAGTTTAATTAATTAGTAATACAGCTAAAGAAACATATATAGATACCCTATGACAAGTATACCTTGGGTTGAAAAATATAGACCTTCTACATTTGATGATATAGTATTGGATGATCATACAAAATGTATATTACAAAACATGATAGACACGGGCTCTTTTCCAAACATGCTTTTCTACGGTCCACCTGGTACTGGAAAGACTACTACTGTGGTAAATTTAATACATAAATATCAAGAAAAACATAATGAACAAAACAAAGGATTGATGATACATTTGAATGCATCAGATGATCGTGGTATAGATATTATAAGAAATCAGATCGCACAATTTGTAAATACAAACCCGTTATTTTCAAATGGATTGAAAATTGTAGTATTAGATGAAGTAGATTATATGACCAAAAATGCTCAACAAGCATTAAAATACTTAATACAAGGTTACAGAGAAAATGTTAGATTTTGTTTAATTTGTAACTATATTAGTAGGATTGACGAACCGCTACAAAATGAGCTTATTCATATTAGGTTTAATTGTTTACCTACCTATAAAATCATTGAATTTTTAGATCACATCAATGAAAAAGAAGGTATACGTGCTTCCAACGTTATACTTAATTCAATACAAAAACTATTTAAATCAGATATAAGAAGCATGATCAATTATTTACAGTGTAATCAAGAACAAATTGATACACATAAGATAATTGATAGCGAAACTTGGGAGAAACTATTAGTCAGTCTAATAGTTAACAAGTCTGACACTGATAAAATTATTAATAATTTAGAATTGGAATATCAAATAGACGAACGCAACATAATGAAAGAATGTATACAGCATATAATAATTACAAAATCGCATCTTGTAAATGATAAATTGCTTAAAGCATGCGAGTTTATATCTCATAATTATGATAAAAAATCCTCCTATTTAAGAGGATATTTTATAAATAATATAATTGGTAATATTGTATTATAATAAATTGATCTAGATATATATATGTTTAACTATACCCACACACCGCTGTAATGATCAATCCATCTGACATTGAAGATGACTGGGAATGTTTTTGTGATGATGACATAGAGATACCTAATGATTCTTATGTAGTACCATTAGATACCAAGACACCAAAATGTTCCACTCTTTATATATCCACAAAAACAAAAATTTCATTTTTAAATCAACCCATATCACTTGTGGATACTTTTTGGAAGGTCCCTATTATACCATACCATATACCAGAATGTGGAATCATTAAAAAACAGATGAAATTTATTAGTGTTTCAGAGGATGAATTAAAAGATACCTTAAATAAAATAGATGATTCACAATATGCTGAACAACATATTATACAAAGGATTGTAAAAGACGAAGGTAGAATAAAATACCGTGATGTTAGAAAAATAAGCATTGGATTATGTAAAAAAGACATCACATCGTATAGAAGTAAAAAAAAGGGTGCTTTCTATAATTGTTTTGCTTTAATTATAAGAATTTTACATGAGGAAATATATAAAGAAATTCACGTAAAAGTTTTTAATACTGGAAAACTAGAAATTCCGGGGATTCAAACAGATGAAATATTAGACAAAACCTTAACCATATTATGCGATACATTAAACTATATAAGCATAGATAAGTGTAACCCCATTACATGGGATAGCAGTAAAAATGAAACAGTACTGATTAATTCAAACTTTTCGTGCGGTTACTTTATCAATCGTGATAAATTATACAATCGTTTAAAATACCATTACAGAATTAATTGCGAATACGATCCTTGTTCATATCCAGGAATTCAATGTGATTTTTATTATGATATAAATGAAACGTTACAAGACGGAAGACAACCAGTCTATGACGTCGCCCGTGATACTAAAGTACCTTATACCAAAATGTCATTTATGATATTTAGAACTGGAAGCATATTAATTGTTGGAAAATGTAATGAACCCATGCTCATGAGCATATATACCTTTTTAAAAAACTTACTTGAAGCTGAATATACCAATGTCGGTGGAAAGCTAGTTGATACGAATCCACCGGGTAAAGACGCTGTACAAAAAAAACTTCGCAAAAAAACAATTATCATCCATGTATAACATTTATATTTATCGTGAATAAGTATTTAAAAACTTTTAAATTGGTTAGTATATAACTAATATGCCGACACAAGATCAACAATATCCTATGCCAGGTAATCAATGCTTACAGCATTGTTGTAAATTAGCCAGCGTACACGACCACCCAATCATGCTTGATTATTGGACACCCTCGCACGATGAAAAGGTAGTCATTGGAGTTAGAGACAATGGTGAAAAACTTTTAGTAAAAAGTGAAGATGAATATACATCCCCTATAGGAAAGATTTATCGTGTGGACAATGAATACATCATTATGACAGAAAATTCCATTTATATCACTTCAGATAAAATACTTACCAAGCGGATCTCATAATTTTTTTAATTTATATACATTATATTATTTTATTTTATAATGTGTAACTATATAAATGTCATTTACAAGGTTTCATGATGATCCTTGTCGTATCAAAAAACAATTACAAGAAACAACTGATATCGGAAGATACATGTTAGACGTACCTGGTAATGGAATAAAACCTTGTTTTATGGAAGATCCCTTTATCCGACTACAAAAATGGGGAGCTAATTTAAGATCTAATACCATTAATATGGAGAGTGCATTACTAGGGATCAATCATAGTAGTTCAAGAGATTACTTAAGCGATCAAACATCATTACCTTCTAACAAGCCTATACAATACCCCACATGTAAACCGTTTACCGACCAAACAAGATATACAAACCCTGCGTGGACTGCATTAGATTTAGAACAAAACAATTTTCAATATTTACATCTTGATCCACAAGAAAATACATGTGTTCCATTTTCTTATAATGTTAGCACACGTATCTTAGAAAAAGATAATTTTAATACCGTTGTACCACGTATATAAATTAATATATAGATTTCATTTGAAGATTACATTCGCTACATTATAGATTATAATATTCAAATGATATATACAAGAAATGGCTGAATTAGCAATTCCATTGATCGCTTTAGGAGGATTGTATGTTATGTCCAACCACAATAAAGAAGAAACTACCAGTAAAAAGGAACCGTTTACGTCTATGGATAAACCAGCTACACATATTCCAATTAATTATCCCGTCGGCAAAAAAATATCAGCCGATGACCCTATGCGTTACAACAATCCTAACCAGACTACGGATAAATTTTTTAAAAACAATACCTATGAGAAAGTAGAACAAAATAATCCACGTGATAGTGTAGGTGGATCAACACAGACTTCGCTAAGTTTAACTGGAAAACCGATAAATAAAAAGGAGTTCAAACATAATAATATGGTTCCTTTTTTTGGTGCTAAAATAAAAGGAGCGACATGTTCCACGGACATTGCGCAATCACAGCTGGATAATATGCAGGGTGCTGGATCTCAGTTTCGTTCTAAAGTAGAACAAGCTCCATTATTTAAACCTCAATCAAATATGAATTGGGCAAACGGAATGCCTAGTACAACCGATTTTATTATGTCTAGACAAATGCCTGGAACAAAAATGCATAATATAAAACCATGGGACGAAGAAAAGGTTACCCCTGGTTTGGGACATGGTTTTACTACAACTAATAATGGTGCTGGATATAATGTAGCAGTTGAAAATAGAAACGCATGGTTGCCAAAAACAGTAGATAATTTAAGGGTAACTACCAATCCTAAGTTGTCCTTTTCTTTACAAGGTCATCAAGGACCCGCCAATTCCCACATAAAAGAAACTAGCAACATCCATACGATTGGTAAAATAGAAAAAAATAGACCAGATACAGATTATAGTGTGGGTCCAGGTAGATGGTTTACTACTACGGGTGTAGAAAAAGGACAAACTGTGAGAAGTACTGAATTGTTACAACATACAAATAGACCGGACTATTCAGAAACAGATTATTATGGTGTAGGAGCAAAGGAAGGACAATCTAGCTATATTAATTCCCATCAAAATACTTCACACCGTCAACAATTAGATGCCCCAAGCATATCAGCACCTACTGGAAAAAATGGGGCAGCAATAAATGATTACGGGAATGGATCTTATTATGCTCTTTGTAACAATAGGTCTACTACAAAACAATCTACTGAACACGGTCCTTTACAAGGAATTATACAAGCAGCAACTGCTCCTATATTAGATGCTCTTAGACCTACACGAAAACAAAATGTGATTGGAAGCATCCGTCCTAACGGAAATGTCCAACAAACATCTGGTAGCAACCATCCAATATATAATCCTGCCGATCGCACGAAAACAACTATTCGTGAACAAACAGAGAACCATTCCAATCATCACTATATTCAAGGACAACATGATGGAGCATATACTGTAACCAAACAACAAGCGATATCTCAAGAAAGAGATACTACTAACGTACAAAATTATGGGAATGCTTATGGCATGGATCAACCTATGTCACAGACCGCAAATTATAATCAGCGTAACAATCCAAATAAAACATTTTTAAATACACCAAATCAAGGAGGTATGTCTTTGTTAAATTCTAATATAAACATGTCTCTTCGTTCAGAATCACAAGTTGAAAATACACGGAATATGGTTGGTAGTGCAACTACTACTGCTATACCGAGTGTAGATACGTATGGCGTAATAAACACTCCACAAACCTATGACAACAACCAATCAAATGACAGACTTAATCCTGATATATTAACCGCATTTAAAAAAAATCCATATACACATAGTTTAACTAGTTGGTCATAACATTAATCGTGTATAATTCAATTAAACATTAATTCATTTATTTTTATTATAATGTCATTATTAATTCATGAAAATATAATTCATAAATTAGATGAATTTGTTAGATTACAAAAAATACCGAATATATTATTTCATGGACCATGTGGGTCTGGAAAAAGGACCCTTGTAAATAATTATGTTACTAAGCTATATGGAGACAATAAAGAACACGTTAGATCATATGTGCTTTATACCAATTGTGCACACGGGAAAGGTATTAAATTCGTAAGAGATGAGTTAAAGTTTTTTGCCAAAACACATATAAGCTTGCATAGCAATATTACATTTAAGACTATAATATTGTCCAATGCTGATTCTCTTACTATCGATGCACAATCTGCGTTAAGGAGATGTATTGAACAGTTTAGCCATAACACTCGTTTTTTTGTAATTGTAAACGATAAAGCTAAATTATTAAAACCTATATTATCTAGGTTTTGTGAAATACATGTCCCACAACCATACATTAACTCATTCAAAGTGAATCTTCATAGTATACATACAGATACATGCTTTGGGAAAGATATACATACGATACGTGCAACTCGTTGGTTTAAAAAACATCTTTACAAATTAGAAGAAAAATCTCTAAAAGAGACGACACAGTTATCCGAGCTAATTTATGAGAATGCTTATTCTGGGTTAGATTTAATGTTATATATAGATACTCATGGTCAGATTGATCCATCTAGAAAATCAAGTATGTTATTAACCTTCCAAAAAGTTAAGAAAGAATTTAGAAATGAAAAAATGTTTTTGCTATTTATTTTGAATTTTATAGTTATTCGTTCTAATATAGATTTTGTTAATGTATCTTTTATGTAATATGGATGATTATTCTGTTGCCTCTTTAGCAGAATCAAAAAATGAATGGTGTGCTCGTCTAGTCAATATTATGACACCTGCTCTAGTAACAGGACTGAAATCCATTTTTGAGGAAGCAACATCATTGTGTAGAGAAAATAATGAAGAAGATAAATATCTCATGACGTTTCAAACGTTTCTAACCCGTATTCCAAAATGGAATAATACTATTATAGAAACCGAGCGTGAAAGAATATGTGAAGCATCTTCGTGTTCTTATTTAGAAGATCTTGTTACATGCGTACATATTATACATTTGAAAGCATTGACGTGTATTAGAGTTGGTCAAGAGCAAAAAAAAATAGACATTGATGTTCCATCCATAGACAAATTTGTACATCGTGTGTATATTGCTGTTGCTAGGAAAGTATATATTAATGTATATTTGTTTGAAAAAGATATTCCCCCACTTGATATACAAAAACATAATCGTGAATTAGAATGTATTATAAAAGAATGTATTTTGAATACAGTGAGAGATAGCATGCCTGTAGAAGATATACTTAAAGCATACATCAGTGTAACAGAAGAAGAAGAAGAAGTTAAGCAACCAGATATTAAGCAACCAGATATTAAGCAACCAGATATTAAGCAACCAGATATTAAGCAACCAGATATTAAGCAACCAGATGTTAAGCAACCAGAAGAACCTGTAAATAATCCTTTGCCGAATAACAATGAGGTGTTTTTAGTACCTGAAAAGTTATCTTTTTCAGATATTGACAATGCGATGGATATCGCAGGAAATACAAGTGTTATAGATGCACCAAAAACGGATGACAGATTAGAACAAATTGCCAAAGAAACCGCAAAACGTAGAAAAGAAGAAGAAAACGAAGAAGAAAACGAAGACAAACTTACTATTGGACCTACCGTTTCATTAGAACCATTGGATATAAATGATCTAAATAAATCTATAGACCTAAGACCCCCACCTGAAATTCACATTGATACATTGCCGTAATGCGTTTTTACACACGATAGATAATCCACTTATACAAATATGAGACAAGAACCTATAATAATATCTGTAAGTGTTGTGATTATGTTTATCCTTTTAAAGATATTGTATTCAAAGTTTATTAAGGAAACCATTGCATTTAAAAAAATATTTACAGACAGCATATTTGTATTTGTTAGTACCATGTTAGGAATATTTATTGTAGAGCAAGTAAGCGATGGTGTAGACACAAAATCCACCTTTGCTTTTACTTCTAATCCCGATTTTTAACTATCTGTTGTAGCAAAATAGGTTGACATATTTGTAAACGTTTCAATAAGTTCGCTACATACATCTACCATAACTTGTACTACGGTAGTTTTTTCTGTGTTTGTAGCAAATGCAACACGTATAATACTCTCGTCAATATGAGGATGTGGTTTTCTAAACCCACAAAATGTAAGTATTTTATCAGATTTTGCAGATTCACGATCATAATGTTTGCTATAAAGAACATATTCTAATGCTTTTCCTAGAGTATAATCTTCCGATACTAACTTTATATCAAATGCGTTTTCTAGAGTGGTTTCACTAGTTGTGACAATGTCCTCCGTTTGTATAAGTGATTTAAATCTATTAATTTTATCAATCATTACATGTGTACCTTTAAACACAAGATCCATATTTGTAAATTGTCCAACTGTTTCAATTATAAAATCAAATGAATCTGGTATAAAATGCATTTGGGCATTAAGAAGCAACCAATCTTTCTTTTTAAACTCAATGTCTTCTACTTCCAAACCTTGTGATTTCATGTCTTGTTCCATGCGTGCGACTATGTCTGTAATTTCTAGTTTGTTTTCAGTATTACCATAACTACATGTGCATGCCACGTTAAAGGTTCCATTTTCTTTTGCAGTACCAGTATCTAGTTTAGCAATTAGATTAAGATGTTCTCCATCAATCTCTTCAGATAGTCGTGGTCGTAACCGTACAATATCAATAAAATCGCTTGTAATAGGGTCTGGAGGGAAAATATTTATTACTTCTTTTTCAGATAACATTTTTCCAGTATTGTTGTCCCGTATAATAAAATCCTTTGTGGTAACATATTCTATCGTATCGCTGGTGTTTTTTTTATCAATTAGAAGATCGTAATCTTCAAGAGTAATAGTTGTATCTGTTATATGAATCGGTATACAACTAAGACGATGTTTAATTAATTCGTTATTTAAGCGTGTAGTGTTCTTAATAATGGTAACTTTGTTTTCACTATAAGGCGTTGTACGAAACACCACGCATGGAATTTCTGAAATAATTATTCTGCGAATAGCATTTGCTAAACTTACATTTACACCAGACAGCGTAAATGTGAGACGTCCATTGTCTTCAGAGAGATTGCTTACGACTGGGTTCATGATGGTGACTATACTATAATAATATAATTATATATTTAGCTCAATTTTTTATTAAATTAAATTAAGTTTAATTATATCTCCAAAAATAATAATATACTACAATGAGTAGTATATTATATTATAGCAAACTGTGTGAAAACTGTAACAAGGTATTAAGCGTAATTTCAAAAAGTTCCATAAAAGATGATATGCATTTTATTTCTATAGATACCCGTTATAAACGGAGCAACGGTGCAACTTATATTAAGTTACAAAACGGAGAAGAAGTACTTTTGCCTCCAAAAATTACTAAAGTTCCTGCCTTATTGCTTATAAACAGAGGATACCATGTATTGTTTGGCGATGAAATCATGAAGCATATACAACCATCCATTGATCTTGTTAAACAAAATGCTGTAATACAAACAGGAGAACCTGAATGTTATTCTTTGTCTGCAAGTGGATGTGGAGTTGCGTCGGATCATTTCAGTTTTTTAGACCAATCTTCTGATGATTTGTCTGCAAAAGGTAATGGAGGATTAAGACAAACGCATCATTATGCAAGTATTGATTACACAGATCAAATTGAAACGCCTCCAGACACATATTCTGCCGATACAATCGGCAACATTACTATGGAAAAATTACAATCTCAAAGAGATAATGAAGTTAATAGAAAATAATATAAACATTTCTTTAAATTGATATATATATATATGGCGAATAACTTTTTACAAGCGTTCAACAATCATTTTGAAGAATTTATTGATGACATTGTAAGAGTATTCCCTGATGACGATGAAATTGCTACGGCTGCAAATGCCTTAAAAAAAATGCGAAAGGTAAATCCAAAACTGATTATTAATGTATTTATTGAACATATTCAGAAACCATATGGATCACAGATTCTTGAAAATAATATTGATTTCTTTCTTGAAAAGGACTACTCTGAAGAGTTAAGCAATGAAATTTTATTAAAAGTTAACTCTATAAAAGGTCCTATATCAAACATGAGCATGGAAGATAAATCAAAAGTTATCAAATATTTGCAAAATCTATGTAAATTATGTGATTTATATAACAATTAACCAAAATGAGATTTAAAAAATACGTTAGATTTACTTTATATTATGAATGAACCACGAGAGGATTGTTTTAAAAAGATACTGTGTGATATGGTGAACGATCTCATGAGAACTTTTCCAGAATTAGAGTCAACATTGAACGAAGATTTAAAGATTGTATGGAAGAACAAAGAATACACAGAAGAAGTAGTGGATAAGTCATGTGATAGTGTAATGACCTATTGTAAAGGAGTATTTCCAGAAAGGTTTTTTGATATTTTATATCAGAATGAAGAAATGTTTATTAATCCAGAATTAAATTTATGTTTTTTGCCTGGTGTGGATTATAGATCTCTTTGGAAAGAAGATATTTCAGATCAAACACGTGAAACTATTTGGAAATATTTACAATTGTTTTTGTTTTCTATTTTGTCCAATGTAAAGGACGGCAAAACGTTTGGAGATACGGCAGATTTATTTAAAGCGATCAATGAGGATGTTTTCAAAACTAAATTAGAAAGTACCATAAATGAAATGAAAGACATGTTTTCAAAATCAGATACTGGTGAAGATGCAAATGTACAAGACACCATTCCTGACGCACAAAGCATTCACGATCATGTTACAGGAATGATGGACGGCAAACTTGGTTCCTTAGCAAAAGAGATTGCAGAAGAAACTGCCGCAGACATGGATTTAGACATGAACGATGTGACTAGTGTGAATGATGTATTTTCCTCTTTATTGAAAGACCCTAGTAAATTAATGAGCATGATTAAAAACGTAGGATCTAAGTTAGATGATAAAATCAAATCGGGCGAGATTAAAGAAAGTGAATTGTTGGAAGAAGCGAGCGAAATGATGAAGAAAATGAAAACAATGCCTGGTATGGAAAACATGCAATCTTTGCTGAGTAAAATGGGACTGGGTGGTAAAGGAAAAATAAATCATACAGCAATGCAAGCTCAAATGGATAGAAATATTAAACAAGCAAAGCAAAAAGAAAAAATGCGCAATAAAGCAGAACAAAATAAGAAATCTAGTTCTACCCAATCAAAAACACCAGAAGAAGTAAATACCGCATATCATGAAAGTGAAAAAGTCGTAAATGAATTATTGAAAGACTACGAAGATCAAATTCTCCGTTCTGGAGAAAAAGCAGAACGGAGTAGCAAAAAACAAAATACTAAAGGCAATAAAAAAATGAAAGGTAAAAAGCACAAATAATTTATATGCTCTTTATATATGCAACCCTTATTCTGGATAAATGAACCTTCTATTTTATTTCAACAGAAATATATATCTCAGATATGGCCTACTACACTCATGCCCAAAAATGAAAAATTAAACGCAATTACACGCCTAATCATAATTCTAACTATTTTATTATATTTGATCACAACAAATAAAAGAGTTATAGTAGCAGGCAGTATAACATTGATTGCTATTATAATATTAAAATATTCGGATACTTACTCTAGCACCAATAAAAAGGTCACCTTTAAAGATGAACTTGAAGGGTTTTCTAACTTAAATAAAGAAGCCGAATCATCATTATTACAAAAACCTACCCAAGCAAATCCAATGATGAATGTAACTTTACCGCAAATACAAGATGACCCGCAACGTCCTGCGGCATCCCCTGCATATAATCCTAAAGTAGTTGAGGAGATTAATACCTCTACGCAAGACGCTGTAGTGAATAGTTTTGACAATACCAAGGATATAAAAGAAAAACTTTTTTCAGATTTAGGAGATAGTTTCGTGTTTGACCGATCTATGATACAATTCCATTCTACCGCAAACACTACTATTCCAAATGACCAAACGTCCTTTGCCGAATTTTGTTATGGAGATATGATTTCATGCAAAGAAGGAAATGCTTTCGCTTGTGAGCGAAACGCACCACCGAACTGGATAAACGGTTAAATGTTGAATGTATGTATTTAAGAATATAATATTATATTGTATAATATTATATACATGTCTACTGTATCCGATTATACATTCAATAATTTGTCTCGGATAGGAGACGATGCATGTGATTTAAGTCAACGAAACATGCAGGATGTTTCTTCCGCCAATTATCTATTGACAAATTATAGATCACATATTCCTATTACACGTGCTATGGAGTTTGCTACCGCACAACCTGCTGTGAATTTTACAGGAAGCAATCAAATAGGTACAGGTGGAAGTATAGTAGACGATAATTCACAAATATTATTTACAGATCTTACCCGTAGTAAATGTAAAATAGATTTGTTACAGCGTCCTTTTGTAACGGTACCTTATTTAGGACGTGGTAAATCAAATGCTATATTAGAATCCCAATTACAACAAGGCGAACTGGCGAATAATCGCAAGAGCGTTAACCCCAGTACCGAAGTATCCCATATGAATTATAGTCAAACCCCATTGATACCTTCGTTAAAGTCTACTATAACAAATCCAGCAAATTTGGTGGAAAGTGTTGCAGCAGAAGGTTGGATACGTGGAGGGGTTCCTGTACGTCAACTTACCCGAGATAAAGAATATGTTCAATCTAAACAATACTTATAGATACACGTGTAACTACAATACATGAGTGATGTATTATACGATAACAGTTTTATGTGTACGTATAAACAACTTGACGACGACGATATATACCGTGTACAGTTTTTACAAGCATTCATGTTAGAGGATTGGGATGATACACTAGTACGCAATAGAATGGTTATTTTGTTTGATAAAATTGGACATCATTTTAAAAAGATAATAGAAGAAATTATGATTAAACCTAGTATTTTATCTCATATGCTTTTATTTTTAGGAAATAGTCCAAATAAAATAGATGTGTTTCAATGTTTGTTTTGTGCAGATGTATTTCAAGAAACCCATAGATGTATATGTGATGCTATACATACCAATACTATTCCCAAAGACCATTATACAGCACTAGAAAATACCCTATTCAATATTCCTGATAAGTAGATACATATCATTTTATTTAACAAAAAAATGATATTAAATGAATACTTATTGTAGTTACATTAAGGAAATCCATCATGACATTATCAAGACCATTGTATCCACAAATCACTAAATCTATTATATATCAACTAGGCATTGAAACTACAAAAATATTAAATAATAGTCAATATAAATTACAACGTATTACATGGAATAATGGTGAAGCAAATATTGATACTGAATATTCAGAATTGGCATGTGATTGTTGTAGAATGGCATGGGAAACAATTAAAAAAAAATATACTGAATATAGCGAAATAGATATTTATTGTATAAAACCAGATATAAATATTACGTTTACTTATTCTGATGGACGAACTACAAAAGATAAAATAGAATTAAAAAGTTCAAAAAGTAAAAAAATGCCAGGGTCTACCATTAAAAAATTGGATATTAATCAAACGCTAATTTATTGTCTAAGACCACATACACCTTCAGAATCTTATAAATTAAAATGTTCGCAATATTATTCTGCCATGGGTGAAAGCGATACGGATTTATTTCAAGACAGAACACCAAGACCATGTATTAGTTACGATAAAATGAATGACCTGCCTTTTGTTAGTAAAGACAAAAGTGAATGGGTAGATCATTATGCAAAATGTGCATTAAAAAGGATTGAAGGCACTACTATATGTCAAAAGTCTTGGCAAGATGATATGATTAAAATAATGAAAAAAAAAATTATTGAAGATTATGTGACAAATACTTCAGAACAACAATTTCAAATAGACAAGATTTCTATGTCTCTTGAAAATACAAATATTTAGACAAAATGGTGTTTACATAATTCATTTACTTTATCAGCAATTAAATAACCCAATAAAGGCGGAACAGCATTTCCTATATACTTATACCCTACCATATTTTTTTTTTTACTAAACACATAATCAGGGGGAAATGTTTGAATTAATCCTGCCTCTCTCACTGTTAATCTTCGCTCAATCATATTGTTTTCATGTATATTTATCTTACTATTTTCATGTCTACGAAACTCAATGTTTCCATGATGTTCGGCTCTCATGGTCGGGGCAAATGAATTAAGTTTAATTTCTGTTTGTCCTTGACCCTTTTCAAGTTTTTTTGCCTTTGAATATACCATTTGGGAAATATCGTTTGTAATATCTGGTTCTACGAGATGCTGAAAATATTTTCCGATACTACATTCCGTTTTATTTTTTGTAATAAGGTTCCATCCTTCATAAATATCTACTTGTCTTTCTTTTGATATGCCCATAATTATGACTCGCTTACGAGTTTGCGGTATTCCAAAATCGGGACAATATATAATTTGATACTGAACATCATACCCTAATTCCGAAAAATCTTTCATAATTTGTTTGATAGGTTCATTTTTCATAGTAATCAGCCCATATACATTTTCAGCAACGAATATTTTTGGTTTTACTTGTTTAACTACTTCAACAAAACTTTTATACAAAGTTCCTCTGCTATTTTCTTTTTCAATGTATACTGTTTCTTTTAGATCATGTCCTTTATTGCTTTTAAATCCATTCCGTTTCCCTGCGTGTGAAAAGTCTTGACAAGGAAATCCTCCGATAACTATATCTGCTTTTGGAAACACAAAGTTTTCTGCTATCAAATTATAAATACTTGTTGTATTATAGTTTGATTTATCATTATTAAATCCAAATACTTCTTTTGCTCCTTCAAGTATATCATTTTGAAATACGCAATCAAAGTTATTTTTTTTCAATACAACAAAATCTTTTGTAGTATATAATTTATCTATAAACTCTTTATGTATAATGGAATCGGTGTGTACAATTACTTCGCCGTCAAACCCCATATCCATACCTCCTATTCCAGTGAACAATGAAATAACTTTGTGCTTGCCGTTCATATCAGTCATACTATTACCAATAATTTCTTTATTTACAAAAATCAATTTTTTATTATACTAACAATACATAGAATAGATTAACATTATTTTCAAACGGATTGGTGTCTTTTACGAAGAATTATATAATTAAATGTATACTTAATATATTATGGCTTCCACCAGAAATAAAAACATGCCTTCAGACTATCGTCTTGAGCAAAAATCATACACGCAATCTAGAAGTTGGGTAAGCTATCTTCATTCTTCTTCGGGACAAGCTTACACAAATGCGATGCCTCAATTAGGGATTGTCCCGAGCTATATGCCTCGCACTATATTATCGGATAATTCTATTGATATTGAGACAAAATTATTTGGAATAAATTCTACAAATTTAGTAACACCTGATGTTCCGTTAAATCCAAAACTTAAAACGTTGCCAGAGGTTTCCTTTTTTAACACACTACCAATTATAATGCCAGAAAAAATGGTCGTTTCTAATATTCAACGACCATTTCCTATACCTAATTAATTATTTGGATATTATATACACTTAAAAATACTATTATGAATGATATTATTATGTTATTTAAGAATATCATTCATTCCTTTGGATTACGAAAGATCCGCATGAGACGTTTAAGAAAACGTCGTTAATCATGTATTTGGATACATTCCTTCATCGTAATATTGGCTTTCATCAATTATGGTTTTATCAAAACAGTCTACTGTTAAACTATTTAATTCATTTAAATCATCGTACATTTTCTTATTTTTCAACCAATTATGTCTTAGCACTTTTCCATTAGGAGTATTTAATATATCTGGAATAAAAACGATAAAATGTTTTTTGTATTTAAAAACATAGTTGCTTATGTAAAATTGATCATAAGGCCATTTATTATTGTGGCGTTCGTCTCTATACATTTCTGCTATTAATTCTGTATACATTTGTTTTATAAAATCGTCATTTTTAATAATAAAGGAACCACTATTTATAAATGTATTTTGTTTAGCGTATGGATCTCTTGAAAAACAGCCATGTTTATCATTGTTATTAATTAATGTATGAATTAATTGATTTAACCAATATCCATTTTGTATCCAGGCATCGCTATCTAAAAAAATAATAATATCATAATTGGTACTTTGTAAAAAATCGTTAAGTATATGTATTTTTTTTGTTGCTGGATGAATGTTCCCATATTTATTATTGTCAAGTTCTAAAAACAGATACTCATATCTTAACATATGACACCACTTTTTATTCACTTCTTGTGTTTTTAATAAATAATCTAATTTTGGACGGTTATCTGATTGTAACACACATATATTTAGCATTATAGTATAGTTATATGAAGATATTTTACTTCAGTGATTCTTCTTTTATTTAGAAAATGTGAATTTTAATAGAAATAAAACACAGATGATAATCGATGCTATTAAAAATAATATGGACGATAAAATAATTATATCTGATATTGATATAATTATTTTATAAAACGGTAATGCCAACCATAAACATGTATATGAAAGACAAAGAAATGGTTTTACAAAAAGAACATACATCTTCTGGTGCAAACATAGGTTTTATGGCTATATTATGTAATCCTAATACATTGTCGTTTTGGACAATTGTATTACAAATTATTAATAAAACAAATCGCTGGGATCAAGAAATAGTTAATGATTTAATTTTCATCATGCTAATAGTGCATCTACAAAAGAAGATAAATATAAAAAAATGGATCATGTAAAAAAATACATATTAGGTGAATAAATTGAATTATAATTTACCATATTATACTATACACATAATACCATGTGGCGGAATACACTACTAACTACCTTGGCATGTTCACATGATCACAGCAGGTTGTCTAATATAAAATCATATAATAAACCATGCTATGTATCTGCATCACAACCGAATCATTGTAAGTTCTATGTATATAAAACCATATCAGACTTGGACAATTTTTATGAAAGTAACAAAGATACTATTGAATTGATTAATATTATAATGGATATATTTGACGAAGAACTCTTTAATGGATTCACCAACATATTATAAATAGTTATTACGTGTTGAACAAGTAATAACTATAGAATTTTTTTTTTTGAAAAATGTTTAATTGGAGTATGCAAGACCGCCCATACCAGACATAATACGTAATACATTGTAGTTGGTGGCGTATACCCGAACCTTAGCCGTGCTAGTACCTTGTACAGTTGCGTTGGAAAGCACCAATTGTAAGGTGGCATTGTCAATACGCGAGAAGTTGCAGCTACCGGAAGGCTGATGTTCTTCGGGACGAAGAGCAAATGAATATACGTTAATACCAGTGTCAGGGTTGCGAGTGTGATGTTGGTATGGTTGTACCAAGTCAAAGTAAGTTCCTTCACGTTCAGTGAAGCGATCTTGTCCGTTCAATTGTAATTTAGCAGTTACCACAGGATTCTCACCCCAACAATGCATATCTAATGCGGTTTCACTAAGAACGAACGACCCTGCGTCAGATACAGACGATTGTGGTCCATCTGCCCCGAAACCGCCTGCATTAACGGCAGCAGTGTTATCACCACCACCAGCGTTACCATATTGTGCACCTGATAAATTTAAGTCATTTCCTGCGGCAGCATCTGCCAACATTCCAGCATCCCAAATGTTAAAACTTGCATCACCACCTGCACCAGGTTGAGCAAAAAGACCTAGAGAATTAATGTAATCCGCTGCGCCATCACCAATTGCGCCAGGACCAGCAAAAGCATGTAATGCATTAGGAAGGGCATCAACCGCATCAGTATAATTGTATGGTTGAGCACCAAGAGTTTTGAACAACATGGAATTGCAATCCAAGGAAGCACAGTAATCCACATTTTGGTCAGGTTGTACTACCCAAATCAATTCCTTACATGGGTGATTAAAGTTTAGCTTAATCTTGTTGGAGGAAGATCCAACAGATTCATCGCCAGTAAATTGTAATTGTTCAATTAAGTATTCGTGAGGGTTCTGCGCCATTCTTCGTCGTTCATCTGTATCCAAGAAAATGTAATCTACGTAAAGTGATGCTGCTACAATAGACTGATTGTATGCGAAGGATGCCTTCATGTTTGCTCCAGACCCGGTTGTATCAGGACAAGACAAGGAGTTCACTGCCCAAAGACATTCATCAATTGGGCGAAGATCCAAATTGATCCGGACTTCGTGATACTGAAGAGCAATCAACGGAAGAGCTAGACCTGGATTACGGCAATACCAGAACTGGAATGGAACATATAAAGTTGTTTCAGGAAGAGCATTGCGTGGAGCACACACTTGTCGTGGGGCATCCGAATTACATGGACCATCTACACTAGCGAAAGAAGGATCCGTGATGTAGGTCAATTGTGTAGTATTACCAATCATCGCGTAATAACCACGCTCTTGTTCTTTAGAAAGGGTCAGTTGATTCCAAATATGCATCCAATCACCATATTGACGATCAATACGTTGACCACCAATTTCAACTTCTACTTGCGCAATCAACTGTTCGCCAGGAAAGTCCAACCACCGTGCAAAATTGGCTAATTGAGAATTAATTTCAGGAAGAGTTACCTGTAGATAAGTACGGTAAGCAAGATCGCCGTTACGAGCCAAAGTACACGTAACACGCCGACCAAAATCTGCTTGTCCATTAAAAGTTTGTTCAATAGATTCCATTGCGTAGTTCGTATGGCGTCTATAAGTTACTTTCCAAAAGGTAATTTGTGGATTACCAGTGAGATATACATCTTGGGCGCCATAAGCTACTAGTTGCATTAATCCGCCACCCATGTTATTATACTATTGCTAAAGAAAAAAATATTTCAAAATATGCCGAATAAAGTTTTTATCACTGTTTTAAGGAAAAATTATTTGAAATAAATGTCTTAAGATAATCGTCTGATAAAATCTCTTTTTTCCCTTCATGTTTTTTTTCAAAAACATAATAGTCAATTTTCTTAACTACACTCCATCCATCTTGAAGTGCGTTGTATATAAAGGTCATTTGCTTTTCCAGTTTATCATCTACATCACGAGGTTGAGATATATGTATACATACACTTTCTTCGTTCATATATACATTTAATTATGAAACAAATATATTTTACTTAACGTTATTTATTCTATGTAATATATATATTAAACAAATACCAAGTTATTAATAAAATGCCTATTTTTAAACCGAAAAATTCAAAGATTTTAGAGGTATCTATAAAAAATGCTACTACATTAGACACTAAACATAAAGCAATTATAGAAGAATTTCAATACGATGAAAATGAAATTTTGCCTAAACTAAAAGAATCAAAAAAACTATTAAAATCACAATATGTATCTACATCTTCTTTGGACGAAAAACTTGATATTAAAGAACAGATACAAGATATAAGACGTAAGATAAAAGATATAACAATAGCAAAAAAAAATTATTATCTAGACAATTCAAAATATGTATTTGATTATTATGAAACAAAAAAAACAACATCAGAAGGCAATAGTGAGGCTACCCTTTTGAATAAATTTTTTAATATAAATGATGGGAAAGTGCATGAGAATAAAACTATATCTACCGTAAAAAAATACCTAGCCAATGTAGATGATGCTTTTTTAGACATAACCAATTTTGTAGTACAGACAGATATATGCCAAGCCTGTCACGAAGGCGAACTTATCGCTATAGATCATGAAGGCATGTTGGTATGTAACCATTGTTCAGTAACAGTGCAATTTTTAATAGAAAACGATAAACAATCGTATAAAGAGCCACCAAAAGAATTGTGTTTTTATGCTTATAAGCGTATAAATCATTTTAGAGAAATTTTAGCACAATTTCAAGCAAAAGAAACTACACAAATACCAGAACAAGTATTGTTCAATATACAAAATCAAATTAAAAAAGAAAGAATTAAGCCTATTCAATTGACTAATAAACGGGCAAAAGAGATTCTAAAAAAACTAGGTTACAATAAATATTATGAACACATACCTTTTATTAAAGATAAACTTGGAATACGTCCTCCTGTAATGAGTCAATTGCTTGAAGAAAGATTGTGTAGTTTGTTTATGGATATTCAAGCACCTTATGCTAAATATTGTCCAGATGACAGAGTTAATTTTTTAAATTATTATTATACCGTATATAAATTATGCGAACTCCTTGAACAAAATGATTTTTTGCCATTTTTTCCAATGCTTAAAGATCGTGAAAAGAGAATTGAACAAGATGATATATGGAAAAAAATTTGTTATGAATTAGGATGGGAATTTATTCCGACCATTTAATATATGTGCATTTATCATTATTTAAATATGTAAATAATGATCTTTATTAATTGCTAAATATAGTTTACCTTGGGAAACCAACGAGGTTGGCGCCAATACCGAATCCAGCACCACTTCTAGCATTTACACCCATACTTGGGATATACGTATCAAGAATACTAAAGGTAGCTGCCGCAGTGAGCGCAATTAATGCTATTTCGTCTAATTGAAGAGATCGTTTAGGTATTGCGAATGCGGCAATAGCAACCATTAAGCCTTCTACTAAATATTTTATGGCACGTTTGAGTAGTTCTCCAAAATCAACACCTGTAACAATCATATCTATAGTTTAATATGAGAAAAAAATCTTTATAGTATAGTTACACTTAAAAAGATATCTTTTACATTACTCACGATGGAAATTCCTTCTAAAAGCCATACTACCCGCTTAAATTCGGATGGAACAATTAATGCTAATTATGTGGATGTTTTAGAAGAAGACAAACCGATTGCTGGTCAAAAATTTGCGTGTGTCTCGTTTATTTCACCTGAGAAAGTATTAAAAGACAAGCAAATTTATTTTTTTAACGAGTTTTTAAAACAATGGGAATTATCCAAATCTCTTGAAAAGTTTACACAATTTGTAAATTTTTTGTCCTACAAGTATAATTTTAACTTTGACGATGCTACAAAAGAACTGGAAGAATTTATTAAAACCGAAAAAGAAAAATTAGTATATACATCCTTATTTGACGAATACAAAACGTATATGGACAATCATGAAGAACGATTGCAACGTGAGTTTGATGAAACCCATGAATTTCAAACTAGCACTAGAGGAGTTAAAATCCGTGGATGCTTTCCTAGTCAAGGGGAAGCAGAAATGCGTGCGAAGTTGTTGAGAGAGTTAGACCCAAATCACGACGTATTTGTAGGACCAGTGGGGCTATGGATGCCATTTGATCCTGAAGCATATAAGACTGGTCGTGTAGAATATCTGGAAGAGCAACTAAATCAGCTAATGTATGAGAAAAACAAAAATGAGACGCATGCAAAACACGAGTTTGACGATCGTGTAAAGGATGCCAAAATAAAGGCTATAGAAGAAAACAAAGAAAAGGCTGTTGCTTCAGGCAACAAACTGTCACAAACTGTAGATGCCGATGGTAATTTATTGTCTGTAAAAGATAATACCACTCTTGGTTATAGAAATGAGGATACTGTAACATCGGAAGACATTCAGAAAACGCTGTTTGAAAATGAAAACGTGGTTACATCCTCGTCGTCAGATCATGGATTAAGCAGACTATCTCAACCTGTATCATAATTACCACTTGGATTTTTTTTTAACATTAATTTGCGGTCCTTTTAGACGTCGGTTTGTAGCTGGATCATATGTTTCTACATCTTCTTCGTCGCTATCTAATCCTTTTGACAAATCCCAAAATTCTTTTGAACCAAGTTTAAACGGACCATGTTGTTCTGCTTTATACCAAAAAATCTGATCTTGTAGACGATTGCTTTTAGCATTGTTATTGATCACAAGGCATTCATAATTTTCAGTACATTGATCCATAATTTGTGAAAAACTTTCAAAGGTAGGAAACATGCCTGCATAATTTTCGTGAATAATACGTCTGTTTTTAATATATGGTTCTCTTAAGATAAATACAAAATCAATATTTGTTCTAAGATTTGGTGGTATTCCCAATGGATACTGCATGGTTATAATTAACATGATCTTCCAATGTCGCCCATTCATAAATAATAAACGCATCATCTTGTCTCTAGTCCAAGACGCATCATACAAACAGTCATCTAATATGACAAATGCACGTGGATCAATAGAACTTTTTTTATACATTTCGGTTTCTTTCTTAATTTGTTTAAGAACCTGTTTTTGTCTTTTCAGAATATTTTCAATGATAGCAATATTGTATTCATCATGTATAAACAATTTAGGTACATGCTGTGTATAAAATCCGTTTCCTGCTTCTGTACCAGAAATAACTGTACCGATTGGTATATCTTGATGATGATACAATAAATCTCTTACCAAGTAACTTTTCCCAGTATCACGCCGTCCTATCAAGACAATCACAGGACCTTTGTTTTCATCTGGTCTGAAACTGATTTTATTCATATTAAATTTGCTTAGTTCCAATTCGGTTGACATTTGGAAGAGATATAGAAAATATTAAGAGATTTAATCCGCATGTTTATTAGTTCAACCAGTGATTAATTTGTATATTATCTCTTTAATGGATCCTGATATTAAAACCGCCAATATGGATTTTTTTTATAAAAAAAACGACAATACCTTGTTATTTAAAAGCGTACAAGACGTAAATATTGGTATGAACCTTAAAGATCCACAAAACTATATTCCAATATATGAATCCTTTTTTTCATTGACTTCTAAAAACTACAACGATATTAATTTAAATCATACACATACTTTGTTAGAGGTTAAAGATAAAAAATCGTATAACGTGTTTTCTTGTTGTTTATCAGATGGAACAGAAAAAAAAATAGCCGACGTGTTTTTTAAATATAGTCCTTTATTAGATCCTTCTAAATACTTAATAGGAAAATACGACATAACGGATACAGAGTTGCTTTGTTTACCATCATTTATACATACCAAGGGACATGCTAAAAACCAAGATCCAAATAATGCTGCATATGTAGACGGTTTCTTTACTTATCTAACTAGTCAATTGTTACATACACACAAATTTATACATGCTATTGATTTTTATGGTTCTTTTGTTGCAACAAAAGAACGTTTTGAATACAACATGATTGATGATGTTGAATATATTAATGAATCAGATTTTTTTCATAAACACAATAATATATTGTTTACATGTGAGAATGATATTGCCAACCATATATTTAATTTTAACACTAGACGAAACAAAGAAAGTTTGATCTATGAGTCACATGCCTATCCACTTCCTGATAACATTATAGACACATTAGAAGACGGATTACATTCTTTATTCTCCGAAAAAACTAATATCGGTGATCCACCTAATACTGAATTAGATTTGATATATCATACTGAATTATCTAAAAAAAACGGTTCCACTAGTAGCTCGGAATGTTCTTCTAATTCATGTACATCCACTGCAGGCGACGAAGATACGCAAAGTATGTCTAACTCAGAAGAGTCAAGTGAAGGGTATTCAACTGTATCTGATGATGTTATGAATGTAACCATAACAAATTTTCCAGTTAACGTCATAGCCCTTGAAAGATGTTGTGATACACTAGATGCGTATGTTAGCGAACATATAGATCATATAACAGACGAAGAATGGGGGTCTATCATACTACAAATAGTTATGATGCTATTCACTTATCAAAAAACATACGGATTAACACATAACGATTTACATACTAACAATATTATGTATACAGAGACGGATGTATCCCATATATATTATAAAGCAATGGGTCAAGAGTACAAGGTTCCGACGTTTGGAAAGATATACAAAATCATTGATTTTGGACGTGCCATATATAAATTTAGAGGCAATATTGTTTGTAGCGATAGTTACCATCCAAAAGGCGACGCAGCTAACTTGTATAACTTTGAACCATACTTTAATGATAAAAAACCTAGATTGGAGCCTAATTTTAGTTTTGATTTGTGCCGGTTAGGATGTTCACTAATTGATTTTTTTATACACGATCCAACTAGTAAAGACTCTCCTGCAAAGAAAATTATAATGGACTGGTGTTTAGATGATAAAGGACGCAATGTGTTGTACAAAACAAACGGAGAAGAAAGGTATCCTGATTTTAAATTATATAAAATGATCGCTCGTACAGTACATAATAGTACGCCAGAGTCGCAACTTAATCATAAGTATTTCAATTTGTTCAAAAATAAACATGATGAAACAAATATGGTTATTAACATTGACGATATTCCTTCCTATATTTGAAACTATATTTTTTGTTATAAAATAAAAAAATATAGTACCATAATTAATCGGTATTTGTTATCGTTTTATATTTGTAATTTAACGAGTGCATTAGGAGTGTAGGATGTACCTTATTTACATAATCTACCACACGGGTTAAATCAATGACCTTTGTTTTGTCCATACAAAACAACTCGTGTAATTTATACATATGTGTGCGATATTGTGGTGAGTACAATTTCAATGGTTTGTTTCTATAGATGTAACACGATACATACTGTTTGTATAAAGTATATGTAAAGGTGTGTATCCTATTTCGGTATCCTTGAAATAGATTTTTATGTTCTGGATAGTAACGCAAATACTCTGTTACTTTGTGTTCTTGTCTAAGCATCAAATATCTGTATTGCAGTTTTGGTTGATTTCCACGCAATTCCCTTACATGTTCGTACGTGGTGTTGCGAAGTTTGGCTCTCACTACATTACCTGTGTCTTTATGAATACCATACAACACTACACCAACCTGTGTATATGGAAGGGTCACATAACCTCTGTCCAGCATATTATTTATTTCTGTGTTAGAATACAGTACTTTGGTTGGATACTTTACCCATTTAGGCAAGTAAGAGGAAACGCTTTCCAAAGACACTTCCTTCACCACATCATCAGAGGATAATTTGTATGCTTTTACCAAGTAAAGATTAGGACGGTCAAATGGTGTGACAATTCTATTTTCAGGATGTTGTAAAATAAATGAGAAGCACATGTCGTGTGGAAGCATATCCACAGAAGTAAAGAAATCTTTATCTTCTGTATTCTGGTCCTCGTTACAAGCAACCGCTTCTACGAACATTTGACGAAATGTTTTGCGTGAACCATTCTCTTGATCTACAAAAAAGGATACATGTCCGCCCACACTGCTTCGTGTAGCCAATTCCCACTCTTTCCCTGTCCAAAACATATTCATCATTGTTCCTTCTACATATTCTTCCGCATAGGATAAATCTACATTTTCTTTGAAAGAAACATGGTTCATTGATTTAGGAGGAGAGAAACATACAATCTTTCCATTTTTACGAATAACAGACCGGAACAAGCCCACTGTATCATATGCATCTGACGTTAACCTCTCTTTGTTATAGCGAATAATGTTATATGTTTCTTCTTTATGTGAAAAACTTTTTTGTTTGAATGTATCAAAGTCTGTGTCAAGCACGTACATAATAGGCGTTAAATTATACATACAATTAGTAGATACTTCCATAAATTAGTTACAATGTATTCTTTAACCTTATTTCTTATCTTGTTTTTCAATAAAGAAGATAAATATCTATTATAAGTATAAGATATGTCATCCAATACAACAAATCAAATTATTAATCTTCAACTAGGGGATATTATTGAGTTTGTATCTCCAACAGATACGCAATTAGACCAAAAACAGTTTATCATTCAGTTTATAGATAAATCCAAAATACTTATAAGGAATGTATCAGGAGATACGTATACCATTCGTATAAGTGAAACGGGTAGTCTAGAAAATGAATCTATTGTCAGTATAATTCTTTTAAGCAGAGCGGAAACCCCGAGTTATGCAAAACAACATAATTTGGTGCCCCAACAATGGATTGATATATATTTTGAAGGAGATGTTCCAGTAGTTATGACGGGGCAAATTATAGAATTAGACGAGGATCAAATAGAAATAAAATTAATTTCAGGAGATGTAATTTATATTGATTTCGCATACAAAGGAATTCCTGAGGACATACCAATTCATAAATTTGTAACTCGTGAAAAACCAAATACTTTGGATGATCCAAACACAGAACCCAAAGAGATGGATCTCTCTATGGAAAATATATCTGAAGAATATAGCACGACTGAAGCTACTAAGACGCCTTTCCGTGAAAGAATCAAAGATATTATACTTGATGCCGACCAAATTCAATTTGGTGATACCTTAGGGAAAGTAGCTATGATGGTAGAAGTGCCAGAAGACGAACGGCGATATGGGATCGATCGTCAAACCAATGACTTGCTCAATGAGCTGTTGTCTTCTATACCCAATGCTCAAAGAACACAGCATGTGTTGAATAACATACATAAAATGATTGAACGCTTTAAACAAATGCGTGATATGTTTTCAAAATTTGATGAAAATGGGAACGCTTTTATGCCTGCTCCGCAGGGATCCGATTTTAAACCGCTAGTAGAAAGTCTTGAACAACTAAATCACAAATTATATTGGATTCTTCCAGTGGTTAGAAATGTTAAAAAAACGTATGACATAGAAGAAGAGTTAGCAGAGGTGTATGAAGATATCAGTAATTATACACTTGCCAGTAGCAGAATCATGGAAACCGAAGACGTACAGACGTTTAGACAAGGTTCCATCCCAAATGGACAAAATGGGTATGATTTCATTACAAAACGTGTCCATGAGGGTTGGACGCCGTTTAATCCACCAGTAAACCAAGACAATACTATTGCCACTATTGTGGTTAACACCAATATTGCCTCTGTAATAGATAATTTAGGAGATTTATACTCGTCTGTAGTAGAACAAGATGATATCAAACGAAAAAGATTTATAATTCAAGAGTATAATTTAGGATTAAATACCTTAGAATCATACCGAATAAAAGGGGGTGATAATGTAATCAAGCAAAAAAAAGTAACTTCAGCAGATGAGTTATACTTAAAATCTTTTATTACACTTCCCGAAAGTGCTGTAACCTTTTCCCGCATTAATCTTCCTTCTACGAATATATTGATTAAAAGTAATTTGGCAACCACTTGTTTATCGTATTGGCAAATGTTAACTACACGGACAAATCTTCATGTAGAGCCTATTACCGACAAACCTTATGTATTTAACGACACATATCTTAACCGTATTCGTGAATATCTTCCAAACGAAGAGAGAATGTATACATACAAAGAGTACCTAAACAAAATAATCCCAAAAACTAAAATTCTATTTTCCATTGTAAACAAACACATGAAAGGTCGTCTATCTATGTCTGCTGTACTAGATTATTTAGAACCATTCATGATTTATCAAAAAGATATTTCGTTTAAACAATATGAAGAAATGACATTGTTCATAAAAGACAAAATACAGGAATGGAAAAAAAACTACGTAACTAACAAAAAAGAGTTTCATGCTAAACTTCGCAAACCATCAACCAAAAAGAAGGTATCACCTCTACTTTCTCTTTTGAAAGGGAAACGAGAATACGAAACTGCTTTTATGGAAGGATATAAATTAGATCGTATACCAGTATCCTATTATAACGATAGCGAATTATTAAAACATATCAATGACATAGATTATGGTAGATATTTAAACAATACCGTTGCAATGACCTCGTCGTCATTATGGTTACCAGATAGTATCCCAGATTTATTAAATGATACTATTACCTACAATTATGATGACACACAATCTTCTACATGTGATAAAACAATTGCTAAAAAATACACACACAAGGAAGATCTAATGAAAGATAATGACCGCACCATTGCATTTGATAGCATATATGATAAAACATATTATGATGTTATAAAAGAATATTTATCTGATTTAGAGCTCCTTTCGGAAGATGAAAAAATTCCATATTTAAAGAAAACGATCCAAGACAAAATTGGTATGTCCCCCTCCAACGCAGAAAGAGAAGCGGAAGCATTAGTGCTTGGATATAAACCTGTTAAAAACGGAGATTATGCGGTATTTTATAATGAAATGGATGGGGACCACACCTATTATGTTAGAACAAACAATCAATGGGTGTTGGACGAGATCATTTCAGAAGGATTACGTACGGAGAACAATACTATATTTTGTAATCTAAAAGAAGGATGTATTTTTGTGAAGGATAAGTGTGATACAATAGATAACGCAAAGATTGTCATGGAGCAGAATAATGCACTACGTTCATTGAACGAAACTCTTGATCAGGATGCTTCTATAATGGATGCTAATATACAGAGACTATATGACAACGCACTCTCTAGAATAGCATCCTTAACTGTATTGAAAAATACCACATTTTTAAAATATGATAACAAACAGTTTGCTTACGGAAAGGATGCCAAAGAGGTAATGATTGAAAAATCACCGTATGCAGAAACCTTATCTCTAATTCTTTCACAAAGTGATTTTGTGAAAAGACAAAACGATATTTCTAAATTTGTCTCTTATTATACACGTCCTGCATTGACGGAAGAGGATCCGTGGTGGTTATATTGTAATATATCTAATGTAAAATTGTTGCCTATTTTTGTATCTAAATTATCCGAAGTGTTCGTAAAAGGAGAAGACTATTTTAGTTATTTACAAACGATCATGTCGGAACAAGGCGATTTAGGATCGGATGGTGAAGCAGTGATAGATAAATATTCAGGATGGGTCATTTCATATATAGATTTTAATACGGATGAAGGGTTTTCAGAAGAAGGATATGTGATACGTTCCAGAGAAGTAATGGCGGCAGATATAGGCAAATCGGGTGTAGTTGCCCCAACGAATACCTTGGATACCTTTGGCGATGAAGAAACCAATACCATAGCACGTGTGATGCGATCTTTGTCACGATACATGGGACTGGACACTTCGCATTTAGAAACGTTTGTATTAAGTGAAACTGCAAAATTGCTTTCCAAAAGTATGCCCACTAAAGAAGATTATGAAAAGGCAGCAGAGGCAAACGTAGCCAAAGGGAAAAAACCAAAAGAAAGTTTTGACATTGTGTATAATCAGACCTTAATAGTGATTACTGTTTCTTATTTGTTGATAGGCATTCAAACTAGCATTCCTTCTTTGCGTACCAAGAAAACATATCCTGGTTGTGTAAAGTCGTTTTCTGGATATCCTAGTCAAGGAAATAGTGACAAAAGTGGTGTAGAATATCTGGCATGTGTGGTAGAAGGCATTAAAAGCTCAATAAAACCTTGGAATGCATTAAAGAAATTAAATCAAAAAAAGTTCATCACAAAAATGGAAGGCATTATTAATAATTTTATATTGCCTACAGAGATGATGAGTGAAAGAATACGAGCGAAATTAGAGTATGATGCCACCAGTGTTGAGGAATATATACCAGAAATTCACGATATTACAAATTGGATAAATTTCTTACCACCACTTAAAATGTTAAACGTTCCACTGATTGAACCTCCAAGTGAAGAATTTCAGAAACAATTTATCAGCGATATTAAAAAAGGAAACCCTGAACAATTCAACAAAATAAATGCCATGCGATCTAAAATTATTTTCATATCTTTGTCTATTCAACAGGCTATACAAAAAGTGGTAACCAAAAATATTTCTGAAAAAGAGGCTATATTAACTAACAATGCAAGAGTTCCTTTTCTAGAAAATGCTTGTTGCAACGATTCGTTACAATCTACATACGATTATTTCAGAGAGAAAGAAAAATCTATTCAAATGAACAATAATATCGTACAAGATATCCGTACCGTGTTATATGACGTCATGCTAATGTCTAAACCACCTATATTATTTGATCCTACGGATACTAGAATATTGTATCCTGTTATTCCTGTACAATTTGACGAAATAACCATATACACTGCTTTTATCACGTACTGTAAATACAATACAAATATGCCTATTATGGATGATCTTAGAGCAATTTGTATGGATAAACCAGATGACTACGACAACAACGATACTATACAGAATAAAATTATGAATCTAAAACAAAACGGTATAAATTATGATAACACACTTCTTGCCCAGTTATTAACCATTGTAAATAAAAAAAATATTGTGAATCTTGATCTGGTTAAGATAATCTTTAACCATACTATTAAAATAAGAGACAGATTAATGCAATCCAATAACACTATTTTACCAAAATCATTTACGGAGCCGTTTGTAGCATTAATAGATGAATTTAATAATTCCACAGGTGAAAAAGGTATAACTATGAAAAGAGATATGAAAAATTATTTATCAAAAAACGTGGATGACATGAATCGCAAATTGTCTGAATTTATAAGAAAACATACTACTGCGAAACTACAAACCGATTTTGTAGATTGTATAAACAACATTACCTTTTTTAAAAACAATGACATGACATCTGATACAGATACAGATATATATCAAATGTCTTTGTTCATGAAAAACACCATGGAACTTTTGGTAAAGGTATATCCAAATATAATTATTCATACAGTTAAATATGAAAACGTGAAAATACCAGCCTCGTGGAATCTTTCAGAAATCCATCAAAGTGATTTGAAGAAACAAACTCAAGAACATTTTAAACCACTTAGACAATTTTATGATGACGAAATAATAAAACATATTTTGACAAGATTTCAATATGAATGTAATGTTATAGTGGAATTGGTAAAGGATACTTTGTATACTCAACCCAAACCCGATTCGGAAGATAACTATTTATATGACAAAACACTTATTATTTTATTATATAGGTTCTATATTTCCAAAATGCTTATCATATTAACCGAGTTAGCCGATACAGAGGACGTATCCTCAACCAGTGTAGCAAGACCTTCCAATCCTATGTTGGTGCCTCTTGCTCAATTGGATCAGTTGGCTAGTGAAGCATCCTTGCTTGAAATCATTAAAGGTGATAATAAAGTGATCTCTGAAAAGATAGCAAAACTCATTAGTGTATGGGTGTCTATGATTTGTAAAGATAAACTGTCTATTAATATAAATTATTCTGAACTAAAAGACAAAGTTACTAGAGGCAAAGAAAAAGAAAAAGATATGATAGTGGAATTTCTAACAGAAATGTCGGATGAGGAAAGAGAAGTGGAAAATATGTTTAAAAATTTCCGTATAGGAAGATGGTCTGTTGGCATGCAGAAAGGGTTCAGACAATATGAAGGAGACACTTATGACAAAGAAAGAAGTGATATTGAAACACGTACTATATTAGAATCAAGACTGAAAAAAATAGACGGTGTAACGGAAGGATTAATGGACATGTTTGCATTGGAAGCTATGATAGAGGAATCCAATGCCGATGAGATGGATCAGGAAGACAATGAAATGCCTGACTGGGCAGCAGAAGATGATAACCTTGAAGATGATGCTTACGAAGATGAATATTAAATATATAATTTACATAAATAATATTTTTACATAATAAGAATGAATATTCAATTTGTTAGAACAAATGTAACTATATTTGCCATGGTTCTATTTATCCTATTGTATAGTCTCCTTATATTTAGTAATACCTCTTTAATCTTCAATAAAGACGGTACATTCCGATCATTTGGTATTGGATATAATACACGAAGTGTATTACCTGTATGGTTAATGGCGATCCTTATTGCTATCGTTTCATATTTTATAGTATTATATTATGTTTCATACCCTAAAATACATTTTTAAAAACTTATTCGGTGGTAGTATAGATTCGTTTATCTTCACTCGCCTGAGCTTGAGCATCTAACAATTCTTGTTCATATTCTGATTGACGTTTTTGCATTTCTTTTACACTGACATTACATTTTGAACTTACGATATAATTATAACTCACTGAGGTGATTAACACTCCTGCAAAAATATACCATAAATATTTTGCTACCGTTTCTTTCAATACGACAAACGAATACAAGTCCATTTTAAGTTCTTCGTTATTCACTACACCAGCTTTAAATGTTCCGCTCATATTTTTCCAGAAAAAGTCAAAATTATCTTTCGTAATTTCATTGACAAGAAGACTTTTATCAGAATATATATGAGCAAGTGCTTCTTGGATGGCTCCATCGGTGGGAGTATTGGCATTGTTTTTTGGATTTGCCAGTAATATATCCTCTAGAGTAGAATTTATGCCAGCAAGTAGCGCCATAGCATAGCCAAAGGTATTGGAAAATGGCTGTAGCCATCCAGGAAACAAAAATAATAATAATTGTATAGAACCAAATATGAGTCCCCATGGAATGATAGTGACCATAGCAGCAGTTCCCCATTGACTGCTACCACATTTACTGGCAGTAAGAGCAACATTCAATATAAATTCGGTTATAAACACAGAGAACAGGTATATTCCAAACCATAATCCTCCACTGGTGTTATTTTTTTTTTTGGAGGTATTATAATCTACAAAAGCATATATAGTAGTAATCAATACAAACCATGTTATGGAAGAGGTTGGATTTGGTGTCTTACTCATATATAATAAGCACAATTTTTTTTGAAATTATAGCAGTATTAATTAATGAATATTCCTAATCTCACTGAACCAGGAGTTAAATATTGGTTAAGTCAGAACCTTAAAGATTGTAAACGGTTCAGAGACAAGCATATAGGATATGTTTACAATCTTGTCATGTTTGGAGTACTCATACTGCTAGTAGCAGGATTTTTAACCTATAAATATAAAGGACATATTTCACCTGAAGAGTTAGAATATAAAGATACACAACAAAAGGAATACATTCTATCCAAATTACAACAACTTGCCTTGTACAAAAAACAATCCAATACAAATATGATTACGGATTTGCCTATGTGGGACAAAGAAGCGGCTTTGGACGTTTACAATAGAAAAATATAGTACTATTTTATAATAGATGGATCAGAACACAAAGGAGGCTATTGGAGAATACTATAAATTAAAACATATATATGATGAAAAACGCCATCGTGCGAAACGTAAGGTGTTACATGATAATACTTTAGACAATAAAACAAAACGTGTTGCTTTATCCAGTTTGAAATCTGTATGTGTAAATTGTGGTAAATCGGGTGGGACATTATTTACAGAAACAAAGGATACATTGCGTGCAGTGTGTAATGCTACACCCCAATGTGAGTTAAATATGAATATTTATAGAGGTTCATATAAACCTTTTTTCCCTTTGTACAATAAGCTAAATAATCAGTCTGAAACGATACGTACAAATATTGTTAAAACAAAATTAGACTTATTGTTTGGGTATAGTACAGAAGAATCTGCCCTATCACAATTTGAAGAATTTCGCACAGATTTCAATGCATTGGAGGAAGATATAAATGAGTTACACATGATGTTAGTAACTATCATACATAATAATCGTAATAAACCCGATATTATGGAAGCAACAAACAATATGACCATCATAAAAAATCGTATTGCATTATTGTTGAGGGAATACAAAGATAGTGTGGGGGGATCCCAGATCCTTTCCAATATTGTAAAAGAATATATAGATGAACTTCTTCCAGAAGCTAAACGATTAAGAGAGAAAAAATATGCCATAAATGAGATAGAACAAGACGATGTGTACTATTTTTTACGACAAGAACCGTACTTATACACAGAAACCGAAGTTCAAATGACTGACGAATGAAATTATGTCATGTTATATTATATATATGTTGAAATATATCAACATCCCAGTATTTCTAATGTCTCTGGGTATAGGGTTTATCTTTGTATATTTGTCAAAGGTAGAAACAGAAACCGTATTAGTGTATCCAACTCCTGAAAATGCTGGAACCATTGAATATAAAGATCGTGCTGGCAATTGTTTTGTGTTCCAGTCACATAAGAAAAACTGTCCTAAATCGGGTATTAAAAATATCCCGATACAAGAATAAATATTGTATTATAATATAACATACTAATGTTTCTCAATATTAGTAATATTATACATACTCAAAACGGTAAAACCTTCATATCTATTATATTAGGTTTAGGCCTCGCCAGTTTATTTAGAAAAACCTGCTCTGAAAAAAATTGTTTTACATTCAAAGCACCACCATCACACGAAGTGGAAGACACCTTTTACCGACATGGGAGCGATTGTTATACTTTCACTACACAAACATTGCCTTGTACAAATAAAAACCACATATCATTTGCGTAATTGTATTTATTATAAAAAGATTGTTATATAATAAATGGAAATACAAACCACCAATATTGATGCTCTACCGTTACATTCTAGTGGTACTGAAGAACATGTTCAACTTACTGCTTCAGAGAAAGAACCACAAAAACCACCCGACAACAACTTGAATGAAAACGAATTTATAACTGGTTTACAAAAAGCAGCGAACAATGGTATGACCGGGCTTCCGTCCAGAGATATACCTCATATGGAATCCTCTGTTCAACAAGACATTCAGGCGACTGCTAATTACATACCTGCATCTCAAGGAGATTACATTACAAAACATCAAACTACTGAAGAAATTATCAAACAAAACATGGATAACGATTTAGAAAAAAATAAAATAGATCATTTATTTAATGAATTCGCAATTCCCATTTTAATTGTAATATTATATTTTCTATATCAATTGCCTGCTGTAAGGCAGTTTTTGTTAACCAGTTTCCCATTTTGCTATAATCACATTGGAGAAGTCAATTTATCAGGAAGGCTTGTAAATGCTTTTATCTTTGGAGCTATCGCATATGCGATAACTAAATTGGTGCATAACATTACAGTGTAAAATAATATGTTATAATAGCATATTATTTGTGTAGTTCCATTACATGGTCGCTCCAACCCAGTATCTTATAGAATATATAAAATCCGTTTGCAAAAATAGTTTAAACAACCCTTCCAACAAGGATCCGTTGAATATGAATGTCATTATAAGCGGTGGTGCGTTTAATTGTGGTTATGGATATGGAGCGATTTTGTATCTCAAGGAACTACAAAGTCAACAAAAAATAAATATCCATAAAGTGAGTGGGTCTATATTGACATTGACTGCTTTGTGCGATGAAATGATCGACCTTGATCTTTTATATATTCAGTTACAGGAACATTTTAGAGAATATGGAAATTTGAACAAAATTAGAGATATAGTCAAGACCATCGTATACAAATGCGTGAAAGACGATGTTCATGCCAAAACATTCAGTGACAAATTATATATCACTACTACGGACATGAGCACTTGTAAACAAATGGTGATTTCTAGATACACTTCTAGGAAACAGTTAGCAGAATGTATTATGTCCTCTTGTTATATTCCATATTTAATGAATCAACCCAACGTGAAATACATAGACGGTATAGTACCTTATTTATTTAAAAATGGCACAACTCCATCCCTGTACATTAATCTTATTCAACTACAAAAAACTAAAAACATAATATTTACAACAAGCGAAGTAAACCCACATTATCGTGTAATTGAAGGAGTGGTAGAAACGGCTAAATTGTTTAATGAAGGTAAATCTAGCATGTGTAGCTGGATCAACGATTGGAATGTATTTGATTTTTGTATGTTGAGGTTGTTTCAATTAATATTCATGTTGACGACTATAACCATAGATACACTATATCATTTTGAATTACCTAATATAATTAAAAATAATATAATATTTAAATGTATATCAAATTGTATGATCCCATTCATACACGACTGTATGTTTAGATGTTTTATCGTAGCATTATGAAGGAGATAATTTTATTTTGGTTTCTCTGGAAATTCCATTCCTTCTTTCCATACTGTTGGAAAATCACGTAGTTGCTGTCTGTAGGTTAACCATGACTCACGGTTTGGAAAATCCGGCAAAGCAGTATAATCACATTCTTTTAATAGTTTATCACGTTCTTCCCTCATTTCGTCTAAAAGCAAGTCGTCATATTTTAAATCAAATTCTTCTTCCGTTGGTTTAGCTAAGGTCTCATCATACCACTCTAAACTATCGTAGGTGTCGCCACAATTCCATTTTTTATCTAAATAATACTTCATCAATATTTTCATAATAATGGAGTCCATATATACTATAATAAGAAAATATTCTCAACATAATAAATATCCACCAAATTGACAAAATGGGTCTACTGGCAGATCGATAATACCATCGAATCTTCTCATATACATCGTTTGTCCCACATTAAGTGTGTAATGAAAAGAACCCGTAAATGAAGTATTACCGCCTGAACCCGAGCCCGGTCCTTCTCTACTAATTCTTTGAACTAATGTTGAACCAGTATAAAAATCCGCTCTAAATTTATTATCTCCTGAGGTAAATATTTGTGCGTAAAAATAGTATGTTCCTGTAATAGGGGCGGTAAATGTATATGTGCTATTGCTGTATCCACCGCCAACATTTTCTAATGTTTTGTTGAATGGTAATGTTCCATTAGAGTTTATAGTTGTGCCGTGAGTTCTTGATGCTCTAAATCTAACTTGATTAGGGGCGATAATAACTCCTCCAATAGTCGTATCTCCATCGGTTGTTATAGTGTTACAAGTTAAATCCGTTGTTGAAAGTATGGTATCTTGCTTACTGTCTAATGTGGTTTTAACATCTTCACCACCTACAGTTAACCGTTCACTAATCATAACATTTCCATTTAGTTGAATAGGAATATCTATAATAGCATCTTGTCTGCTATCATTTATAATTTGTGTCGTACTAGGCATGTTAGAAAATCCTCCAGTATATGTACCAATAGACTGGTAATCAAATCTATATACAGTAGATATTTGTGTTATGGTGTTTGTTTTCGCCAAAGGTATGCTACATGACGGATCTATATTTGTATTATGTAGTTCTATAATTAACCCTAATGCTGTATCTTTTCCGGTTGTAATACCACTGATAGATGTCGTGGTATTGTATAATACAATAGATTGGACATCTTTTATTGTGGTCAAAGGAACATGTTTTATTACCAAAGCATTGGCTCCACTGCTGCTTTCAGATCCTGTATCGGTTAAGATGTTATTATATAGATTAGATACTGGTGATATAGACGAAATAGCAGTATCTTTATCGTTCCAATTCGCAAAATAACCTGATAAATCACTGCTGTGGTCTGCTAGTATATTGGCATCATTTACCCAGCACTGAAGTTCAACAAACTCAAACGTAGTATTTTGTAAGTCAGGGCGTCTTAATACAATTGTATTAAAACTTTGTCCTTTGTAGATGATCTTGTCGTCCACATTAATAAAAGTACTATTAATGTTAACACTGGTTATATTATTGCTAGTTACAGAATCACTGGTTATATTATTGCTAGTTACAGAATCACTGGTTATATTATTGCTAGTTACAGAATCACTGGTTATATTATTGCTAGTTACAGAATCACTGGTTATATTATTGCTAGTTACAGAATCACTGGTTATATTATTGCTAGTTACAGAATCACTGGTTATATTATTGCTAGTTACAGAATCACTGGT
>Ga0307983_1000029_pt1 | contig 98904 bp, 65 predicted proteins | sample OrgLakmetagen991_FD_201845 | JGI IMG/M metagenome (GOLD analysis project Ga0307983, IMG submission 201845) | Saline water microbial communities from Organic Lake, Antarctica - #991 | ecosystem: Environmental > Aquatic > Non-marine Saline and Alkaline > Saline | place: Antarctica: Organic Lake...
ATAAAATGTATAACAAAATATACAAGACATTTATTATAGTATTAATTTCATTTTTAGTGTAATTACAATATAAATGCCCAAATACTATAAATGCCCAAATACTATAAATGCCCAAATACTATAAATGGCCAAATACTATAAATGGCCAAATACTATAAATGGCTTGTATATTTGTATATATGTATGTGCTTGATTGTATATTAATTATCCGCCTAAATTTTGATTGTCAATATTGCGATTAAGTGGTGTATGAAGATTAGCAATACATTGTGCTCCGTTACCTTCCTTACACGTTACTGGTACTTTATATAACCAATTTGCAAATGCTGTTTTATCACCTGGATACGTAGTTGTTGGCATTGTATAAAATTGGCGTTCAGCATTATTTCTATCAAATACATCACTCGCATCCCTATATGTTCCGTAATTAAATGCTGCATCTACTTCCATTTGTTTAAGTGGATTACCTAGTTGTACCGATGCCGGTCCGCGATCACGGTCATCAAATGGCATTGCATTCATAAAAGGATTATCAACAGTTGGTTGTACATATTCATTATTTTCTAAATAATCCGCAAATTTATCTGATAATTCAGGATCTAAATTATTGGATTCTAATTGTGCTTGTTGTTGAGCTAGCACTGCTTCTCTTTGTGGGTCACCATTTGCACTAATAGTTGCTGCAGCCTTAGCTAGATTACGTTTATTAATGTGGTTATCAATTGTTTGACGTCGGAACACATATAATATAAATGTAATAGCCATGGTTAATATAGGAATATATAGATAAATATAATTACTGTTAACTAGACCACCAACAACCCCAACATACCAAGATAGTCGGACAATTGCGTTTACTTTTTCGGCATATGTCATACCAGGTTCAGGTAAAAATTGACGTGCATAATCTAGATTCAATAACACTTGTAAATCATTAAACCAATATGGTTGTCCTGCCATAACTGTATTATTTTTATTATTAATATTTAACTTCACATTATTTACATTGTGTGACATATTGGATGGCGTTGGCATCGGGGTATGTAATGGTACTGTTTGTGCACTAATTGGGACGCGCATTATTCTATCTATATTTAGTTATTGTTAGTTATTGTTAGTTATTGTTAGTTATTGTTAGTTAATCTTATATACAGATATATATTATTATATACAGACAGTTATTAGTATATATAGTTATTTAATAAGTTGTATGTTATATAGTGTTATGTGTGTGTATGTATATATAGTGTTATGTGTGTGTATGTATATATATGTATGTATCCTTTTATTTATTATATTACATACATCTTTTAGTATAATAAATAAATCGTAAATATCAAAAATATCAAAAAAATATGTGTTTGATATTTTTAATGCTAATGTAATAATAATAATAATACAACACGCTATAACATCCTAACACAACACGCTATAACATCCTAACACAACACGCTATAACATCCAAACACAACACGCTATAACATCCTAATACAACACGCTATAACATCCTAACACAACACGCTATAACATCCAAACACAACACGCTATAACATCCTAACACAACACGCTATAACATCCTAACACAACACGCTATAACATCCATAACACAACACGCTATATCTAAATATATATATCTATATATCTAAATATATATTAATAAATTAATAACTTTACAAAATAAACCATACATACAAAAGCCATACATACAAAAGCCATACTTAAATAAACCAAAATAGATGATATATGGAATACCATCAGTGCCCATATACCTAGGATACTTAATACCGGGTAGTTATACCTTACTTAAATATGCAGTTATTGTAATTGCAATAATACTAGTTGCCTTATATTTAAGACATGCATATAATAATAATTGTGATGCAACTAGGACAATATGGTTTATTGATACAAATGAAAAAGACGAACGTGTTATTTATGGTAAATTAAGTAGTAGTATGCCACCTAGACATATATTATGGACGGGTGGTTATGATAGCACATTTTTACTATGTTATTATTTTATTGTGCGCCAAGAACCTGTACAACCAATATATCTAATGTGTGGCCATATGGATAGTCGACTAGGTGTCATAGACCGTAAAAATCAAGCTAAAGAGCTAGAAACTATGAAACGTATTCGCAAGCGTTTAATAGAGAGATATCCGGAGCAGGCGGGGTTGTTATATCCAACAGTATATGTATCTAGTGTCAAAAAAAATAATACAATAACACGTGCATTTAAAAAGCTACATAGTGTCAATAAGTATTTTACCCGTGATATTAGCCAATATGAAAGAATTGCACGGTTTAGTTTATCTTGGAAGGCGCCATTATTGATAGGCTTGGAGAAATGTGGCACGGGATTAGATGAAGCAACAAGTGGGTATAGAATTAATGAGGGATATTGGGAACATTGCAAAATAGCGGATGAGTCACAATTACCGATTGATCAAAAGGAGTTATGGCAAGTATTCCGAAATTTAAGATTTCCAATATGTCATTTAACAAAAGAAGATATGAAAAGAATAAGTCTAGATAGCCGCAATTATTTTTATGATATGTTACTAGATAGTTGGAGTTGTTGGTATCCAACATCTAGAGGCTTACCCTGTCAACAATGTCCAATGTGCTTATCTAGAATAGTTTAAATATGTAAATGTAAATGTAAATGTAAATGTAAATGTAAATGTAAATGTATGGTAGCTAGCCCTAAATATCGGCACAATATACTTCTAGTTTATTTAATTTACTAATGGGTAGGCCTTCTAGAGTATTATAATAATTATCATTAATGCTTAAGTGTTTTAAATTGGGGCAATCATCCGGGAACCCAGATAGTGAAGATAGTTTATTATGAGTTATCGCAAATATATTTAAATTTGGCCAAGATTTGGGCAGATATTCTAATGATGTAATATAATTATGGGACAAAATTAGAGTTTCTAATTGTGAATATTCAGGTATGCCCTCTAGGCTAGTAATTAAATTGTCATTTAAAATTAAATGTGTTAATTTAGGAGCATTTTGCAACCATTTACAGTTAGTAAGTCCGGAACAATATGCATTAATATAAGTAACCTCATCCCAATTAATATCGGATATTGGTACTTTAATACTATTTTTAGTATTATCATAGCATATCCATATATATATATCTTTTATATCAGTGTTTGTAAAAAATGTATTGTACATATTTTTAAAACTATTCATGATTATACTAAAACTAAACATATTGTTAGCTATCTAGAGCTACTTATGTAGACTTACTTATCTAGCGTTACTTATTATCTATATATCTATATGTATGTATAATTTATATATAGCGTGTTGTGTTAGGGATGTTATAGCGTGTTGTGTTAGGATGTTATAGCGTGTTGTGTTAGGATGTTATAGCGTGTTGTGTTAGGATGTTATAGCGTGTTGTATATGTTAAATTTAGCTATTATATATATTTGCTCTTAATATATTATTAAAATTGATTTTATATTTTAGATTTATATATATATACATACTACACTAACGCTAGATATAAATAATATACTAAATACAGAAGACTATTATAATACATACATAAATACAGTAATATAATGTCTACAATTAATGAGAAATTGAAGAATATAGATATAGATAAACCGGCAATATATAGTTGGGTGTTGGGTAACTTATTAAATGAATCAGGATATATTAAGCTAGTTACGCCATTTGCAGGAGGGCCATATTTCTTCCGTAAATCAGATGCAACATTTTGGGAATTATATGAAATCCAAAAAAATATAGATAGTAAACCCAAAGATAGTAAACCCAAAGATAGTAAACCCAAAGATAGTAAACCCAAAGATAGTAAACCCAAAGAGAGTGATAGCATTAATAAGAGTAGGTCAAATCACACATTAACATTATGTTTTAAAAAGATAGCGAATACAACAACATGTGAAATTATGCAAAATACTTTTAATACCGCATTGGGTACGTTTAATGATAGTAACGGTAATTATGGTTATAGTTATGGCTATGCTAGCGCAGATAAATGGACACCAGCAGTAAGTAATGATCCAAGACGTATTAAGTATAATGATAAGGCGCAAACTAAGGCACCGTTTACGATGGCGATTGCGTTACAACCGGAGATTATGAAAGGTTGTTTAGATAAACATAAAAAAATTAAGAAAAACATAAAATCAGCAGTCCGATTATATAGGGATAAAAAAGCTAGCCGAGCTATTGAAATGTTAAACCTTAAACCATTAGATGTATTACCAATAGAACTAGCTAGATATAGCCAAAAACGCAAACGACGTTATTATATATCGACAAATGGGGGTGGTGGTCCAAATGGTAATAAACAGTTAATATGGTGTATTAATCATATTGATTTAGGATATAACCCGGAAATACAAGTTATTAAATTGGGGAGCTATGCAGAATTAATGGACGTATGTAATGTTAATAATATAAAAGTGCCATCTAGACAAATATTCAAGGCTCAAAAAAATATATTGTATGTTGAATAATATATTTAATAGTTTTAAAAATCACGCGCCATACCCAATATACCCAACGATGGTGAAAGCGTGCAGCAGCGGAAATCGTAAAAATTTTTTTGCTTTTTTCTCATTTTGCGAAATATCCGGCCTACTCGGATGGTTAAAACGTCAAAAGTCCACCGACATTAGACCCGAAATACAAGGCGCAAACATGTTAGTTGCTATTTTACCTCTAAATTCGCGTTTTTTCATATTTTATCCGAGTTACCACAGGCATAACACGTGTGTTTCTAAGGCATTTTTTGCCAGTTTCAATATAAAATAATGCAAATGCTGATTTTACACCTCGTTTTGCCAACTTAGATAATTTGTGTTGTAAATCTGGTACATTTTCGGTGTGTTTTTAGGCCTCTAACACCCCCAAGGCGCGGACATTTTGGGGGTATTTAAAATATTGTGATATGTATATATTGGGGAACGCAAGCCAGCGCTAGCGCTAATTATGAATATTATTAACATACAAAATATATGCAATGTACAAAAATTTATTTGTTATTTTACGTATCTAAATATATTTTAGATATTTGGTATAGATGCTTTAAATGTTTTAGATATCTAAAATATTTAAAATAAAATATCTATACCAGAATAATATTAAAAAGTATATGCTAGATCTAGTTACGTAAAATAACAAAATATCTATATATATCTATACCAGAATATCTATATATATCTATACCAGAATAATATTAAAAAGTATATGCTAGATCTAGTTACGTAAAATAAGTAAATATCTATATATATCTATACCAGAATAATATTAAAAAGTATATGCTAGATCTAGTTACGTAAAATAACAAAATATCTATATATATCTATACCAGAATAAATTAAAAAGTATATGCTAGATCTAGTTACGTAAAATAACAAAATATCTATATATATCTATAACAGAATAATATTAAAAAGTATATGCTAGATCTAGTTACGTAAAATAACAAAATATCTATATATATCTATACCAGAATATCTATATATATCTATAATAGAATAAATTAAAAAGTATATGCTAGATCTAGTTACGTAAAATAAGTAAATATCTATATATATCTATACCAGAATAATATTAAAAAGTATATGCTAGATCTAGTTACGTAAAATAACAAAATATCTATATATATCTATACCAGAATAAATTAAAAAGTATATGCTAGATCTAGTTACGTAAAATAACAAAATATCTATATATATCTATAACAGAATATCTATATATATCTATACCAGAATAAATTAAAAAGTATATGCTAGATCTAGTTACGTAAAATAAGTAAATATCTATATATATCTATACCAGAATATCTATATATATCTATACCAGAATAATATTAAAAAGTACATGCTAGATCTAGTTACGTAAAATAACAAAATATCTATATATATCTATACCAGAATATCTATATATATCTATACCAGAATAAATTAAAAAGTATGTGCTAGATCTAGCTACACAAGTAAAATATTATTTGTTATATATAGATATATTTTATATATAGATATATTTTATATATATTTTAGATATATTTTAGATATATTTTAGATATATTTTAGATATTTGGTATAGATGCTTTAAATGCTTTAAATGTTTTAAATATTTTATATATCTAAAACATTTAAAATAAAATATCTATACCAGATGAAAATTAAAAGTTGTAATTCTAACACTAACATTAGCCACAACATTAAGATTGTACTTTTTGAAATACAAAATAACGCTGCCAACTACACCATTTATCTAAAACTGGCATATCTCTAATTGCTCTAACAGCTGCTGCAATATCTCTATCACCATCGTCAGCACCACCTTTACTTTTACTGCTCTTATTTTTTGTTGTAAGTACTGTGCGTTTGCTATTGTTAGCATTGCCACTATTATTTTCGTTATAGCCATCATCTGTACTAGCCCATTCCGTTACCAATGATCCTGGTTCTTCAGTAAATCGCCGGGTTTCAATAAGTTTCAACCCATAATCTCTAGCCCTATTTGCAACATATCTCATATCAACTAGATTTTGCCTGACAGCTGTTGAATGGTTTTCTTGATATATATCAACCGTATTTCCCGGACCTAGCATTTGTGAACTAGTAGTTACCGAATAATTCAACACGGTTTCTCCTTGCATTAATTGTAGCTTTTCCGGTACATTTGTGCCTGCGCCATCAATTGTATATGTATAGGCACCATCCATAGCATCTGTATCACTATCAGTATAGTATTGTTCGCCAGATTCAACTAGCCGAACCGACCAAACGAGGTTACCGTCACGACGGCCTTCAACATGCCCTTTACCGCGTGCCACATCACTAGCTATTTCATTACCATCTAGACAACATCCAATTAAATAACCCTGATCTTTAAGCATAATAGATGTATTATGTAAAAAATTATCTAGGTCAGATACACTATTTAAACAATGTTGTATGCTATACATAGATACAGCTAAATGAAACCCATTTTGAAGCACCCCATAAAATCGCGGATGTTTTGAATTAAATTGCGGTGATGGTTGATGTCTACCCATAAGAACATCTAGATAGTATCTATTAAGTTCATCTGATACTATATCACCTGATTCTAAATCACGACACATATCACCCAATAATAACATTGTGTTACTTGCTAATGTTTTAATACGTGGACTATTACGAATATTGTTTATGATTCGTAATGCTGCACCATCTGTTTTATTATTTAAATTATCTGGATTATTGTCTATAGCTAGCAACATCTTTGCATCGCCATGTACATATTTAAAGAGATCTGCCAACTTACCACATCCTAAATCCACCACTTTTGGCCCTGTAAACATATTAATATACTTATCTATTAACCATTGTTTACCGAAGTTTACAAATTTATATAATTCTGGTGCATACAGTGCACCTCTCCATCCCGGTATGTAATAATTTAATCCCGCACTATCATATGCCGGATTCATTAGTTTAGCCCTTGATTCTGGATTCGATATTGTAGTTTTATCCATAGGGGCATGAATTAATCGCCAAATATCCAGACATGTGTTAAGATCATTTGGAGATTTATTTGCCCTAATTTTTAAAGCCTGCCATCTCAATCCTGGTTCTTTATTACTTGTATTGTAGCCATTATTTAGGCCATTATTTAGGCCATTGTTTTGGACATTATTTAGGGCAATATTATCAACAGTAGTACCAGTAACACCCATGGTAGTCAATGTGTTACTGCTATTGGTTATAACTGGAAAATACCGGAATTCAACAACATATCCATCATATATAATATCACCATTCAGAACACGTACCGTATCATCACCATCAACCGGTAAAAGGCAGTTATGACTACTAGTTTGTATATTTTGCATAATATCACGATAACCTATAAATGGATGTACGGCATGAAATTCCATCTCACCTGGCATATTATATAAATTAATATTATCATTAACTAATGTCATTCCTAGATAACTTTCTACCTTACGTACTTTATTATTGCTTTTAGGCTGCCATTCATAACTATTATAATTACGTGCTTTTAACACACATTTGGCATATTTCTTATTATCTAAATATATATACTGGCGGTGCTTGCTTTTAATATCTTTAAGAAATTCAACACGTAAATCCATTGTTAATAGTTCTTGTGGTTTCCATTTATACATTAAATTCCATTTCCTACTAGCCGACAATACATCATCCGGTACCTCATTCTCTAAATGTATCTGGTATACTGATAACTCAACCGGCTTAAATATTAGCCCATCTGTTTTATATGTGAACATATGGCCTTCTTCTAACATACCACCATACTGTTTATTCATACGACCCAATAAATATGCACCATGTTCTAATATAGCTGCATAATTACGCCGGCGTTCATCAGTTTTACTACTCTCACCAAACATATACGTTTGTGCTGCTAACTTAAATGCATATTTACTAGATACACCCGAGGCATGCATTACACCATCACCGTTATCATATCTTTCTGCTAGCCTTTTAACATGATATAAACGACCAGTTTCGGTATCTGGTCTACCAAATGGGTACCGCATTAGGCTCTCTCCTCTAATAAAAAATGCATCAAATATATAGAATCGGTTTATAAATTCGCCATCCTTATCATTTGCAACAAATTCACCATCAAATACACTATTTGCAAATGCTGGTATACATAATCCCATATCCTTAATAATAACTGCGCTATCCCTACCAATTAAATAAGTATTACCATCCTTATCTAGATACAATAAATAACGCATACCATCAATTTTGTCACATACACAATAATCTAGTAATATATTCCCACCTCCATAAACACGGCTCATATCATCATAATTAGGCAAACGGATCATATTATTTCTATCCAAATCCACCGGTAATGGTCCGAAAAATAACTTGTCAATTCCTCTAGGCACGCCAGTCAATTTACTAAATGCATTAGTTATTGATATAATATCGCTAGAACTCATTATGTGGAAACTATCTTGTACACATTGTAATACTAAACCAATATGTCCAAATATACCCCCAAATAACTTGTTAATATATTTATCCTTTTCATCTGCTTTGAATTCCATAAATGTCTTTTTGGTCCCAGGTTGTTGATTACCTAAATATTCCACCTCTACCTCATAAAAAAATACACTCTCGAATAATTGGCTATCTTTTACTGATTTATGATATATATTTACACCACGTACCCTAACTAATGTTGACTTGTCTGCACTAATCTTACGCCACCAATCACCAAACCCGGTCTTTTCACTACTTGGTTTAATAACATTTCGCATTAAGTCCCTAGCCAATACTTCTTTAATACTAATTTCACGGTCCTCAAATGCACTAGTGCGTACTATAGAACAATCAACCGCAAATTCATTATCCGGTGAAACATGGCGTAGTTCTTGTTTATAACGAAATATCTTGAGTACATTTGGCCAATCGCGCAATAATTCACGTACTAATCCATTATCAATATCTAGGACTTCTTCCAATTTAAGATTAAACCTAATATTATAGTTAGGTACTGGGATACGCGATACTTTTTCTGGGGCTTTTCTTTTTGTTTGGAATATAACATTATCTAATATGCTATCTAGTTTTTCAGTTCGACAATATTTATTAATGCTGTGGTATCCTGTCACTACAACACGTATATCACTATATTTACTGTCTGTCGGGAAACATATCATTAATTTATCACGAGATGCCTTGCTATCATATTCTTTCTTATCACGTATTCTAGATAGTATTCTATTAAATTGGTCATGTTCTATAGTACTACCTAGTCTTGCATTACCACCAATAATACATTCTAATTCATAACTTGGGTTTAATACTGCCTGTTTTAATAATAGTTTGATACTGTCTTTTTCATGTTTCTCCTTATTAAGCTTTATTGGCATTTTGTTATTCTACTAATCTATTCTAAGCTACTTATTTAATCTAGTTAGTCTAGTTATGTTTTTAGATAGGTATGCTATTTATAACTTTATACTTATTTGTCTAGGTATGCTATTTATAACTTTACTGTTATTTATTTATATTCTATATAGGTTGTACTTTTCTAAGTTAGAAAATTATTAAAAAAAATATACAAATATACAAATATACAAATATACAAATATACAAATATACAAATATACAAATATATAAAAAACAAAAATACATAAAAAGTATATAAATACAATATTACATTAGCTATCTATTTTGTTTTAGCTTCTAGATGTGCTGCTATCTCATTCCATAATTCTGCTTTTAATTTATTTACAGATTTACTAGGATTCTTATCACTTACTTTTTTAATATCTAACCCCATTTGTATAGCCTTATCTTGAAGTACACCCAATTTCTCCTTACTAATTACATCTAATACTATATTTGACCCATTCCCTATATACTTATTACTATCCACGCTATTAGACTCGTTTTTAACATCAATCTTATCCACGCTATTAGTCTTATCCACGCTATTAGTCTTATCCACACTGTTAGCCTTAGCCTCATCTTTAGCTTTAGCATTATCTTTAGTAATATCACTATCGATAGCAGAACTAGTATCAACTGTTAGATCGTGCACTTTATTTGCCATAAAATTGGTATTATGTTTAACACCATAGTTGGTATGATCTGTGTTATTACCATTATTATGTGTATTATATGTGTTGGGTGAATTGCTAAAATTGGGTGGCTGAGTAGATATGGATGCGATTGGTGTTGTTATAGAATTATAAAATGAGTTTTGAGTATTTACATCATAATAGCCGGCAGCCTTTATTATATCAGGAGTTATAGTAACTTGATGATAGGTGGCGGCATGATAAAATGGCAAATAACATCCTTGATAATCTAGCAATACATAGCCGGTGTTATTATCGGTTTCGGATACCGATAAACATTTATAATGCCATAATTTACGGTCGGCGATATCTATAACAAAGAATGGTTTATTATAATGATCAGCAAAATATTGTAGCACATCAGGACCACTATGGTTTTCTTTTAAAATAGCATTAGCTAGCCTATTGGCCGAACCAGGTGGTTTTGTCAAATATTTGTCATACTTAAGATCCTCAAAATTTTGTTTAGCAGAATTAGATATTGTGGTTTTAAGAGTCATTATATCTTGGTCCCGCTTATATTTGGTATTCATAATATATACTGCATCGTTCAGCAATAATAAACATTTATACAAACTATCCGGATTACGCATACCATATAACATACCTTGTTGCTGCTCTATATTATTGGTAAAAAGCTGTTTCATTAAATCAGGTATTGGGATATTTTCGTTTTCACGAAAGTTAAGATACACACCATATGTTTGTTGTGGAGGCATTGTGTTATTGCCTAATATATTTTGATTTGAGAAAATAGATTGAAGACTACCAGTCCCACTACCAGTCCCACTACCATAAATATTCATATTCATAGTTGATAATATAGATGATGCTGAAATACCACCATTATGCCGCATATCATTACTGTTATGCCTATTATTAGTATGACTGTTATTGTTATTATTACTATAAGTATGTATGCCATTATTTTGTGATTGTGATTGTTGTTGATATTGTTGATTATTGGCGTAATTACTGTTATCACTTGTATCTTTAGATTGTTGACGTTTACGCAACCATTGTTGTAGTATTTCATCTGGAAGTTGGCCAATAACATCTGGAAGTGATGTATAATCGGATAATTCTTGTCGTATACCATTAATGCATTGCCTATCAATTTGCATCATTATTTGGGTGGTTGGTTGCGTATATTTACTAACAGGTAGGGGTATTATTGGGAAATTAGTGTCTGCTGACAATTTAGATGCAATGAATTGTCTAGATATCATTTTTTATGATCGGGATTAAAATTCTATATACTTATAAAATAATAACTAATAATACTTTAATTGTATATACTATATCTAATCTATTTAATCTAGATTGACTATATAAAGGTTAATAATTATATATGATCTTTTGATGATATATAATATATGATATATGAAATATGATATTATAGCGAATTAATTATATATATGCTAATATATGTGCTAAATCTAAAATTAAAATGCAATTTTCTATAAAATAGTATTAAATAGTATTAAATACTACTAAATACTATATTACAACATTTATTATTATTATTATTATTATTATTATTATTGTTATTATAATTATTGTAGTTATCGTAATTATATGTTGATTATATGTTGATTTGTTGTATCATATTTTACTTTGGAATTATTAAACCATAATATTCTAGAATATCTGAAATAAGTAACAGTGTATTATTAATAGATGATATACTTTCTTCTAGAGAAGATATGGATGCGCATATTTTTGAATTATCATCTTGTAATTTTTGTACTGAGGACACTAGACTATTATTAACTTCAATAAGGCTCTCAATATTATTATTCATATATACCATATTATTTGTTACATTTATTAGATCCTGTTTTGATATTATGTGTTCACTATCAACATTATATGTATTTGTATTTGTATTTGTATTTGTATTTGTATTTGTATTTGTATTTGTATTTATATTTGTATTTGTATACACATATGTATTTAACGTTTTAGCTCTCTTAGGTATTGGGCTGCTAGACCCGTAATTTAATGACATTGTAATACGAATTATATAATTATGTATTATTATATATTAATATATATTATTATGTATATTGTGTATATTTTGTATATTATGTATATTATGTATTATTATATATTAATATGCGGTTAAACCACATGTAATCAATTATAAGTTATATGGTAAATAGTTATAACACTAAACTAATATTATATAGAATATCATATATACATATACATATACATATACATATACATATACATATACATATACGATGTTATTAAGTAATATAGAAATAGAGAATGATTTTGCAAAAATATACAACAAGGGATATAATTATACCTTGAATTTTATACATAAATTTATAGTCAAATATGCACAGAACAGTAAAAAAGAATTCGAAAGAATGATAATTGAAGACAATATTATAACTATGGATACAACAGAAACATATAAAAAAGCAGAGGCACAATTTGAAAAATTATATAAACCAGGCAGTGTTAAAACATTGCAATTTATTGAAAAAAATATTAAAACCCTACCGGAAGACGTCCTAAGTGAAATATTTGAGATAATAAATAAAAATCATGAAAACTATACAATTAAAAAATCGGAAGTGTTAATTAATCTAGGTGACCTAAATGAAACAACCGTTAAAGAAATTGTTAAATTTATATTATTTATTCGAAACAGTATGGAGCAACTAGAAGGTATATTTGATAAAATGGATACCTTCAAAACCATGTTTTCTGAAACCGATGTTGTTACCGGACCAACTATTAATGCCGATCCCAATTATAACCCAATAATACCCGATTATGAAAATGGACCTGCACCTATAATCGAAAAAAATAGCGCATAATAATCATGTTACATAAAGACCATATCACATTATATATAATATCACATAACATCATGTCACAATATATATATATATATATATATTATTTTATGTCATTTGTATATCTATACGAATAATAATGAATATGATTTTTCGCCGCGACTAGATGTATTAATAGGCTGGTCAATTGGTGTTGGTAAATGGCTAGCATCTCTCACATATCCAATATATTGTTTCAAATTTGTTATAATATTAGGGACAGCCTCGCGTATAACAATATCATTTAATTCTTTAATTTGACCTTCTAAATTATAGTCCAAATGCTTGGCATATTGTAGATATATACTGCGCATTATTGTTTCAATTTGGTTATCGTCCTGACGACCTATTATAATTGGTTTATGTCCATTCAATATGGGATCATTATCAGCATTTGTTACTTGCATAACAACAGTTCGTATATCTTGATGTAAACGGTCTACATTGGCTTTAGTAAAATAAGCTTGACTTAATGGCGTTGATTCTTGTACATATCTCAAAGTACTGGCAAAATTACTGTCATCTGGTCTACTAGAACCACTACCTTGGTATAAATCATAACGCTTAGCTGAAGTGTCTAAATCAATATATACCCTACCATTTGTACCATAGTCCGTATCCATAGGGGTGTTATATTGATTGAATAAATCACTATTACTAACACCATAAGCTGCTGCTGCACCACCACTAGTTGATAAAGTTGATGTTGGAGCATTACCACGTTGGGATGGATTTGGCATTGCATTTGCATATGGGTTTGTATACGGAGCAGTATATTGATTAAAATTATTCATTATTATTTGTTTTGAAAGTTTGCGCTATGTTTTATGTTTTATGTTTTATGTTTTATGTTTTATGTTTTATATTTTATGTTTTATGTTTTATGTTTTATGTTTTATGTGTATATATTACCTATTTATCGTTTATTAATATAATGTATTAATATAGTGTATTATTATTATGTATGGGGTGCTAGATTATGTTTATATTTATTTAATATTTATTTAATCAAGTTTATATTATTTTAGTTTTATTATTTTATTTTTTATTGTAACAGTTTATGTATTTATGTTATAACTACGTATTATATTATTAACATCCAACGTATATTGCTTTATATAATACAACATATCTAGATAGCGTGTTATGTCTAGCACTTATTTTGTGAATGGTATTATATAAATACAACATACATAGAAAATACCACATAACTACCATATATATATACTAATATATACTAATATATACTAATATATACTAATATATACTAATATATACTAATATATACTAATATATACTAATATATATATAACATAAAAAGTATATATAATAAATCATACTATACGTAACACAGTAGATCTATATATATATATATATACTATAAATCCTAAAACTAATTAATATGTTGAATAGATATATTGTACTATATATATTGTTATTGATAGCATTAATAGCATATATTATGCGCACACAAAATAATCATACTAGTAGTGATATCAATAATGTAGGTGCTAGTGCTAGTGTGAGTGCTAGTACTGCTAAAAAAACAAAACACACTAAACGTCAAGTAGCAATAGAACAATTTAGAAATTATGAATCCGAAGTTATTAAAAAAGTATCAGAAAAATGCAAAACCGTGCAAAACCAAAATACTGAAAACCAAACTAATAACAATAAAAAAAAACATCAAATGAATAATTCTGCACTAACAATGGTATTTAAAACTACCTTTTCTGGTTTAATTCCAATTACTGTAATAAATAACTATATAGTTAATCTAGATCGTAGATTAGAGCTAGCCACATCCGATATGTTTGAAGCCATTAATATTATATATCAACGTGCTGTACCTGGTATAGAAGATTCTATTAAATCAGACATAGAAATATGGCTATATAGCCGATTTACCAAATTAATTACCGATTTTGTAGATAATCGATTAATACCTGATTTAGAACGCCTTATTATGACAACTAATAATAATTATGACTCCAATAATGCTAATTCCAATAATTCCAATGTTATAGATAGACAACAGGCACGTAAGGCATTATTAGGTGGTGGGTTCCGCCGTGATTTGTTACAACCTGTATCTTCTGAATTTAAAGATAGGTTAGCATCTTTATTCAGAAGTGAATACGAAAACATATATACGGATGTATGTGAGGCATTGCCTATTGAAATTAGCGAAATGGCTAGAATACCGGTGAATCTAAGCACAACCAAACAACGTATTTTGCTATTTATATTAGTAGCATTAGCCACAACTAATGAATCACGTGCTAGATTACGTGAACAATACCAAACATTGTCTACTAATATGATTCAACCTATGGCTAATCGTGATATATCAGATATGTCTATGCTTAGTGAAATAATAACATCTAGCCAGCCGGTACGTGGTCTAGATAATGATAATGGCATTGGTGGTGGTGGAACTAGTGGATTAGCAGCAGCTAAAGAATTAGATATGGCGGAAATGTATGCAAAATCTTACCAAGATTATTTAGCAGCTGACCAAAAACGACAAATAAGCACGGCGATTGATCCAATTAGGGCATTAAGTATGTTAGAATCATCGGCTATTAATATTGCTGAAAACTTTTCTGTCAGTAAACCAATAACTACATCTGTATGTTCTACCAAAAATACACGTGTATGTGGAGCTACTAATCGTTTTGGTACACAAAGTAATAATATAGGTACATATTTAACTAATGCTAGTAGTGTTAATGACTATCAAAGTAATGATAATATAAGTATGGGTGCACCAATTATACACCCTTCAGTACTTATAAATAAAAATAAAGCTAATAATACTAATAATACTAATAATACTAATAATACTAATAATACTAATAATACTAATAATACTAATAATACTAATAATACTAATAATATAGTGGAAGGGTTTGATGATATATCTAGCAATACCAACAATAGTACCAACAATAGTACCAACAATAGTACAAATCCTATTATAAAACCCAAAGTTATAAATAGGATGAGTAGTGGTAGTGGTAATAAAAATAATATTAAAATTAAAAATATTGAAATATCTAATAACAGACAGAATATGTCAAATAACAATACAAACAAAAACAAAGACAATAACACAGAACAGTATCTAGATGGATTAGTTCAATCCTTGCCTGGGTTCGCACGTTATAGTATATCACAAATACGTAGTTTAATTGGAGATGATATTGTTGATGGCAGTATTGAGTCATTAACTAAAGATAATAATATGATACCGGTTGGTATATTGTTAATAATGGTCGCAATAGTATTGTTTTTTATAGACGCTAGTAGCTAGATATACACAGCGATACACAGCTATATAAATAATGTGTTGTATATTTTTTATGTTATTTTTAATTTAGTTTATGAATACAATATATAACATAACACGCTAGCTACTAATAACAATAAATTAGATATAACACATCACGCTAGATACTAATAACAATAAATTAGATATAACTAGATATAACCAGAATATAAACTTATAGAAGCACTTAATAAATAATAAATACCATACTATAAAATTAAATATGGAAAATTACACAAACCACAATACACATAATAACTACAATAACTATAGTCAATATACCGGTGAGCCTTTCCACCTAGAACATGGATCAATGCCCGGAGGTGACCTATATAACGGTATTACAGTTAACGGCACTGGTGGCCAACAACATGGGTCTATTCAACCACAATCTATGACACAAAGTGCAAAATATATTAATAGAATGAGCCAAATGGGGTATAATCAACCGGTTGATCCAGAAACAATGCGATCCGGATCCGCTAACTATTTTCTAGATGATAGCATGGGTCAATTGTTAGGGGACAACAATGGTAGGGTTGAAGGTGGTCAAGGTGAGGGTGGTAGGAATACAAGTGATAATAACCAACCATTAAAGGTGGATGTTATAACAAGATATGTGGTTATAGATAGTGTGGATAGGGATTGGTATAATAGATTAGATGAATCGCCATATAACTTCAAAATTAGTATAGGAGGAGGTAGTAAGAAAAATAGTGGTGAGTTAATTAATGCGGGTATAGATGATAGACTAGATAATATAGTATCAATAACATGTGATAATATAACGGCACCAAATCGTGCAAGCATAACAGGATATAGGCATACAAATCAGCCTTTTTTAACATTGGGTATTGATGGTATTGATGATACAACATATGGTAGCAATAGAAATTTAAAAGCATCCATGGCACAAATGGTATCTAAAATTCCAATACCGCTAGGTTTTCAGAACGTTACATATCTAGAGTTCGTAAATATAAATAATCATACAAAAGTATATAGAACACCACGTGCCACATTAAATAATATGATTATTTCTATAAATAAATCAGATGGTGAAAAAATAAATAATAAGTCAGTAACCGGGCTAGCTAGTAACGACGTCGGATATGGTGATGTTCTTAAAATACAAGGTATATATTATGATGGTGTAGATGCAAATAGTAAAAATAAGTATCTAGATATAGTTACAAGCGATTATTTTACAAGCGATTTTTATCAGGTGGGAGATACTATTAAAATACGTGGTTGGACATTTAGGGAAGCAGGGTTGGGATATGGGGAAATAACATATTTTAGTGAATTTATGAATAGGAGTGAGGGGCATATTGTGCAGCTAGTTAGTAAAACCAACGGAAGTACTGAATTAAATAATACAATTAGTATATTGGTACCAGGTTATTATTCGCAAACAAGTGGAATATGGGAAAAAGAAAATTATTTTATTGATTTAGTAACACGTACTAATATAAATAATAATTCAAGTAATGATAATATTGGCAAACTTATAAATGTAAATCTCCAAACACAATTATTTTTTAGAGTCAATACTTTAACTCTAGATAGTATACGCACCCAACATATGATATCAACCACATCATAACTATAGCTGCTTAACCTAGCTTATTATTAGTAATGATAGTTATAGCAGATGTAGGTGCGCTTACCATATCAGTGGATTTTTTATTTTTAGATGATTTGGTGCGAGTTTTAGCACTAGTTTTAGAACGTCTAGCTGAGGCATCATGTTGTGGTGGTTCTTCATTGATATCAGATACTGAAGCAACGGGAGTAGTAATACTATATGGTTCTAGATCTTTTTTGCTAATACCATTATCACGCAGCCATTCCTTATACATTTTATTATATTCTATTTCAAATGTATTAAGTTCTTCAAGCCAAATATCGCCACTAGTTTTAGTGTTAAGATCGGTAATACGCACTTCCATATCGGCCCTTTCAGATAGCAGTTTTTCAACTTTTTCTTTAGTGAGGTTATAAATGGGTAATTTCAACAAATAATCATAAGCGTTAGACAAATTATAATTAACTTCTTTTAGTTGTTCTTTTGTTAGTGTATCAAATGGCATGACACATTGGTATGGTTTGATATGCTTTTTAATATCACCAGGAATAGTGACAACGGGTGCAAATTTATTGGACAATAAGTAGTCTAGAATTTCAGTTTTAGGACGATTATTAACACGCAACCGAGATTCAATAACATCCGTAATAAACCTAACACGGCTATCAATACGGCTTAGTTGCTCAGCCCATTTATTAAGCAGATGTTCACGACGCGCATTATATATATTCATACGTTCTTTATAGTAACAATCAATCATTTCTTTAACATTGCGGAATACGTGTAGTTTACCATCCGGTTTAAATAGTGGGATAGTAGCATTTGTTGGAATACGGCTAACTAACTTAAACATATTTTCAAATTCACTATAACCATTTTTAGCTTTAGCCTTCAACAATGGATTTAATACACCTGGTGCAAATGTTAAAACAAATCTGACAAATGGTGGTTTATGAGGGCAACTAATTTCCCTCAATATATCGGTTTTGCCATTACCAGCCCGTGGTTCCAGGTACTTTTCCTTATAGTTATCTGACCAAATACCAATTGGTAATTCCACAATTTCCACCTGTGTTGAACTCAAAATATTATATAATCCACGGCTTACCCAACCTTTGTTATCTGTACCATGTTCAATCAAATAATTAGCCTTGTAACCACGGTACCATGGTCGCAATTCCCGCAATCGTTTGCCATTATTACATATCATGGCCCGTAGATTATATACCAAATCTAGTGGATTATATTGGGGTTGATTAGTAGACCATCCCGTACCAATACCATCTAGTCCATTAACTAGTGCTAGAGGGATAATAGGTGCATAATACTCAGGTTCAACTAGTTCGCCATCATCCTCAACATACTTAAGTAGGTCATTATCAAAAGATGAGAATAGGGAATGAATAACAGGGTTAAAGCTAGTAAAGATATACCTAGTTGCGGCATTATCTTTACCACCAGCTAGACGAGAACCAAATTGACCAATGGGTTGTAATAGATTAATATTATTAGTACCAACAAAATCTTGTGATAGGCCAACAATAGTGCCATTCAAACTAGTTTCACCATGGTGATAGGCACTATGTTCGGCAACATAACCGGCAAGTTGAGAAACTTTAATTTCACCGGTTAGATTACGTTTAAAACAACTGTAAATAATTTTACGTTGGGATGGTTTGAGGCCATCCATAACATGTGGTATACTACGATGGTTATCATACATACTAAATTCAATAAGTTCATTATCAATAAATTCACTAAGTGACATAGTTAATGTATTTGCAACATCTAGTTCTTGTCTATCATATATTGTCAACCAATCCTTGCGATCATTGGCACGGCCTTTGTTAAATGCCTTATCAAAGTTATCTAGACAATGGTTATCCCATTTATATACAACTAGTTTATTATCTTGGAAGTATTCACGTGATTCCGCATTATCACTGGTCCCCAACCCCTTATAATACTTTACATGCCATTTACTAGTCCATGTACTAGGTTGAGCCGCCACCCATGTTTCATAATCAGGTATACTATAAAACTTTTTAGAATTTTTCTTAGCATCACGTTGATTACCTGTCTTTGACCATACCTTTACAATAGGTGTCATTAGCGATGTAATAAAGCCATCTACCTTTAGTAGGCTAGGATAGTGGCTAGACAACCAATTTATCAATAGTCCTTTAATGTGGCTGCCATCAACATCTTGATCTGTCATAATCATAATACGACCATATCGCAATTCATTCAAATTTTCATTGGTATACGTTACTGATTCCTTGAGACCTAAAATCTGTTTCATATCACTAATTTCCTTATTTGATGCAATTTTTCTAGATGCTGATTCCCGGGTATTCATCAATTTACCCCTAAGTGGATAAACACCATAATATTCATTACCTTTATCAACAGAGCTGATACCGGCAACGGCGGATGCTTTGGCTGAATCTCCTTCAGTCAAGATTAGGGTACATTGTTTGCTAAATTTGGTACCGGCTTTATCGGCATCTATCAGTTTCTCTATATTAAGACGTTTATTCTTTTTGCCATCTGTCTTTTTCAAAGCTTGGTTATCCTGAAATTCATTCTGTGATAAAATACGGTCAATAATACCAGTATTACTAACTAGAGTAGCAATAAACTCATCGCTTATTTTAGGAAGACTACCAAAATCTTTGCTATTGGATGTTAATGTGTCTTTACTTTGACTATCAAAGTTAGGATTAACAATAATAGAGTTGATGAAGATGGAAATATTATCACGAATTAATGATTCGCGTACAACTAAATGTTTCTTCATCTTTATATATTTAGTCACTAGCTTTGTTATCTCGCGCAATACATAATCCACATGCTTGCCACCCTTTGTCGTATGAATACCATTAACAAAACTTACTTGGTGAAATTGGTAATCGGTACTCATGCATGCGCCAATTTGCCACCTATCTTTACTAGAACAAAACGCAATCTGTGACAATATTTGGTTATAATCATCTTCTTCTTTATCAATGTTATTACTCTTAGTACTACTTTTGGCACTACCTTTGACACCATGTTTTTTACTACCCTTAGTACTGCTAGCTTCACTAGTATTACTTTTACCTTCATCGTTGTCATTATCATCATCAGCATTACTAGTGCTATCATCTGCATCACCGTCAGCACTACTCGTACTATCATCTGCATTACCATCAGCACTATTAGTGCTATCACCATCATTATTATCGTCGTCATCATCATCATCATTATTTTGGCGAGGGTCTAGATAGTCATGGGGGTTCATATACATGGCAATATAGCGTTTAATAAACTCTTCTGATTTTTTAGCATTTTTGTATATGGGCAATAATTTATTATTAACATAAACTTTAATTTGGCCTTGGCTACAAAATACCATATCATAAATACGCTTTATGAATAACGCTTTGACATCATCTGTTAAATCAGTCATACCATCAAATACCTCATATCGTGGAATGAAAGTAATACGTGTATAAGGTTTACCAGTATAATTTTCAGTAATTTCAGGTTCGCTAACATCTAGCATCCGATTACGATATATTTGTTTATAGTACATTTTACGTGTATGGTCAACTGTTTCTATACAAAAGTAATCACTGAAAATATTAGTAAGTTTGGCACCATATCCATTTTTACCGCCCGTAATTTTCTCTTCTTCATCATCATAATTACCACTAGTTAACAACTTTCCAAAAATCATCTGTGGAATATATACTTTTTCTTTAGGATGAATAGCCACATCAATTCCATTTCCATCATTTTCTACACTAATAGCCCATTTTTCTGGTTGTTTATCATCACTATATTTGTGAAAATTAACCTTTAAGTATGTCATCGGCATTGGTTTGGGTATTTTTTCACCGGTACGGGGATCCTTACCATTATTTGCAGTATATTTGACAATATCGCTATCCATACGATTTTTATTATCGTTAGCATTAACAATAATTTCATCAAATATCTTTTCTAACCCATTACTAGTATCTACTGGTTTAACACGAATACCGGCCGAAATAGGGCTAATATTGGTTGCGGTATTTTCATCTAATGGTTGACCATTAGCCGTATTTATGGCAATATGACATGGCATACGATTACGGCTAATACTACCAATATAAGTATCAGGACGTTTAACAACGTGTTCATATTGGGTCATACTTTGGTATTTATGTTCTAGATTGTTTTTATTGGGTTTAGCACTAGTGCTAGATTTGGTTTGTTTGTCAACCATTATTTAAAGGTTATATGAGATATGAGATATGAGATATGAGATATGATATATGAAATATATGAAATATATAAGATATGAGATATGAGATATGAGATATGAGATATGAGATATGAGATATGAGATATGAGATATGAGATATGAGATATGAGATATGAGATATGAGATATATATAATAACAATAGTTATAATGTAATGTGATGTAGTATATTATAGTATAGTATAGTGTAGTATAGTGTATTGTAGTATAGTACAGTGTTATATAGGTGTGATTATTACAAGTATATGGAGTTAGTTAAGTTATAAAAATCAATTTTCACTTTTACAATAATTATTTTTTATAATTTAAATTTGTAAAATATAGAAATTAAGGCATATTACCAAATCATATTAGTAGGGTATATTGGTAGATATATTACCAAATCATATTAGTAAGGCATATTAGTAAATATATAGTATATACTAAAATAAAAAACATACTACATACTAATAAATATATAGATCATAAATCATCATACATAAAAATGATAACAACAAAAAAGAACAAAAGCCAACATAAAAAATATAATAAAATTAAGTTTACCAAAAAGCGTAAAATTAATAATAAACATAAACACCTATATAACAATAAAAAAAATAGTAATACAAAAAACACACATAGAAGATACATGTTAATAGGTGGCAATGATGAATTAGGCCCATATTTAGCTAGATTAACAAACAAACCACCTGATGAACCAATTACATCGGGTGAATTGAAACAAGCATTACAAGAGATAATTGAAATTATGAATCAAGTAAAATATACAGAAGAAGGTAGACAATTTAGCGTTGGGACTAACTTATTACAATATTTCACAGGAGATGAACAGGCAATGGAATCCTATTTAAGATATCAAGTAATGCCTAAATATGTACGTATATTCCCACCTTATATAAATATAAAGGGTTTATTTAACAAGATATATGAAATAAGTTTTTTTGCTAATGCTTATCTAGCTGATCAACGGTTTAGAAATGCAACTTCAACTAATATTGATGGGTCACCTAGTAATGTCGGTGATAAGCAACATATGACTTTTGCCGCAGAAATGTTATCCAAATTATCAGAAGCCACGACTAAATTTAATTTAAAACCAAGATATAGAATTAAATAATTAAAAATATAATAGTATATTTACATTTATAATATCTATATTAAATTTATGAAAATTATGAAAATTGTGAAAATTATATACTATATATAGCAATAAGTATAATATTAAAATATATATAAATACATAACCATAAATATAAAAGATCAATACATAACCATAATATATATAAACCATAATATATAAACCATAATATATAAACCATAACACATAAACCATAACACATAAACCATAACACATAAACCATAACACATAAACCATAACACATAATTACACATATATTTATATAGCTAGCATAATGCGTTTCCTATCAATAGATATAGATCCTGTAACAATAGCAGTACTAGTGTTTATGCTACTCGCAATATTTTTGATAGCCGGTGCAACAGTTACGATAGATCAAGTAACACCATCTGGTAATGTCATAGCAAACCAAAATAATACCAATACTCCCAATAATAGCAAAGCTACAACACCACAAAATACTAATGAACCAGATAAGGCATATTTGAGTCCAAAGATGCGAGAGCATATATTACTAGAACAATCTAGATATTATACTGATTCATGTGATAATATATAAAACATAATATAATATATTTTATTTTATGTCTTATATATTTTACTATATCTTACTATATTTTACTATATTTTACTATATTTTGCTATATTTTGCTATATTTTGCTATATTTTGTATTTTGTATAGCTAGAGCTAGACATTAATTTTATATTTTATATTTTATAAGTTATAGTTAATAATAATACATAATAAATAATAAGTAAAAATAATATAATATAGTAAATATAACATAGTAAAATATAGTAAATAGTATAAGTAATACTTCCAAATAAGTAGAATTACAAAACATTAGCTAGCTATAGGACATCTAAAATAATAATAACATGGCTACAACTATCCTATGGATTGGATTATTACTGATATCTATTATAACAGTAATTGTGATATCTGTTGTAATGTATAAAAACCATAACAAAACAACTGAAGGATTTAATGAAGGCAGTGGTGCACCTATAAATACTGATAATATTACAACAATTCAAAGCGTAATGCCAGTTGATCAATTAACTGATACATTTTTAACACCAACAAAATTAACAGAGGCATTACCGAATGCTATTCCAAATGGGTTAATATGTATGTGGAGTGGTACTATACCACCAAAAAATTGGGTATTATGCAATGGTAAGAATGGTACACCCAGATTAACTGGTAAATTTGTATTAGCTGGTACTGATGAACTTGTAAATACCGTTGGTGGACAAGTACCTAATTATCTTAAGGATGATATGACAGTTAGCTTAACTACAAATAATTTACCAGAACATGACCATAAAATTACTGGTTTTAGATCATATGAAAATGAGCCTGGTAAAAAGGCAATTGGTATACGTGATGCTAAAAGTGGAAGTGGTACTTGGATCCATCAAATAAGTGCTCTGTATCATGGAGTCGTTGCCGAGTATCCAGTTCCGAAGGATAGAAATGATCCAACTAAAAAAAATGTTACTAATGAAGCACCAATTATATTACCAAAATTACCATATTATGTGCTAGCATATATAATGTATACAGGGGGTAAAAAAGAATAATATATATATATATATATATATTATTATATATATACATAAATAACTATACATAATTTAAATAAATAGTAAATAGTAAATATTAAATACTACTTAAAGTTAATAGCAATTAATATAAATAGTAAATAGTAAATAAAGTTAATATATAAATAACCTTACATAAACAACCATATATAACCAACCATATATAAACAACCATATATAACCAACCATATATAATTTCAATAAATAATTTCAACAAAGTTAACTATATTTATATTTATATTTATATATATATAGTTAACAAATTATAAATATATAAAAAATATATAAAAAATATATAAATAAACATATAAAAAATATATAAAAAATATATAAAAAATATATAAAAAATATATAAAAAACATATAAATAAACATATAAATATATATAACAAAAATATGGGCAATCAATCAACACATCAACAAACTACTATTAATGACAATTTTATTGAACAACAAACTATTGAAGAAATGAAACTAAGAAAAGAAGCATATGTGAAATATCTAGCAGATCAACAGGTGAAGATAGCCGACGCAAATAAAATAAGTATACAACATACAAGGAATATAGATGAGAATACTAGACGTTTAAACCAAATGCCTCCATATAAAGTTAAAATAGACAATGTTGATGAATTGAATAGTTTATTTGCAAATAAATTTAAAAATCTAGAACTACTACCTACCCCTATATATCAAATTCCACTAGGTATGGATATGACAACCACACCACCCACGCCAAATCGTGGAATTAAATTTGTTGGAATTGTGCCAACACGTGACACAAAGCAACCCATGAATTTACAACCTATTAGTATATTCACATTACCCGACACTCGTAAAAACCAAATTACATTTGACAAGATAGGTAATAAAGTCTTTAGGTTTAGTGGCACCGATGGCCATTATATCCATTATACTAATATGTTTCCGGGGATAAATATTAGTAGTTGGTCAATGACATTATATTTCTTGCTAGATTCGCTAATAAGTAGTCGTAAACTAAAACGGGTTATATTACAATCATCAGACATTGTAGGAGAATTGGACATATATGTAAATGACAATGGTAAATTAATAATAGCTACAAATTCAGACAGTCCCGATATAGAAGTGCAATTGATACATAATGCCGGATATTTAGCATTATCATATAATGAGTCTAGGAGAGAATTATATATACAAGTTAATGAATTTCCACAAGAAGTTATATCTATCGGACTAACAATGAAAAACATGATATTTGGGCATTCAGCCAAACCATCGCCCAACCCTAGTCATGCATTTGGACCGGGCTATATTGGTGCTATTGTATTATATCCTAAATATAATAATTTAGAACAGCTCGTAAAACTATCTAAATTTGTACCTCCTGAGCCGGAACCTGAACCTGAACCTGAACCTGAGAAAGTGCAAGAGCAGGTGCAGGAGCAAGTGCAAGAGCAGGAGGCTAATCCCAACGTTGAGCTAGCAAATGTTAAAATGATAGATCCAATAACAGGTGAAAGAATAACAATACCGGTTGATAACAATAATAGTGTTGAAACTAATTTAAGAGACTATACATTTGAGGTGCCAATATTGGGAACACATGGTGCAAATAACTCAACGGCTTTATTGGGGAATGCTGATGCAGAAACGCAGATATCTAATAAAATACCTAGACAAGAAATACAACAACCCACATTTAATTTTGAAGATGATGAAGATGAAACATTAGATCTAAGCATTGAAAACTTTATATCTAAAAACGCAGGTCGTAATATGCCACATGCCCCTTATATATCACCAATAGTTACAAACCATTTACATTATAAACCATACTAGACTATTATAATTATAATTATAATTATAGTGTTGTATATAATTATAATTATAATTATAGTTATATTATATTATATTTAGTGTTATAGTATTTTATATTTTTAATAATTAAGTTAGATAGCTAGATATACTAGACAGCATAATTACTTAATTAAGTGAGTCAACACGTTGTAATACGGCAATGGTAGCATAATTATGATTTTTAAGACTATAGTAATTGCTTTGTTCATCAAAAGTTAGGTACATAATTGTTGGAGCACGAACACCTAATATATCATCTAGGAGCTGTTCAACTTGATGACTAGCTTGTGTATTACCTTGACTATGTATCCGGCTAGCATTTGTAATAGTTAGAGCAACAACATTCGCCCTAGCCATTGTATTTGGGTCTTGTAAAAATCTTATACGACTAACTGAATATAAAAAAGTATGACTACCACTTGTTGGGCTGTCTATAATAAATCGTAATTGATTACGTGTAAGTTCAACATATTGACCATCTAGATGCTGATACTGTCCCGGCTCAACTATATAATAACCAATAAAGTTTGTAAAATCACTATCTAGCTGTGTTTGTCTGAAAAATGTACTATCGGATGTACTCATATTGTTTATATTGGGTTTATGGGTTTATGGGTTTATGGGTTTATGGGTTTATGGGTTTATAGATAACTGTATAATTGTGTTAGCAAGTATTGATGGGTTTTGGTATAAGGTTAGATAATATTGTATTAATATAAAACAATAAACTAAATAATAAAATAGAAAACAATAAATACTAAATAATAAAATATTAAGAATTATAACCATAATAATACTAAGTATTAATATATTTAACTATAAATATTATATTTCGCCAAATAATAATTAAATTTAGATTAGCATAATATCGATATATAAAATAAGATTAAATAACGTAAAATAAAATGTTAAATTTCAAGGAACAGAAATATTGTATAATTATACTATTGGCTATTATCATAATATTAGTTACAATATATCAATCAAATGAAATGAGCCGTAATGCCCAATATAAGTTATCAGACAATATATCTGAAAAGGAGGGATTTTATGCAGTCGGAGATAATTATTATATCCCAGAATTATTAGATGTAATACCAAAAACTCAAATATACGAAACCGGAGCATTATTAGATAAAATAAGTTCGGCACAAAGCATTAAATATCCCGATTATAGTGGGGCGAATACCGCATTTCCTGTAACAGCTACAAAGTTATTAAATAAACAAAAAGAGGAATTAGGTAAAATAAACAAAGGATTACAAATAGAGTTTATGCAAGCTTTACAAGATGCTGAAATAAACACCTTGAAAAATAGGCTAGAGGAAGTTATTAAAGAAGGTAAGTCAACAGGTGTATTAAAAGATAGTAGTAAAGTGGGTAATACAGATGATAAGGAAGGTCGCCGTATTAGACATTTGGCATCAGGTGTAGTATTTAGTACAATATGGCGGGGTGTGGGTAGTTTGCTAGACGCTAGTACAGGATTTAGTATTGTAATGGATAAGAGCCGAGGTACATGTATAAAATATATAGACGATGCTAGTAAAGATGGTCAAAATATAGATATTACAGGTTGTGACTATGACCCTAGTGTAAGGACCCAAAGGTTTAGGGTAATAAAAATAGGAAATAATGAAATATTTAATAGGGTATTGCATCCAAAACACAAAATGTATGCTATACCTGAATATAATACACTTAATGCATATCCATTTTATATAATTACGTCTATGGAGAGTGATGGCACAATGTGTTTGACAATAGATGATAATGGAATATCAATTGAGCCATGTATATGTAGTCAAAGCCAACGATTTATGATAGTGGTTTGATTAACTATGTATATATATATATATATAGATATAGATATAGATATAGATATAGATATAGATATAGATATAGATATAGATATAGATATAGATATAGATATAGATAGATAGATACTTATTAAATAAATTATGAATACTATATGTAAATAACACGATATATTAGTATAAAATTTAAATACTTTAAAATATAATTAAAATATACTTAAGCTAGAATATATAACTTCAATATAATAATATAACAAACTAACTAAGTATAAATATAAATACATATATAATAATATAACAAATCTAACATACAAATCAACACATAGCGCAATATATAGCGCAATATATAATAATATTTCAAAAGCTAATAATATAAAGGTAACAATGCCTATTAAAATGGATATAGATATTGAAATTGTGGTTATGGTATTACTACTTGGAGTGTTAATAGTTATAACAATATTTCGCCATCATTTAATAAAATTAGTAAATTTACCAGGCAATAACAATATCAATGTCGGTATCAATGACAACGATGAAGAAAATAAACAGTATGTGGAGGGTTTTACATCAATAACTGAGGAATTACAAAGTGGTGATATAAGCCAAGTAGTTAAGAATTTTATAAGATTAGGTGCATATACTAGAGATGGTCAAACTGGTATGATGAACACAATACATTTGAATACGCGTAATGTTGTAAATCCAGATACAGATGTATTAGTGAATGACTCTATTATGTTAAGTTTCGTAAATAATGGCTATATACCCAACCAGATTGCGTTACCGGAAGCTGAGGTAGCCAATGTAAGTGTACCCAGTCCAACTGTTATCGAAAAAACGGGTACGCAACGTCGGAACTTTCGACGTGAAATGCTACGCAAGAGGATACAGGAGTTACGGAAGTCTCGGAAGTCTCGGAAGTCTCGAGAGTCTTGGGATAACCTATCGGAAGATACAGAGGATGAGCAAGAGCTAATAGATTTGCTAAAACATGAAGCGTTCTCTAGTGTTGTTAATCCAATAGATAATGAATTAGAATTAACAAAAAAACAGAAAGATTTTTTAATAGAAATTGGAAGTAAGCAAACTGGTGAAAAAAGAATGAATGATTTTTATCTAGATGCTGATAATGGTTTAAACATAACATTAGATATGCAATATAATGATATAGATGTTCCTAGCAATAGCAATGTATTGCCATCAATTTTAACAATTAGAGAGGTAGTATCAGGTAAACAATATAATATGGTTAATCCGATAATAAATTATAGCAGTGTGCAACCGCATATGCTAATGATAGAGGGTACAATTATGAATCCGGAATCAAAGTTAGATGATACAGTATATCGCGTTATACAAAAGTTTATTATAAAATTATATTTCATTAGGCCATTGGATAAATTATTGACGGGTATTAATGCAGTAAATACACTTAAAACATTAATAAATGATAACTTATCGCTAGCTAAGTCTACACTTAATTATAAGTTATTAGTACCACTAATACTACCAATTGCGCAACCATTATATGATATAGGATATTATTTTCGCAGAGGTGAAGTAAATTTATCATCAATTGCACAAGTTACTAATAATGAAATAATTGCGATTACTGATGAAGTATTGAAAGAAAAAGTACCAAATATAATTACACCATTATATGTACTAGATCATGATATTACCAAGATGAATGATGTTATAACTGCAATAAGTGATGAATATAAAAATATAGATATGAAAGATAGACAACGTGAATTACAGTTTTACGATACATATAGTTAAAATATATTAGTATCATATTAGTATCATATTAGTATCATATTAGCATAATATTGGTATATTGGCGCATATTGGCTCTAGTTAGTATTTGTTTGAATTTGTTTGAATTGTTTAGCTATTTTAGCTATTTTAAGATATTTGAAATATGCAATATATACAAAATTGAATCTAGCTAATAACTTATATATTTTACATTTACTAACTAATATACTAACTAATATACTAACTAATATACTAACTAATATACTAACTAATATACAAACTAATATACTAACTAATATACTAACTAATATACTAACTAATATACAAACTAATATACAAACTAATATACAAACTAATATACAAACTAATATACAAATTTAACGCCAATTAAAAATAATTAACGCTAAATAAACCTATAAAACATAGAATGTGTGGAATTTATGCAATTATATCATGTAATACTATAGATGTAACAGGTAGAGATGGAAAACCAATAGAATCCAATAATTATAATGAAGAAGAGCATAATGATGCAGTTATATTGGGAAAAAAAGACCAAAAAATGTTGCGTCATAGGGGACCGGATTGGGAAGGCGAGTATAGAAATAACCGAGTATATATATCACACCATCGTTTATCTATTATTGATCCTGAAAGTGGTGGCCAACCATTAATATATGACAACCACGGCAAAAAAATAGTATTATCGGTAAATGGTGAGATATATAACCATAAGGAATTGAAGAAAACTATTGATAAATTGTGGGAGGAAGAAGAGTATGGTAAATATGAGTATATGACGGGGTCAGATTGTGAAGTTATTATCCCATTATATATTTATTATACTAGGATATATGTGCATGGTATAACTAAATTTAGTGATTACGACACACAATATAATGAGTGTATATGCGCAATGTTATGTATGCTAGATGGTATGTATAGTTTTGTCCTATATGATGAAAGCACAGAAAAAACACTAGTTGCACGTGATCCGCTAGGCATTACATCATTATATTATGGTTTCAATCAAAGTGGTATATATCATATTTCAAGTGAGATGAAGGGTTTTGACAGTAATATTACACCGTTCTTATTTCCTGCGGGTCATTTCATGTATATTAATTCTATTATTAGAGGATTACCAACGCCAGTAAAATATTATACCGATTTGGATGCAGAAAAGTTACAAGATAGTGAGGATTATAACAATTTATGTGACCAGAATGATTGGGATAACAATAAAGTGCCAAACCTAGCCACTATATGTATTGATCATTGTGCAATGGTAAGACAATATATGATAGATGCAGTAGACAAACGTATGCAGACAGATGTGCCATTTGGCGTATTACTAAGTGGTGGCCTAGATAGTAGTTTAGTGGCAAGTATTGTTACTAGAATTGCTAGCGGACATATACCATCTAAGTACGGTATTAATCCGAAAGATTTTGGTCGTATTTCAACATTTTCAATTGGTTTAGAGGGCAGCCCGGATTTGGAAGCAGCGGAAAAGGTGGCAGAATTTCTAGATACTAAACATCACACGTTAAAGTTTACAGTGGAGGAAGGAAAGAATGCGATTAGGGATTTGATTTGGCATTTAGAAACATATGACGTAACGACAATTAGGGCTAGTGCGCCAATGTATTTGCTAGCACGTAAAATCAAGGCAATGGGTATTAAAATGGTATTGTCAGGTGAGGGCAGCGATGAATTATTTGGTGGTTATCTATATTTTCTACAGGCCCCAGATAATAAATCGCATCAGGAAGAACGCCGACAACGTTTGGCAAACTTACAATATGCGGATAATCTGAGGGCAAACAAGAGCACAATGGCATGGGGATTGGAGGCCCGTGTACCATTTGAGGATAAGGCACTTGTAAGTTATGGTTTACATAAGGTACCATCTAAGTTGATGAGGGCAAATGGGGTGGAAAAATGGATATTGAGGGAGGCATTTAATGACAGAGAAAACCCGTGGCTACCGAATTCTATTTTATGGAGACAAAAAGAGCAATTTAGTGATGGTGTGGGTTATGCATGGATAGATATGTTGAAGTTGAATGCGGAGAATAGCGTGACGGATATAATGTTGGAGTTGGCTAAGTATAAGTATCCGTTTAACACACCAGTAAATAAGGAGGAGTATTATTATAGGGCAATATTTGAGGATTTATACCCGGGTAAGAATTGGGATATGACGGTACAGAAATGGACACCGCGAATGGATTGGAATGGTGTTAATTATGACCCAAGTGGACGGGCGCAACAAACGCATAATAATAGTACTGTAGCAAAAGCATTATAACCGTGAATTATATATTATATATGAATGAGATTAGCTAGATAGCATTAGCTAGATAGCATTAGCTAGATAGCATTAGCTAGATAACATAAGCTAGATAACATAAGCTAGATAACATATTATTTATGATTTGATTTTTATGATTTGATTTTTATGATTTGATTTTTATGATTTGATTTTTATGATTTGATTATTTTTTTTTTAACTTAGCCTAGGTATATTGTTTATTATTTAATATTAATTATCATAACTCCCAATATATAACACCAATACATAACACCAATATACATATAATTTATACACAAGTTCTAACAGATATACATATAATTTATACACAAGTTATAACAGATACAGATATACATATACATATACATATACATATACATATAGATATACATATACATATACATATACATATAAACGGATAGCATAAATATATTATAATAACTATAATAATTATATAGATATATAATGGTTGTAAAGGGTACTAAGCCGAAAGCAGTAAAAACTAAAAAACCCAATGCACAGGTAGCAAGTAGTGGTAATGATAATGGTGGAAATGATGGAGTTCGTGAAAAAGGTGCTTTAGTTGATCCATCAACAAATAAAAGTAAGCATGTTAAGGTTGATAGATTGAAGGAAGATCCACCACTACCGGGGCAAGATTATGTATGTATTAGTTTTTTGAGCCCGGAAAAGGTATTGGTCAATAAGGAACAATGGTTTTTCTATCATTACCATCAACATGTTATTCAAGAATACAATAGGATTTTAACGGAATTTCTAGGTAAAATATTGGACTCAACAGATGATGATACCGTACCGTTGACATCGGTTGTTGATTTGCAGAAGAGAATGCGAAGGGTATTTAAATATAATGAGGTAGTATATCCGGAATGGAAGGAACGTTATGCAGATTATGAATTCAAGGATGGCTCGCGGTTACAAAATGAGTTTGATGCACAAAATAATTACCAGACGAGTGTACGTGGTGTAAAGGTAAGGGGTGTATTTAATAATTTAGAGGAGGCTAGAACACGAGCAACGGCATTACAGCGTATGGATACTGCACATGATGTATTTGTTGGACAAGTGGGTTATTGGTTGTCATGGCATCCGGAGAGCAACAAGATGGACACGAACAAGGTGCAGTATTTGAATGATGATTTGAACACATTAATGAGCGAATACCAGCATAGCCAGGATAGTAGCAAGCAACACTTTGATGAACAGCGACAGAGTCAAGTGGAACAACAGATGCGACAGAATGAGTTAACTAAGAAACAGCTAGATGCTGAGAAACGCGAGATAAGGGAGGCTATAAGCGAAACGTCTAGGGCAGCTAATTTAGATGTGGATGATAGTGAGGGTACTAGTGTGGGAAATGGAGTATACAATGATGCGGTGGGGGATGATCCATCATTGCCTTCGGCGAATCCGGATTTGGACGATAAGTTGAAATATGCGGCATCGACATTGGAGAGAGAGACATTAAAGGCACAGGTGGCTGAACGAGTTGCAGAGACGGCGCGTAATTCACAATTGGCTAATGCACTAGCGGGGCCGGGTGGTGATTCGGATCCATGGATGGCACGTAAAAAGTAATAGTATGTTGTATGTTGTATGTATATATATTGTTAGTTAGGATAGTTAGGCTAGTTAGATAAATGTTTTATTTGTAGTATTGTATTTTTGGGATATTTTAATTAGGGATATTTTTTTTAATTTTTCATGTGTTATTTATATTAATGTTATTTATATTAATGTTATTTATATTAATGTTATTTATATTAGTAAATAGTAGCTAGTTAGTAAAGTGTTATTAAATAGTAGCTAGTTAGTAAAGTGTTATTAAATACAATATTGTATAAATATAAAAAGAAATATTATAATTATAATAATACCCATAATAATACCCATAATAATACCCATAATAATACCCATAATAATACCCATAATAATACCCATAATAATATATAGTAAAGTATATAGTTAGGGATAATTAGATATGGATATATCTAGACATATGACACGTAAGCGAAAGACTAGAAGCAAAAAAAATGGTAAATTAAAGTTAAAGTTGAATAGTAATAAAACAAGAACACAAAAAGCAGGTGGTATTGGATATTTAGCATTGAATAATATAGAGGAAATAATTAAAGCTAATAAGTTAGTTGAAAATATATATGATAAATTGTTTATTGACAGTATTGAAAGACAAGTAGGAAGTGGATTTTTTGGATTTGGATCAAATCCAAATAAAAAAAAATTAGAACCTAAATCAAAAAAACCCAGTGATAATTTACCAAAATCAACGCAATCTAAAGAGGATTACAAAAAAGATAAACCGAAAATAGATAAAAATAAGGCAACTATAATGACAGCATTGCATAAATACATATTAAGGGTAATTAAACATTGTTATAAAAAAATGAGTAAGGAACAGCGTAAAGTCTTTTTAAATGGTAAGGATAAGAATAAAAATAATAATTATAATATATATACTGATGCTATAGCTAAATATTTAGCTGATATATTATTTAATATTAATATTACAGGCGCTAATAATGATAGCAGTAATGGGCTAGTGCTACTTAATAGTAAGCTTAACACTATCAATTACAACGGTGCACGTATACCTTATACACATAATACACAATATCCTACTAATAGGAGTAGAAATACGTACGCGTTAGATTATGTTAGTGAGGTTAAAAAGCAGTTTTATAGTAAAAATAGTATTAATGAGATAGAAAGTGGTATACGTGATGTTATAACGTATGAGAAAACAAATATAATTGATGAATTACATAAAATGAGTAATCATACAATACCATTTGAAACTAATGCAAAAAATGAGTTAACAACCTTAGTAGATAAATTATTATTTACAAATAAACGACTAGATAAAATTATTGTTATTCCGCCAACTATAAAATCTACAGTAAATATTAATTGCAGTGAGATAGCAACAAATGGGGCAATATTTTTAATTATTGATATAGTGACAAACGCTGTAGATGTAAATAAATATTATGTAATTAATTGCAAAATATCTGAGGCTAAATGTTATGTTGATATTATAAAAAAAATGACAACACAGGGAAACGCTAAAACAATGAAAGAAAATAATGAAAATGGTAAAAAGGCAATTAAAAGTTTATTAAATAATATTTTATTAAAAAAATCTTTGACCAAAAATAACGGAACTGGGTTATATCATTATATTATACGCCGTCTAAATATGCAACCGCAAACATAACGTTACCGCTAATATTTATACTTCACCCATTGGTTATGATTATTGGAATATGTTTACTTTTATGTCTATGTCTATGTATAAGGAGATGTCATAAATATTGGTTGACGTTCGAACATATCGGAAAACGATTTTGTTACGGTGGGTGCTGACATTTGTTGATCATATATAGAACGAGGTATAAACCTATATTCAACTTGTTTTTCTATTTCGTATGTTTTTAGCATTTTACGTTGATAGCCAGTTGTTAACATTACAATCCCAATTACAAACAATAATAATACTAAACTTTTCATTTTATCTTATCTAGATCTTATCTAGATCTAGTTTATATGTAATTAATTTGTTATGGTATATATGTGGTATATATATCTAGCGTGTTATTTATATGTGTGTTATGTATATAGTTATTGTTATATATGTATATGTATATTTAGCGTTCAGTTTATATTTAATTAGTTTGTTATGTGTATCTAGCTATTGTTTTATTTAAATACTGTATTTTATTTAAATAATGTTTTTTTTTGAATACAATAAAACTTAAATTATATTAATATTTTATAAATACTACTTAATACTAAATACTAACTTCCGAAACCATATATTTAAAACCTATACCTATATCTATACCTATACCGATACCGATACCTATACCTATACCGATACCTATACCGATACCTATACCTATACCGATACCTATACCTATACCGATACCTATACCCATTAAAAACTATTAAAAATGCCATCATCCACCACCAAAGCTAATCCCAAAACTAAAGCTTCTGACACCCAACATAGCTCTAAGCCTAAGCTAGCTAATGCCAAAAAACAACAACAACATAAACGTAGCCTAAAACGCAGATTGACTAAACCAGGTGTACAAAAGGGCGCCGGATATCAACCTATAAATGGTACCCCAAGCGTTGACCAACACGGTGGTGTTATGGTAGATGCTAACACAATATTATATCTAGGTGCTATTGTTATGCTAGCTATTGTTATATATCTAGTTTTGCAAACACGTGAAACCCAACGTCAATTATTCTCTGTCCACAATTCCAACCTTAACCCCAATCTTACACCCAATCTTACATCTATACACTCGGATATTCCGAATCTTACAACAAATACCCACAATCATGGTCCAAATCGTCCAATAGTTAACAGTAGCCAATTGGGTGGTACGCATAGCCAAGTGGCTGAAAACTATAATAGGTTATCTCAATGGGATTATATAAATAGGAAAAACCATGAAAGGGTAATTAATCCATTATTGCCACCGGAGAGGAGTTTTGAGGGTACATATGGGATACCAATAAATGTGCCAACTAGGGGTACTAGCGGAGGTTATCAACAGGTAGGGTATATGTATAAGGATAATGTAATTAGTGAAAGTAGCAATATTGGAAGTGGTAATGATAGCGTTATTATACCAATATTTGGGCGTCCAACACATGCAGGGGGTAGTAAATGGAATTATTATGTATCTAGTGATAAATTCCATAGTGTTAAGATCCCATTTACTCATAATGGTAGGAAAACAGATGACGATCATGGTACGGATGAGTTAAATGATGGTGAAAAAGTAAGTTTGCCGGCATATAATGGACAATTTCAGGTAAATATGTATAAATATGATAGTCCCAAATATATTCCATATGTATTTTAATTAAAAAAGTTATATATTTAGATAGTCAATATTACAAAATCATAATGTAAAATTATAATGTAAAATTATAATGTAAAAGAAAATAAATGTCATAAAATTTGTAGTGTTAATCAAAAATGAATATATCAAACCAAAATATATTTATATTGTATTGCATTAGATATACTTATATACAAAATACAACACGCATACAATCTAGACACAACACATATACAATATATACACAATACATATACAATACATACACAATCTAGGTACAACACATATACAATACATATATAATACATACACAATCTAGACACAAAATGTCACAAATGAAGTCAAAAAGGCGTAATAAGATGGACATGCATGTTCAACAATATAATACAATACATATGAATAAAAATATGAAGAGATATATGAAAAAAGTTAAGTCTAAATATATAAATACAAATTATCATAAACTTATGTATTGTAATGATTGTGGGTATGATATGGATTGGGGATGTATATGTTATGATGATGATGAAGACCCATATGGCGTACATGATCCTACACAAGATGATGAAAAGAATGATACATTATGTTATGAGCTAGAATTGATATGTAAGACAATATCAAATGGTAATAATAAGGGTGGTAACGATCTTATTATTAATCTAGATGCAATGTTGAGATATTATATACAGCAAAATGTAACTAGCATACCAATGCAATATAGTGATGATAATAGATTGTTGTCCGTAATAGACCGTAATGGATGTGGTATTAATGAGGTAATAACTATTATAAATATAGGGTTAACGCTTAGTGTAGCCTTAAATTTACCGGTAGAGGTTATTGCAAATATTCTTAAGAAACTTAGTTATATTGACAAACGCTTTGCATTTATCAGGCAATAAATAGTGCAATTTTTTAATATTTTTTAATATTTTATAATATTTTTTAATATTTTTTAATATTTTTTAATATTTTATATAGCTAGAGCTAGAGCTAGAGCTAGAGCTAGAGCTAGAGCTAGAGCTAGAGCTAGAGCTAGAGCTAGATAGTATATCGTGTTGTATTATGAGTGTATAGCGTGTTGTGTCAGGAGTGTATAGCGTGTTGTGTCAGGAGTGTATAGCGTGTTGTGTCAGGAGTGTATACGTGTTGTGCTAATTATAATTATTGTTCTTCTTCTTCTTGTTCTTGTTCAATTTGATTTATAGGGCGTTCTATAGTATTAGTATTAGTATTAGGTAGAGAATCGGGAGAGGATTTGGTTAAATCGTGCATTAGCCAACTATTACCTTTACTATCAATAATTAATACATTATATGAGATACCAAATACATGTAGTTCACCGGCACCGGTATTATTGGACATAGATAGCTCAAGTGTTGGTTTATGGAGATAACTAAAGTTGCAGGTACCGGTAGGTTGTGCAATATGTTCGGGGTCTAATGCATATCCAAAACAACTTACTTGTTTACGAGGATCGGTATTGCTGTGCAGGCGCATGGGTTCATTTTGAGTAAAAAAATCGGATCTTAATATATCAGTACGATCACGACCATCATACATAATTCTAGCAGTGTTATATAATGGTACACGGTTTAAATCTTCTAATGTTGAGTTAGTATAGTTGAAATAGTTATTGGCGTCTTTATTAGCATTAGTACGCTGAACCCAAACGAGTTCGCTAATTGGATATTTAAATTGACGTAAATTGGCAACAATACTAGGAGTATTTTGAGAATATGGAAATATGTTATGTTGAACTTGTGAAATAAGATACATTTGGCGTTGGTCACTAGCTAGATATTTAACACGTTCTTCTTCTGGCAATATATAGTAGTCTGTTATTAGTTCGGCGATATCGATGGATAAAGTAGCAAGTTGCTCAGCACTTAAACTACTATTATCTTCATATATTAGTAAGTCCTGTATTTGTCGAAGTTCAACAATAACTTCAACCTCGGCTGTTGAAAGGGCAATTAAGGGTAAGTTAAGGGCCATATTTTCGCGTGAATTGACATTGAAAAAGTTACAGAACCAGAAAAAAATGGGAATATTGATATGTCCACCCATGAAATTGCCAACACTTTGGCTACCAAAGTCTTTAACTAAATATTTATAATGGTCTTGTTTCCCACCCATAATAGACAGACTGCTCCATATATCCAGCCATTCGCCGGGAATAGTTACAATATCATTACTACCAATACGTAGCACAATTTCTTTAATAATGGCATTGCCAATTGAATTAGTGTAACCAACGGAGCTACCAGTATTGGTGGTAAGATTAGATAGATCAGGTAGATTAATACTAAGTAGCATATTTTTGATTAGATCACCATAGCGACCATTTCTATCAATACGGATAGAGGTACGAGTACCAAAAGTTAGTTTACCGTTAAATTCTAGGCGTCTAGTTTCTCGGGCAAATTTGTGATGATTGGTATAAGAATGTTGAAAAAAGCTATATTGTGGTTTTGTTTCATCAATTAAATATGAGTTAAAGCCTAGTTCTGTTATTGTTCCATTCATTATATATAGTTTAGATAATAGTATTAGATATTAGTATATATGCTGGATGAGATTTATATATTTTATATTGTTATGTGTTATATTGTTATTATATTGATATGTGTTATAATGGTATATGTTATAATGTTATATGTTATAATGTTATTTATTATAATGTTATGTATTATATTGTTATGTATTATATTGTTATGTATTATATTGTTATGTATTATATTGTTATGTATTATATTGTTATTATATTGTTACGTGTTATAATGGTATATGTTATAATGGTATATGTTATAATGGTATGTTTTGTTTGTCATATAATGTATAAGATTTATATAAATATGTTTAGATTTATATAAATATGTTTAGATTTATATTAGTTTCCCGTTTCTATAGCTCAAAAGAAAACCCGTTATTTAGGTAATATAACGGTGTATATAATATAACATATAAACGGGAAACTAATATAAATAGTATACCATATAATAGTATAAATAGAATAATAGTATTATTAAATAAGAAAAGTTAACATAGAATAGTTAACATAGAATAGTTAACATAGAATAGTTAACATAGAATAGTTAACATAGAATAGTTAACATAGAATAAAAAACTATAAAAACTAGTAATAAATATAGAAATGTCAACACAGACATTAATTGTACCAGTACAATTTACTAGATATGGCGGTGCACAAAATACAGTAAATATTAGAGGGTTTAACAATGAAGATATAGTTATTGCTAGTACGTTGCGTATAATAAATACAGTTAACAAATCAGGTTTAATACAAGGTGGTATTACATCAAATAATGTTGGTGCCACATTACAAATAAAAGATAGATATGATGGTCAGTTTAAAAATGTATATATAGATGATGATGATTTGTATATTACACCTAGTGGTTCGGAAATTGGACGTAAGTTAGTAAGGAATGATGAAATAGATAACATAATAGATAATCCTACTAATCCTAGATTTTCTAATATATTTGTAGAGTCGAATGGATATATTAATTGGTATACAAATGAATCTGATCTAGATGATGAAACAACATTTATTGGGTTACGTAATAATGATGGGGTGATACAATTTCGTAATAATGGTGGTAATTGGTTAAATATAGGCACAGGTGGCAGTGGCTCTAGTAGTTTTATAGATTTGACAGATACATTAATGGACCAGGATAATTACGTAACAAAACCATATTTAAAATGGAACGCTGATACAAACAAACTTATAAATGTGGCTCTAGATATAGGTGAAGATGTGACACCACAGTTAGGTGGTGAGCTAGATACGAATAACTTTAATATTAGTTTCAATAATGCAAATGGTATAGTAGATAACACTAGTAATTTAATCCTAGCATTTAATAATGCAAATTCACACCCTAGTTACATAGAAGCAACCACATATTTAACTGATGGTGGTGAATTTATACCAACAATAAAAACGGCTAATAATGGTGGTACAGGTGCTGTATCAATGCGTTTATCTAGTCAAGACAATGGTGATTTAATAATTGATGTAGGATCGGGAGATATTAACATTACAGCAGCAAATATTAGTTTAAATAGTTTAAATGCGATGAATTTTAATAGTGGATATGTAAAGAGTAGTATATTAACATATAATAATTCTAACTTGTCCACAAATAGTGAAACGCCACAAGCTATAGACCCGAGTACTGATGTTATGATATTTCAAATTTCAGGTGATGATGGTCGTTTTTATGCAAAAATAGATGCAGGGGCAGCAAACGGTCAAAATTTAAATATAGTATATGAGACAAATGGTAGTAATAATCATGTAGATGTTAGTTTTTATGATAGTCAAAATGATAATACGGTTAAGAAAATAGGTGTAGGCAGTGGGCTAGCAAGTAAAATTAAATATACGGAAGCGGGGCAGAGCTCTAGTATGATATATTTGGAATTTGATGGTTATATTGGTGATATGGCAATATTACGTAATAGATGGCAAATATTAAATACGGGTGCTGAAGTTATAACATAAAAATCCCGAAATTTTATAAAAATTATTATAAATAATATACGGCATTAATGGGATTTATAGGTATTATTAAGGAATTATGTTATTTAAAATATTGCGTTTATTTATAATTTAAAAAAATATTTATCTCAGTATTAAATAATAATAACATACCCTAAATTGCAAATTTAAAAACAAACTAAACAATAAATATATAAACGTACACATAATAAATAGTTACTCCACATACTAGTTACATAATATTTAAACAAACATTTAAAACAAACCTTTAAAACAAACCTTTAAAACAAACCTTTAAAACAAACCTTTAAAACAAACCTTTAAAACAAACCTTTAAAACAAACCTTTAAAACAAACCTTTAAACAATGTCATCATACTTTGGAGGAACATTACGTATCCCATTTAACGGTGGGCTTACATTTCCCGATATAAATGGTAATACCGTTATATTACAAGCCAATACTAATATAAATGGTCCTTATACATTAACTTTACCCGATGAAATTGGTACTAATGGTCAACTTTTACAGACTAATGGAAGTGGAGTATTATCATGGTCATCATCAACAGGGTCTACAATAGAAGCTGATGATATTACTGTTGGTGATTCTGAAGTATCAATAACAACAAGTACTGGGAATGTGAATTTAAATGCACCTACTGGTAATGATGTTAAAATGCAAGTTAATAGTTCTGTTGTTGGAACATTTGATAGTACTGGTTTACAAGTTGTGGGAATTGCTAGCGCAAGTACATCATTCGTTCCTGACACTAACAATGGTGCTACATTGGGTACATCTACACTTGGATTTAGCGATTTATTCCTAAGTGAGGATTCAACTATTAACTTCAATAATGGTGATCTTACATTAGCACATACACAAGACAAACTAACTTTCGCGGGTGGTGTTTTTAATATTGATGGTCAAGATTTTCTTGAATTTAGGAATGGTAATAGCTCAATGCAATCAACAGAGGATGGTTCTTTGACTTTAGTAGCTAATACAGAATTTCTTATTTCATCAGCTAAAATTTATGCTGAGACTAGTGGAGAAACTCATATCAACGGTGGTAGCATTAGGTTAGATATTGCGGAAAATCAAAAATTACACATAAACGGAACCCGAGTAGAAATATCCAATGATTTTGAGTTATTAGGCAATGCATATGTAGAAAAAGGCTTGACATTCGGTGTTGATGTTTTTGAGGAATCAGCAACTGCGTATAATTTGTTCAGTACTGGTAATGTAGCAGCTGTTAAAAGCATTGTAATATCTTCAGCATCTGCTGTTACAAATTCATTATACTCATGTGGTGTACCACCGACAGGTAAGGGCACTATTGCACACTTATTCTTTGCTAATAATCATGAATCGAGTGCTACAGCCAATATCAGTTTTGAAAATAGTAATTTATATACTGGTTCTGGTACTTCTAACTTTTTGGTATTCAATCAAACAGGTCAGTCAGCTAGTCTTATATATTTATCTGGAAATGATGCAGCAGGTTGGCGTATATTGAACGTCGGTGGTCAAGTATTTTAAGCTTAGTTTAATTAGTAATATAACCTAAATTATATCATTATAATTAGTAAAATAACCAAAATTGCAATTATTTACTTTTTTTATTAAATTGTATAATATATTTAAACCTAAATAATTACTTAATAATATACATTATATACACAATATACATTATATACACTATATACACAATATACATTATATACAGTATATACACTAGATACATTAGATACAGTATATACACTAGATACAATATACTAAAATGGCGCATCATTATGCATTAACGTTGGGTGGTTTGGCTAAAAAAATACGCACATTATGTTTTAGTAAAAATACATGTCCATCTATTATAGGTCAACAACAATTATTTACACATAATGTACCGTTACTAGCAGCTAGCTATTCCCGTAAATCGGAATTAGATTGGATAAATTATATTTGTGATAATAATAAAATACGTAATGGATATGAAAAGGTACAGTTACCATTTACAACAAATAATGATAAATTCGATATGAATTTAATAAGTTGGTTACCGGGTTCAACAACTCGTGTCCACAGTCATCCTAAATACAGGATTATGATATCAACAGTAATATACGGGAAATTAGAAGAAACATTATTTATAACTAAATATGATAAGGATTTACAAAATAATGTTATTAGTAATATATATAAGCATTCAATATATACGCATGAATCGTCATATTTAGAAGATGACAGCAAACATGTTATTCATAATCCATTAGATGTAACAACATATTCTTTACAAATATCCTTATTAAATGATAATAATGTAATGTCACATTGTTGTAATACAAATATTACAGATCCCAAACGTTGCGGTAATGATGGTTACTTATGTGCTAACCATGATGAGTATGTTTCAAATATAAATAATATGGGCTAGCCATATAATTAAAACTTATCCAGTATTTTAATTAGATACTAAATTATAATAATAAATATTGTTTTATATTGTTTTGTATTGTTTTATATTGTTTTGTATTTTTTTGTATATTTTTAAATAATTCAATATATATATATAAACCTAGCCTAGCCTAGATATATATAAATTCAGCATTTAGCATATATAGTAAATAGTATATGTAATATAATAAATATACCTTATAACATAAAGCATAGTACATATAGAGCATAGTACATAGTACATATAGAGCATAGTACATAGTACATATAGAGCATAGTACATAGTACATATAGAGCATATTACATAGTACATATAGAGCATAGTACATATAGAGCATAGTACATATAGAGCATAGTACATAGTACATATAGAGCATAGTACATATAAGTAATGTCTACTAATAAAGATAGTAAATTATCAACGGTTGTTAAAAACATAACAAATGATAAAACAACTACAAATGATACAGAAGTTATTAGGGTTGTAGAAGATGACAAACCAGAAGACAAACCAGAAGACAAACCAGAAGACAAACCAGAAGACAAACCAGAAGAAGAGGTTAAACAGATTGGGATTGAGGAAGCAATTGGTATATATATGAAAAAGAACCCGTTAAAAATATACATTGGCACCCCTTGTTATGGTGGTAATTTACAAATTGGTTATTTTAACAGTATAATGGAGTTGAATACTAATTTCACTAAGCTAGGTGTGCCATTTATTATGTCTATTATAGGCAGTGAATCACTAATTCCAAGGGCTAGGAATGGTATTGTGGCTAGATTTATGGCAGACCCGGAGGCGACACATTTAATGTTTATTGATGCGGATATTACATTTCCATGGCAAGCAGTGTTAAAATTAGTATTGATGAACTGTGATTTATCGGGTGGTTGTTATCCTAAAAAAATGATTAATTGGGATAAGGTAAAGGCTAATTTAAAGAAAGATGTGGATATGTCAGATGGTATATTAATGGCCAAGTCATTAGATTATGTGTATAATCCGGTATATCAAGTTATAAATGGTCAAACGGTAGCACATGTGCAAAATAACATGTGTAAGGTGAAGGATTTGGGAACGGGATTTATGTTAATAAAACGTGATGTATTTGATGTTATGATGTTTCAACATAAGGATTTAAAGTATCAAAATAATGTATCAGGCTATCATGTGGAGGGAGCAGATGATTATTTTTATTCACTATTTGATACTGAAATTTGCAAAAAATCACGTGTATATTTGAGCGAGGATTATTTATTTTGCCAACGTTGGCGTGATTGTGGTGGCAATTGCTTTCTAGATTTGAGCATTAGCCTTAATCATACCGGTAATATGGATTTTAGAGGATGTGTGGCACTTAATATTGGTCAAGTGGATACCTTGAATAAAGATTATCAGACAACAATGCAAGCTAGGGAAGCGGCTGCTAAAAAAAATAATGAGACTGTTAATGCTGAATAAATACAAATTTTACATTTTACATCTAGCTATACATTTTACATCTAGCTATACATTTTACATTTTACATTTTACATTTTACATTATGAAAATAAATTTATACTTTTATATTATTTACTATACATAAATACGCATACACATATAGCTAGATACGCATACACATATAGCTAGATACGCATACACATATAGCTAGATACGCATACACATATAGCTAGATAGTCAACCCATAATAATTGTAATAATTGTAACAATTGTAATAATATAAATTATCTAAGTATAATAATAAAACTATTTATAAAGAAACACATTTATAAAGAAACACATTTATAAAGAAACATATTGTTAAAGAAACACATTGATAAAGAAACACATTGATAAAGAAACACATTGATAAAGAAACACATTGATAAAGAAACACATTGATAAAGAAACATATTGATATTGGTATTGATATTGATATTGGTATTGATATTGATATTGGTATTGATATTGATATACATGATGCATAGTAATTATGATGATAACACAAAGGTAGGTGGTGGATTTTTAAGCATGATTAAGGGAAAGGGCCATACAAAAAATAAGGTGGATGATAGTAAGTTACCGCCAATAACAAGAGCTAAGCGTTCTGAAACAACATTGATTAGAAACTATGAAGATTTGGCAAAAATAAGTAAAAAATATTATAATAGTTTTGGGAAACATATGCAAAATTTAATAACATTAGATGATTTAAATGGAATGACACCCGCCCTGGCCACTACATTTCGCAATGTTGTAGTTGAGAATGATATGAAAGGTAAGGATGTTATTAACCGTAGTAATCCATTGTTATTACGTAATTATTTAGTAACACCAGAAACATTACCCCGAGTTATGCGCAAAGAACATTTATTACAACAAATAAGATATAAACTAACTCAATTTAATCCTAAAGATACCTTACTATTAGAAAATATAGATGTCACGCTAGACGGTAAAACCGCAACCATCATATATAGGGTTATTAACGGCGATAAGTATGAAAAAACAACCAAAGTAAGTGATGAATATGCATTAGACATGAACCAAATAGAATCCGATATTAAAGATATTATAACTACTATTAAAAAGAAGATGGACTATGAGATTGAAATTGTTGACGACTTTGAACTTGGTGAAGATACACTTAATATACCAGGTATAGAATTTGCCGATAGTGATGCTGGTATGGAAGCTCGTTTGAAGGCATTAGAGCTAGGTGCTGAAATAGATGTTGATGCCGATGTTGACACATTATCGGAAGCTGAACAAAAAGCAGCCGACAAAGACCATGGCAAACGTGACGTTATATTTGATATGAGTAGTGAGGAACCAGTATATATACCGCGTTATCAACAAGCTAATAATGGCACGCCGGATATTGGATTAAACCAGGGATTTGGTACGGATAGACAATTAGAAATGGTACCACTAGATGTTAGGGATCAATTACATAATTTATTTGGTGAAGATAATCAGAACAATAGGGATAGGCCTAGAGCTGGGGCCGGCAATAATAGGGATAGACCAATGAGAAATACATTAAAAGCTAGAGAACGCAGATTTGGGTCAGAATCTGGACGCAGAAGCCGTAAAAACCGGAACAACGGCAATAGTAATGATAATGGAAACAATAATGAAAGTTTGGATCAAATGGAGCGAAGGTGTAGGGAGATTGATGATCCTGATAAGTGTAGGAATACAATAGGATGTCATTATAATAGAAAATTAAACAAATGCCATAAGGATGTTAAAATATAAGTCTGATAATGATTGTTATAATATTAGCAAATAGTTTTTTGTTTTTACTTAAAACTTAAATATATTGGCTTTAGGGTGGTGAATATATTTTTTTTATCTGTTCCAGGTGGTAGTAAAAAATATTTATCAGTTGGGTTTATAGATTTATTGGTTGGTTTATAAAATTTATATAAATCAAGGCTCATGATTTTTACAGTAACGCTCATATTAGCTATATAACGTGACATCGTTAACATATCGTATAAACAAATCAATAAAAAATCATCTGATTCGTCATAATTATATGCAGTACTACACATAATCTTATTAGAATTATCAATGCATTCAATATTACATATTAAATATGGATTGCCATTATAATATGTTTCATTAACATAATTCTTCCCAAAATTAGGTTTAATAATTATATATAATTTATTATTCTCTGTTATTTTATTAGTTATTTTACTAACAATGTCAAAAACGTTTTGTTTTCCACTTAACATAATTTTAGATATATTTGCATAATCAATAAGTACTATTTGTGTATATCTGTGTGTTTTAATAAGTGTTTGTATTTTTTCTTTAAGGGTAAGATAGAAATTATCTATAGAATTATAGACAGCTAATTTCATATCTTTAATTGCACTTTCTAAAACTTCAGGCTGCAACTTATATCTCTTACCGTGTATTATCTTATTTTGATCTATACTTGTAGACCCATTCTTATTATCTAATAAATTGGAAGCCATTTCTTTCATACTAAATATGTCAGGAAGTTGTGTATCATCAACAACATCAGCAACATTAGGTACACCCATATTGTTAGATGCAGTATTCATTCCTATAGGATTATTAGATACACTATTAGAATAACTAACACTCATAACACTACTAGGAGTTTTACTACTCATATCAACATTACTATCATTGGGTATAAAATTACTAGGATACGTTTTATTAGGGTTTTTAGGCTTTTTAGGCTTTTTAGATTTTATAGGGTTTTTAGGGTTTTTACGTGTTTTGGGAACACGTAAAAAAGACTTTACAGCTGACCCTGGGAAAAATATATCACTAGCCATACTAGCCATACTAAATATAGGCTGTTTACTCTTATATATATTTTTTGTTGGTTTTAAATGACTCCCCCTACCCATTTTCTCAGCTAGGTTTCGACGTCTTGTACTAATGGTATGCTTGGGTTGACGTGCACCGCCGTAATTAGTAGACATACCATTATATAATTTCTTTTTAAATGTCTTGTGTTTTCTAGCTTTATGTGTTTTAGTCTTATGTGTTTTGGCTTTATGTGTTTTGGCCTTACTATATGGTTTAGCCTTATGTGTTTTGGGTGATGTACGTGATTTATTAGATACAATAGTTTTATGCATTATATATTTAGATTTTTTGCATGTAAGTATGTAAGTATTTATATATATATATATATATATATTTAGATGTCAATGTTATTTATATTATTTATAATATTATATTATAAAAAATCAATATAATATATAAAACATATATTCAACTAGAGATTTATATATTTATATATTTATAGATTTATATATAGAGCTAGAGCTAGAGCTAGAGCTAGAGCTAGAGCTAGATACCACACAATACATATATCCATATAGCTAGTAATACATGTAGATAGCACATATAAATAATATAATAATATATTATATATTTTTAAAATAATACTCAAACAGTAATAAGTATACAAAATAATACTTAAAACAATACCATAATATAAATATATCATATAGATAACCAATATAGACATATAATATATAACTATAATATAGAAACAATACCATAACCAATACCATATATACACATATACACACATACAAACATACACACATATATACACGCATACAAACATACACACATATATACACGCATACAAACATACACACATATATACACGCATAGACATATACACGCATAGACATATACACGCATAGACATATACACGCATACACATATATATATAAACCATGCAATTAGATTCATTCTTTAAATTAACAGCCGAGGACCCCGAGTCCCAATGCAATATTCTCCCCCCTTTTGCACCACGTGATATAGAACATGAAATTAACCCCCGTACCGGTCGTGTCATGACCAAAGAAGACATAACCGCTGCTAAAAATGCATTTGTCCGCATAGCTAATGCTCGTGATGCTACCGTTGGTGTATGTTGTGATCCTAGTAGTAACTACCAAACACATGATCGCCAAATATTGCAAGATCTACGTAATAAATACCCTAGTATCCGTGTTATTGAACGTAATGGCGAAATTGTCGAACTAGAGTTATCTAGGGTTAAAAAGCCAGTAAGTAAAGGTTGGCGTCAGTTGTCACCATATCTAGTATGTCGTATAATGAACGCGACCCTACGTGATGATCCAGATGACACAGATATTATCAGGGCTACTAGGTTAACTAAGGATTGTTATACTGAGAATTGTGATGCCACGGATGGATTAACATTAGAAGCCCTATTTGGTAGTATGCCTAAAGCAGAAATGGAGTATACCTATTATGATGATAGCATTGCGGCTAGGGCCGTATTAGATGGCGATGTTAAGTATATACGTGAATATTTGGCAAAATATAATAAAGTTAATCAAATGTTAACACATAATGACTATCGTGAACGTTTATTGCACATCGCAGCCCGTGCTGGTTATTCGGCTGACAAAAACAAAAGAGTACTAGACCTTTTATTAGCTGTTAGACCAAATTTAGATGTCCGTAATTATGAAGGCAATACACCATTACATGTAGCGGTTAAACACGGTCAAATTGAAGCAGCCGATCGTTTATTGAAATATGGTGGCACTAGTAAAGCAGGTATTAATCGTCGTAATAATCGTGGCGAGACACCATTGATGTTATCTATTGGATATGATAGCCCAACACATGCCATGGATACGATTGATGGGCGAACGTCAGCAGTATTTGTATCTATGGCTAGGTTATTATATAATAATGGAGCTAGTGTATTAGATGTAGATAATGAGGGAAATAATATATTACATCATATAATATTAAATTCGCCATCAGTAGCGGAAAAATCGAGATTAATGAGATATTTTATAGAACGAGGTGCTAATGCTGAACAGCAAAATAATGCCGGGTTAACGCCATTATCGATGGTTGGTAATATTATAGGTGATTATGAAAATATTGAACCTATACCTGCGGAAACAGCAGAAGAGATAGAAGCAGCAAAATGGGTTGAAGGATTCCAAAACAACAACCGTGCCAACAGTGCCAACAGTACCAACAGTACCAACAGTACCAATAGTGCCAACAGCAATACTAGAAACAACAGCACCAACAGTACTAACAGCACCAACAGCAATACTATAAACAACAGTACTAATAGAAATAGTAGTGTAAATATAGTTAGACGTGGTGATGTAACAATAACAAATAAGAAACAGACTATAGAGGACCCTAGATTGAGGGAGTTAATGGAAATCCAAACAATATTATTTAATAACCACATACGTCAGAACCCGGATAAATATAAGGATAAAGTAAGTGTCACAGAAATACCTAGAGGCGCACCGCTTATTATTCGTAATTATGCATGTTCGGCGGATGGCAGCAGTGATAATCCGAGTATGGTATTACAGGAATTGGAGACAAGAGATGATTGTGAGGCAAATGGAGGACATTGGGTGAAGGTTACTAAGCCAACAACAATGGTACAACTTAATTTAATAGAGGAGGGTAAGAGCCATATTGATAAGGTGGAGCAGAAGACGTTATATAATGAGAAATACCCAAACCCAAGCATGTACAAGGCGTTACCAAATGATATCCAGTCAATAAATAATGGTATAAGGATGTTGGGTGTGGCACCAAACAATAGAAGTAATAACACAAACACTAAGTTGATAACGGAAAATGGAAGGGAGGGCTTTGAGGATATGAGTGGTGAATATGTGTCACGTGGTCCAATGAGTGAATTATTTGACAATACAAATACGGAAGGTAATAATATGGAAGTTATGGTAGTAGAAATGAAAGAGCACCCGGATGTATATGGGGATTATAAGTCATATACTGAGATGGCTAATGCGAGACAGCAGACACAGCGTGTTTTATCGAATGAGTTGACGTATAGTGATCAGATATGTAGATTGGGGAGATTGTTTAGGGAGAATTATATATTGGTGATAGTATTGGTATTATTGATGTTTATATTATTATGGCAATTGGGAAATTGTAAGTGCTAGATATGGGTAGTGTGGTAGATATGGGTAGTGTGGTATATATATATATATATTTGGATTTGGATTTGGATTTGGATTTGGATTTGGATTTGGATTTGGATTTGGATTTGGATTTGGATTTTGTTTAACACATGTTGTATTTTGTTTAAATATATTTAAAAAAAGTTTTGGAAATAATTAGCACATAACATATAAAGTTAGTAGTAATTAAGAATACATTAGCAGGGCTCTGCCCCGCACCCCGCCGACTTTTTCCCAAAATATGGCTAACTTTATGCTAGTCTTTTTGCCTTAGAAAACACGTGTTTTGCCCTTGGTAATTTGAAAGCATAATTCGGTAAAAAATGTAAAACATCGGCGGGGTCACGGGGCAGAGCCCTGTCAATAACAACACACGTCTAGCTATATATAATAAACCGCTAGCATCACATATATATATATCGATATTATATTATCAAAATAAAATAAAATAAAGTTTTGGGGTATAGATATATATAACATACAACAGCTAGCACCATATATATAAAATAAAATAAAATAAAGTTTTGGGGTATAGATATATATAACATACAACAGCTAGCACACTATATATATAAAATAAAATAAAATAAAGTTTTGGGGTATAGATATATATAACATACAACAGCTAGCACACTATATATAAAATATAATAAAATAAAATATAATAAAGTTTTGGGAAATATATAACATACAACAGCTAGCACACTATATATAAAATATAATAAAATAAAATATAATAAAGTTTTGGGAAATATATAACATACAACAGCTAGCACACTATATATAAAATATAATAAAATAAAATATAATAAAGTTTTGGGATATAGATATATATAAAAACAACAGCTAGCACACTATATATATAAAATAAAATAAAATAAAATAAAATAAAATAAAATAAAATAAAATAAAATAAAATAAAATAAAATAAAATAAAATAAAGTTTTGGGGTATAGATATATATAACATACAACAGCTAGCATACTATATATAAAATATAATAAAATAAAATATAATAAAGTTTTGGGAAATATATAACATACAACAGCTAGCATACTATATATAAAATAAAATAAAATAAAATAAAATAAAATAAAATAAAATAAAATAAAATAAAATAAAATAAAATAAAATAAAATAAAGTTAGTAGTAATTAAGAATACATTAGCAGGGCTCTGCCCCGCACCCCGCCGATTTTTACAAAAATATGGCTAACTTTATACTAGTCTATTTGCCTTAGAAAACCACGTGTTTTGCCTTAGTAATTTGAAAGCGTATTTTGGGAAAAAGTCGGCGGGGTCACGGGGCAGAGCCCCGTTAATAACATAACACGTCTAGCTATATATAATAAACAGCTAGCACCACATATATATATATATATCGATATTATATTATCAAAATAAAATAAATAACATACAACAGCTAGCACCACATATATATATATATATCGATATTATATTATCAAAATAAAATAAATAACATACAACAGCTAGCACCACATATATATATATATATATCGATATTATATTATCAAAATAAAATAAATAACATACAACAGCTAGCACACTATATATATATAAAAATAAAATAAAATAAAGTTTTGGGGTATAGATATATATAACATACAACAGCTAGCACACTATATATATATAAAAATAAAATAAAATAAAGTTTTGGGGTATAGATATATATAACATACAACAGCTAGCTATATAAAATATATACTTAGATATCTTTAAATAAAGTTTTGGGGTATAGATATATATAACATACAACAGCTAGCTATATAAAATATATACTTAGATATCTTTAAATAAAGTTTTGGGGTATAGATATATATAACATGCAACAACAGCTAGCTATATGTAACCCGTTTCGGGGGATGGGTAGTTTAAGCACTAAAATCATACTGAAATATAACGTGAAATATAAGACGCATACACGTTAGTTGCCATTGTGACATATAAGCCAATATTTACTAGTATTTCAGACTATTAGTCGATGGCATTCCACGTGTTTTATAAGGCATTTTGAAATGGCATATATACAATAATGCTAAAATGTAGGTTTTACATCATATTTTGCAAATATAGTTAATACTCGGTATAAACTGGCTAAAAAGCGGTTGCGTTTTAGAGCTCTAACACCCCCTAGGCCCAGGCATTTTGGGGATTTGGAGATAATAGTATTGAGATTGCAGATTATTGGGATAATAACTAGGGTTTAAATACATAACAAAATAACAAAAAAACAAAAAACAAAAAACAAAAAAACAAAATAAAGTATAGTTGTATGAATGCTATAATACGTGCTAGCTATATGATATATATAAGTACGTTAAGAATAAATACCTTTTATATGCGTATTTTTTTTAAGATGATATATTATCTTGATACGATTAGCTTTTATAAATTCAACTGCATTAGTATTAATATAGTCTTTGCATATTGTGCTAGTTGTATGTAATTTTTCATCAGCTCCAACTGATAGTTTATTATTAAATGTAATATTATTATATGACGGTAGCCTCTTCTTATGTGCTATCAATATATAGTTGCCAATACTAGATTCAATGTCATAATCAAAATCCGTATCAACCATATGTACCACTAATGTATCTGTTAGATTATCCGTTAGTGATATAGTGGCACTATGGCGAGTACTAGCCTCATAAAACCGTAATAGTGTAGACATTAATTTTATATGAGTTTTATTATTTTTTTCAATTGATAATTTTTTTAACGTGTCTCCAAACTTGAAGTCCCCCCATATATTATCTATAAATATATTATCATAAATCAAATCTGCAAATGTACGCCCGCATATATCAGTTTTCTTACTTGTTAGTAATTCATTTATACTATTAACAATACTTTTGCTATTAGCATCTACTAGGAATATAGGCCCCTTCTTATTAACAACACATGACCTAATATGAGTACATGTTATGACATTCAATATGATATCATGTGAATTATTTTTATCATTTTTATTATTTTTATCATTTTTATCAAATTTATTATATAATGGTAAAATAATCGTAAATAATACATTCATATCAATTGGTATAGCATCAGATTTTTTTAATGGATACAAAATAGAACCGTATTTGCTTTTATTAATATTCTTTATATGATTAGTATTTATGTCAAATTGTTTAAATAAGGCATCAATGGCATTTTCCATAGAATTTGAATTTACATTATTACAATATTCTTTAATATATTTATGAAATAAATCATGTGTATTTGACTGATAATATATTTTGTTAAGTAATGTATATATTGATGACCTAAATAAATATATTATAAATTTAGAATTGATACCATAAATATTGTACTTTTTATCATTATACGTTTCTATTTTATTATGCCACATATTAAAATATTTTTCACAATTACTATTATTAACAATTGATAATAAATAATTTTTTAAAACATCTAACTCTGATACTTGCACACCTCTATTATTACATTTATCAAACATCTCACTAGCTAGTGATTTTATTGACGTCTCTTGTATAGTGACACCTGTTTTGTCTAGCGTAAACGTAATAAAATCACGTATATCATTATCGCAATCACCTGTACCAAATCTATTTAAATGCAAATTTAACATAATTATTTCATATGCTATGTATATATTGCTGGGGGGCGGTTTATTTATACATTTATATCCATGTTTCTCTATACAATGTTTTTTAAATTTCTCTGTTGCTTCATCTGTTGTTTTTCCATCATAGCTCTTACCACAGGTACATTTAATCTTCATACACTGACCTAATATTTTACAATTAGGGTCTAAAAATTGATATAATGATATATAAGATCCATCAATTATACATTTTATAGCATTCATATCATTTTCATATACCGTATGAAATCTGAGTAAATATGATTTATTTTTTATAGTAACTTCTGCATATTCTTGTTTTTTTAGTAATTCATTTAGTAATTTAGTTTTAATATCTGTAATATCATATAATATATTTTGGATTAAATGTTCAGTTGATTTGTCAAACTTTTTATACATAGCACATAATATCATATATGTTGTAAATAATCTTTGTTGTCCATCCCATATCTCATATGACATATTGTTATTTACTATAATACTAGATGCCGTTTCTCTACGTAAATAAACAACTGAGCCTAGATAATTATAATCAGCCTTATTTATATATTTAGAATATAGATCTTTAAAATGCGTGTCTACATTATCACTATACCATACATATTTGCGTTGGTTATATGGTAATGTTGCAAATATATCTAGCATCTGACGTATTGTTTTAGTATCTGACATAATGGGGCACGCCATCGCAATTGTATATAGTTAGTTATTGTATAAAATATAGTTTGTGTATATGTAGTTGTTGTATGTTTTTGATTATCCAGAGTATGTATAACAAGTATAATAATACGTAAACTTTACGATAAAAAATAAAATCAATTTTAATATAAATAAAATTATAAATACTATTTTTTTGGACAATTATATATTTAATTTAGACTAGCTTAGTTAGCTAGTTAGTTAGTTAGCTAGTTAGCTATATATGCTCATAAAATTACCCTTATCATCCTCTTGCCCATTTTTTACCGATTCTTTATATAATTCCATTCCCATATCAATATCTTCCTGAATCAACTGCTTTTTTGTAGCGTTCAATACATCTAGAGTTTTAAGACCTAAAAGTCTATGAGAATGTGCGTGCTTACAACAAGTAAACATATTAAGAATACTACCACCATGGTGTGGCAAATAATCCTTATGTTTCTCAAAGAATTCCTCTGATGCTGCCAGTTCGTCACATTTCCAGTTTTGCTTTCGACATGTTCTGTGAAAGATAGCCGATAACTCCGCTGGTCCTGGTGCAGCTAGCGTAAATGATATCGGAAAACGACGTGCCATACCCGGATTACCCGCAATCAGCCTTTCTTCAATTTCTTTTTCATATCCCATAATAATCCAAATAAAACCCCCATTTGTCATTTCATTTACCATGAAATCTAGAGCCTCTTGACCAAATGAATCCTTGCCCTCCCTATCTAGAATAGCATAAGCTTCATCGGTAACAATTGCCCGGCCTTCTTCTCTAGCTTTTTTAACTAGCTTATCTACCTTATCGGTCGTTTGGCCTAGATATTTGGCAACAAAACTGTCTTTATTGGCAATTATTGGATCTGGAGATCTCAGAACACCAATACCATGGTAATATTTACAAAGTATATGGGCTAGTTCGGTTTTACCAACACCCGGATCGCCCATAATACGGGTATTATATAGGTTAGTATCATTGGGTTCTAGACCTTGTAAGTGGAATACGGCCATATTAAACATATGTTGCTTAACATTAGATAGACCAACCATATCATTTAGGGCTTCTAGTGGACCAACTAGTTTGGATAGTTGGTATAGGTCTAGATTAGTTTGGATACGTTTAGCCTTATCATATTCTTTACCTAGTCTAATTAAATCATCAATTGTATTAACTTTATTACCAATCCATTCAAATGGAGCATTTATCAAATCAGGTCTATCGGGTGATTTAGCATCGGCCATGAGAGATGCGGCTTGATCAGAATATTCAAAAGTAGGTAAATTAGGGATAGGTGGATCTAGACCTATAAAACCAATATGGGTAATATCATATAGGTTCAATATAGCTTCAATCTCCTTATTAATATTATTTATTGGCTTATCTTTATTACCTTTATTATCATCGACATTATTGTTATGTTTAGGGGTGCTTTTTTTGGATTTTTTAGATGGATTATTAAAAGAACAATTTAACAAAGAATCAGAATAGTTAGTTGCATGTTCATTGCCATTCTCATGATAAATATTATTATGTGTTTTGCTAGTATTCATGTTATCTTTTATACCTTTTATTGTATTATCATTAGCATTATCATTATCATTAGCATTATCATTATCATTAGCATTAGCATTAGCATTGGCATTCGTATTAGTATTAGTATTAGTATTAGTATTAGTATTAGTATCATTAACATTAATAGATGGGATATCATCATTTAATGTTGTTGGGACATTATTTGTATTAGTATTGGATATAGGTAATGTGATGGGTATGGGTGGTTGATAGCAGTTAGAATTAAGTTTATTGTAACATAATCTGCAAAAATTATCGGACATATTGGAAAATCCATTGTCATCGGTTCTAGATGACATAAACTTAGAACCACATTGGAAACAAATTAGTTTAGGCATAATTTATATATTTTAGTTTGTTGTGTTTTTGTTGTGTTTATGTTGTGTTTATGTTTTGTTTATGTTTTGTTTATTTAAAATATGAATAAGTATATTAAATATGAATAAGTATATTAAATATGAGTGGACAATTGAACAGAATTATGTTAATAGCAAGTAGACAATATGTAGACAATATATAGACAATATGTGATTATATGTTTATTGTGTTATATTTTTTAAAAAACAATTTTCATTTTTAAGTAATAAGTTATGATATATTTTGGTGTTATTTACTAATTTAGCGTATCTAGCATATTTAAACTAATATATTGCATTTAAAATTCACTATTTTGTAAAATTGAATAACAGAATAGCATATTACAATATATTAATTCATATTTAATATACTTATTCATATTATAGCATAAAATCATATAAATTATCAAACTATTGGTCAATATCAAATTAACATTATAGCATAATATCACATATTTACATAATATAACATATTTACATAATAGCACATATATACATTATAGACATTAGCATATTGCACATTAGCCTATTAGCTTGTTGGCTTATTAGTTAATATCATTTGTAATGCCTCCTAAAAAATCCAAATCAACGACCGATATTGGAAAAGAAAAGGTAACAAATGATGTAACAAAATCCAAGCCAACAAAACCCAAGGCAACAAACCATAATATAGTAAAACAGGATACAACAACCGATAACAGTATTAACATTGTCGATGTCAATAATAAAAAAACAAAGCCAGTAAATAAATCAGTAAAAAAATCAGTAAAAAAATCAGTAAATAAATCAGTAAATAAATCAGTAAAAAAATCAGTAAATAAATCAGTTAGGAATTTAACGGATGATGTAACGGAGAGTATGGATGATGGAAATACGGTAGATGGTAAGGATAATACATATGATATAGAGGACACAGAGAAGATATTGTTGGATAAAGAAGTATTAGCAAATATTATGGCGAAAATTAAAACAATGTTTCCTGACCTACCAGTATCAGAGGAGGGTGATATATCAATGTTAGATACCAGTGTACTAGAGGATAAGTTGAGAGATACAGATATAGATAAAGAAGATACATGGAAAGTACTAGATGCATATTTTGCACAGTATGATGGAAGACAGTTAATGTCATACCACTTTTATTCATATGAACAATTTATTGAAAAATACATGGGTGATGTTATTGAACAATTTAACCCAATTATTATATATCATGAATTTGACCAAATGATTGAAAAATATATTGTCGAATTATCGATAAACCTAAAAAACTATACCATTGGTAAACCAGTAATGAGCGAACCAGATGAAGAAACTGTATTACTTACACCCGGAATGGCTAGGGATCGTAATCTTAGCTATAGTGCACCATTAACTATAGATATTGAAATGACACGTACAATTCGTTATAAAAATCAAGAAGATATCGAGAAATGGCAGGAATGGAATGTTAAATATGGCCATCTTATTCGGCGTCCAGGTAGACCCAGCAAAAATACCCAATATAATATATATACCGGACAACATACACCTATAATACCAGCCGAATTACCAGATGCCGTAAGTACTGAAGATATACCACCAGCACCAGTTGTGGGGTTTACGGAAAATGTAAAGAAAGCGACAGTATTTAGGGTAAACTTTGGAAAAATCCCAGTAATGGTAGGTAGTAAGTATTGTAATTTAACTAAACAGCAAATACATCCTGTACAAGCTAGCGAATGTCATTTGGATATGGGCGGATATTTCATAGTAAATGGTAACGAAAAGGTTATTATTGGACAAGAACGTATAGCTGAAAACAAGATTTTCGTATTTAATAAACAAAAACAAAACAAAGGTAGAGAATATGAGGCTGAAGTACGCAGTATTGCGGATGATGGATTTAATATTGTTATGACAAATATTATTAAATATAACCCCAAAACAAATATTATGACAACTGATATGGGTGGCAAGTCATTTGCTCAACCATATAATTTATTTATAGTATTGCGGTCCTTGGGTGTTAAAACTGATGAAGATTTATTGAATTGTATCGCTATTGACCATACAGATACCGTACTTGGTTCACATATTGCTATATTATGCCGTGAAACTATGAATGATTTTCGGAGTATTTGTAAAGCAGAGGGCAATATGCATACGGTTTACGAAGTGCGTGAATATATTATTAGACATATGAAGATAAGAACTCCAACAAGAGATATACCATTGACTACTGATGACCGCCGAAAAGCATTTGTAACGTCCGCCGAAAATGAGTTATTGCCACATATTAGAAAAGATCTAGATAAAAAGGCGTTGTTTCTAGGTGCAATGGCGCGTAAATTATTGAAGGTGCGTATGGGTTTAGTGGAAATGGATGATAGGGATAGTTTTCAGAATAAGAGAGTAGAAACAACAGGATATTTATTGGCTAATTTATTTAGACAATGTTTAAACACGTTGATTAAGGAGATGACTAAAAATATTACAACAGAGATAAAAAATGTTATAGATAATACCCGTGGTGTTGTCACCAAAGAAATTCTAGACGTTATTACTATCAATAATATATACAAAATCGTAAAACCAGCTTGTGTAGAAAATGGTATGAAATACAGCATGGCAACCGGTAATTGGGGTGTTAAATCAGGTGGCAAAACCAAAACCCGTATTAGTGTAGCTAGAATGTTAAGCCGACTCAGCTATCTCAGCTATCTCAGCGATATGTGCCGTGTGGTATGCCCAACTGATAAAAAGAAAAAGAGTGGTAAGATTGTTGGACCACGTAAACAACATGCTAGTCAATGGGGGTTTATTTGTCCTTCAGAAACTCCGGAAGGTCACCCTGTAGGTTTAATTAAAAACAAGGCAATTGCAGCAACAATTACGGTACAATATAATAGTGCACCAGTGCGATTATGGTTGGAAATGAATGCAGGATGTGAGAGAGCAACATTGGATAATATAACTAGTGGTATGGGTAAGTGTTTAATATATGTTAACGGTGATATAATTGGATATCATGTGGCACCAGAAAAGGTGTTTAGTCAATTTAAGGTTATGAGGCGGGCAGGTAAGTTTAACCCACATATTACAATAAATTGGGATGTGGTAAATGATGAAATGTTTATATATACAGATGCAGGAAGATTAATAAGACCGGTGTATATTGTCGGTAATAACAATAGGTTGTGTATTAGAAAATGGCATACGAGTATGTTATCAACAAGTGTGAGTGGGTCTGATAATGGTGGGTGGAATTCTTTAATTATGACAGGCTTAGATAGTCGATGTAATCAAACTATTATGCCACAAGATTATTTTACCATTAATACCCAAAACAATACCCAAAACAATACCCAAAACAATACCCAAAACAATACCCAAAACAATACCCAAAACAATACCCAAAACAATACCCAAAACAATACCCAAAACAATACTAGTGATAGTGGTACAATATATTCGGCAAATAACACAGGAATTATAAATGGTCACATTCCACCTAATGGGAACAACAATGGAAATAGATTAACAGCACATGATATGATGTCTAGATTTGCAACATTGAGTGCAAACAGCCAAGCAGTAATTGAGTATATTGATATTGAAGAAGTAAATAATTGTTTAATTGCAACAACACCAGAAGAATTAAAACATGAAAATAGTCGGAATCCACAATATATAAATAATTATACACATTGTGAAATGCACCCGGGACTTATATTAGGAGTACTTGCATGTGTTATTCCTTTCCCAGATCATAACCAAAGCCCACGTAACGCATATCAAAGTTGTATGGGAAAACAGGCCATGAGTTATCCAACAACAAATTTATTGAGGAGATTAGATACAATGGCATATGCGATGTGTCATTTGGAAAGGCCAATTGTAACTAGTCGCTTCGGTAATTATGTACATTATGATAAATTACCATATGGTATGAATGCTATTGTAGCTATTGCAACATATGGTGGATATAATCAAGAAGATAGTATTATATTAAATGGACATAGCGTAGACATGGGTATGTTCCGCACTATATATTATCGTGTTCATAAAAGTGATGAGAAAAAAGTACAAAATCATAAGGAAGAAAAGTTTTGTCGACCAGATCCACGTTATACAAAGGGTATTAAACCAGGGGATTATAGCAAGTTAGATGAACGTGGATTTGTACGGGTTAATGAATATGTAACTAATCGAGATATTATAATGGGCAAAAAATATCCTTTAAAAGGTGCGCATGTCAACGGACATAATTTATGCAAGGATAGCAGTATATCTTTGAAATCTAATGAAGCGGGTTGGGTTGATAAAGTATTTGTTAGCCGAAATGAAGAGGGTTTCCTAACAGGTAAAGTCCGTATCCGTGACGAGCGTATACCAAGTATTGGGAGTAAGTTTGCTAGTAGAAACGCTCAAAAGGGTACAGTTGGAATGATATTGCCAAGGGAACAAATGCCATTTACAGCAAATGGGTTAACACCTGATATTATTATGACACCGCATGCCATTCCTAGTCGAATGACAATTGGGCAATTATTAGAGTCAGTATTGGGCAAGGCAGCAACCCATTACGGTGGTTATGCTGATTGCACACCATTTGCCGATATCGATGTTAATAAGCTAGGTGATATATTAGAGTCACAGGGTTTTGAAGCATGTGGTAATGAGGTGTTATATTCGGGTATTTCGGGGGAGCAGCTTAATGTGGCAATATTTATGGGTCCAACATATTACCAGCGTTTGAAGCATATGGCAGAGGATAAGGTACATAGCAGAAATAGCGGTCCGGTTGTACAGTTAACACGTCAGCCGGCAGAGGGTAGGAGTCGTGAAGGTGGTTTACGTGTAGGCGAAATGGAAAAAGATTGTATAAACAGTCATGGTGCAGCAGCATTTTTAAAGGAGCGTATGCTAGATGTGAGTGATAAGTTTGAAATGTATATTTGTGGTCATTGTGGTAATGCAGCAGTTGTAAATCCAACAGAAGATATCGATATATATATATGTAATGTATGTGATAACTATAATAATTTTCAACGTGTGGCAATTCCATATGCGGCAAAATTACTTTCGCAAGAAATACAAGGAATGGGTATGAATATGCGTGTTGTTAATTCATAAAATTCACAATAATACATAATTCTATTATCCAATTGTCATTATTTTGATATTTTAGCTTTTATTTTTTATTTTTATACAAAAAATGCATTTTAAATACATATACATATATATATATATATACACATACATATATACACACATATACACACACACATATACACACACACATATACACACATACATATACACACACACATATACACACATACATATACACATATATACACACACACATATACACACATACATATACACATATATACACACACACATATACACATATATACACACACACATATACACACACACATATACACACACACATATACACATATATACACACATACTTACACGCATACATATATATAATTTAAATTTATCAAGAAAATATAGTATATTATCTTTATACGCTCTTGAATATATAATATACTATTATATATTAATATACAACAAATATATAACATACTATTATATAATAATATAATAAAGTATAATAGACTTAATAATATACATACACACTTATAATAATGAATTCTGAAAAATATAAATATGTACAAAATACACAGATGGCACAAGGAATAGATAGTGTAGATAGCGCAGATACAAATGATAAAGCTACAGCAATAACTGAACCAGATACTTATAATAAAATCAACAATTCACATAAAAAAGCTAAACTACATCCTAATACTGAAATTGAATTTGGTAATAAAAACACTAAACAATATATTATTGAAGATTTTGATAAAATTAATAGGAAAAAAAAGAAACGCAGAGCTAGATGTGCAAATATAGAATGTAATACAAAATTAACAATGATAGATATTGATATGGAATGTAAATGTGGTATGACTTTTTGTGGCAGGCATCGTTTACCAGAGTACCATAAATGCACATATGACCATTGCAAAGAAGCCAAAGAGATAATGAATAAAACAATAATGGCAGCAGCATGTATTACTAATAAAGTTACTAAAATATAATAGTAATAATATTCATAATTACTATATATATTTATATTTTTATTTGGTATAGATATTTTAGATATTTATATATTTTTATTTTTATTTTTGTATTTTATTATTAGTATATTAGTATATTAGTATTGTATTTAGTATTGTATAGTATTGGATTTATTGCGTATTATCTAGCGTATTAGTAGGTTTATTATTTAACATATTTGCAACAGTATTAACACGAGTACGATAATATGCATCTAGATGTTTAATTCCATCTAAATAATGACGATGACCATTAACATATAATTTAGACAAAGCAACTCTAACTTCAGTTTCAGTATTTACTAATGTTTTACTATTAATATCACGTATCCTGTAACCTTCGCCCTCATGCCATATAAGTATTCTAGCTTCTAAAATGTTTGTTAATTCACGACATGATCTTACATATTCATTTTTCATAATTTTATAATTTTCAAAAAAAGCAGCTAGTGCCTCATTTGTATTACCATCCGCTATTTTAACTGTAAAATACTTGCCATTACTTTTATTAACATTACATATGTGTTCCACGGTCTCTGAACTAGTTTTAAATGACTTATCAAATAATGCTAGATATGCTTTTCGTATCTCTGTATTGTCCTTGCTATATTTATTAATGTATTCTTTAAATCTATCAAGTTGTTGAACTCCACTACCTCTCTGTTGTGCACTATTTTTAGGCACAAATGGCTTAGGAGTAATATAAGTTGTTGTATCTTCTTCACTATCATTACTTTTATCTAGCATACTTTTTATTTCAGATTCAATCCTTTCTAATTCTTGTGTACTAGGAGTATTATTAGCATTACTATTAGTACCAGTTGCCTTCTTTTTAGGTTTTGGAACCATATTGTTTTTATTATTTTTAGGCAGCTTAGTACTAATATTAGCTATCTCTGGCGGGTCAGTACTAATATTAGCTATCTCTGGCGGGTCAGTACTAATATTAGCTATCTCTGGTGTGGTGTTATTATTTGTGGGTGGTTTGGTGTTATTATTTGTGGGTGGTTTGGTGTTATTATTTGTGGGTGGTTTGGTGTTATTAGCTGTGGGTGGTTTGGTGTTATTAGATGTGGGTGGTTTGGTGTTATTAGCTGTGGGTGGTTTGGTGTTATTAGCTGTGGGTGGTGTGGTGTTATTATTTGTGGGTGGTTTGGTGTTATTAGCTGTGGGTGGTGTGGTGTTATTATTTGTGGGTGGTGTGGTGTTATTATTTGTGGGTGGTTTGGTAGGATTAAGATTAGCAATAATTGGATTAACGTTAGTATTATTCGAGGTAGGTGTAGTGGTGGTATTTGGTGAACTAGAACTACCATATATATTAAAATCGGTTTTGTTAGTACCAGTTGTAGTATTGTTTGACGATGTAGTATTTGTAGTGGTGGCTGTATTTACATTATTGTTTGGGCTATTGTTCTCGTCATCCATATTATCGATATTGGTATTATCGATATCATTAATAATATTATCCATATTATTATTATTATTAGTAATGGTATTAAGTTTATTTTTAGTGTTATTAGTGTTAGCATTAGTGTTAGCATTGGTGTTAGCATTAGTGTTAGCATTGGTGTTAGCATTAGTGTTAGCATTGGTGTTAGCATTAGTGTTAGCATTGGTGTTAGTATTGGTGTTAGTATTAAGTTTATTTTTGGTATTATTAGTAGTATTAGGAGTATTAGGAGTATTAGGAGTATTAGGAGTATTAGGAGTTGTAGGATTGGCATTATTAATGACCATTGTAGTATTATTATTAGCGGGGATGGGTTTAGTATTAACGGTTGGTGTTAATGTAGAATTTGCATTATTAATATCCATAAGTTTATATATTTCATCTAGTCTAGCACGTAAATCAATGACTTCTTTTTTAAGATTGTCTTCATTAATCGGTGTAGAGCTACTATTATTAGAATTAAGTTCATCAACCCTATTTTTTAAATTTAGTACCATTTGGCGTAATTCAGAATTATTAGATGTATTTATGTTAGAAGATGTGGAGGAAGAAGGAAGAGGTGGAAGAGGTGTGCTAGGAGATAATACGTTTGCGTTAGTTATTATTTCAACAAGTTGTTGATAGTCGCTAAGTACTTGGTCACGATCAGCCTGGGTTTCAGTGTCTTGAATTAAATGATATAGATAAAGTTGCATAAATTCTTTAAATCCGGGTTCATCTAAGATACTATTTTTAACTAGTGATTTACCAGTGGGAGTACATATACCAATGCGTATATCAGTACCAGTTGCTGTCATACCATATAAATTATTCATACGAGCCATGACTGCATTAGTGGTAGGATTTATGGCAACCAATACGCTAGCAATGATATTAAGAATTTTGACATAATGGGATGCTAATATTTGACAAATTTGCGATTTGTTTAATTTGCCACCATCTTTATCAATACGAACACTTAATTCACGTACTACTTTATCACAATTACTATCTGAAGAACAGGTTGGTGTTTTAGCTTTATTTACTTTAATATGTGAATTGAGCCCGACAATATCAATATCATAAAACTCATTTTCCATTAAATTGGCTAAAAATATGGTGGTTTCGACACATTTTCTGCTATCTAGAAGATCTATAATAGCAGCGGCTTTACCATTTACATTAACAGTGGATGATATCATGGATTGAAGTAGATCTTGGGAAATACGGTTTACTAAATTGGTGGCTTCACTATTAAAGTCATGTAAGGTTTGTGTTTTATCTAGGGTCTCAACCGGGGTATTGTCTTTAGATTTATCAGAAGATCTACCAGTTATATTTTGAATGAATTTAAATATTGCGCTCATATTCTATGGTCTATGGTCTAGGGTCTAGGGTCTAGGGTCTAGGGTCTATATATGTATATATGGTTTATTATATGTATAGTAGCTAGCTTTAGATAAGTGTTTTATGTTATGAAATGTTTATTATATCTTTTTATATTATATTTAGTATATTATTATAATAATATTTTTATATATTTAAATATTTTTTTTAAAAATAATAAGTATTACATGGCTAAATAAGAAGGTAAATAATATATAATTTTTAATATATTATATTAGATTAGTTTGTATATATTATATTAGATTAGTTTGTATATAATCATCATGTGGTATACAGTAATACCCACAAAAGTCGTCATATTTTATATTGCCATTTTTAGTTTGAGTATAATCACGATCAGCAAAGTGGGGAATATATATTTTTTTACCGCTAGCATCTATATTAGTTACTGGCATCACACCTGGTTTATGACTCCATGTACCGTCTGGATTTTGTCGATAGAAGTGAAATGTATTACCGGGATCAACCATCATAGCACCCTTATAATAATTATTTGGACATTTTTGGGTAAGTGATGAAGGTTTTATTTGTGGATTATCAGCAATTATTCGGCTATGCATATTAGGACAGGAATATTTACGTGTTTTCTTTTTTAAATTACCGTTTTGTGCTAATAAGAAGCTATCACCTGGTTGCGGTATAAGGTCTCGGCATTCTGATTCTTTTTTTGGACAACCTTTTTTATTATTTTTGAGGCATAATTCTTCACATTTAACACGTATACTATCTTTCTTATCATTTAGAAAATAAGCATAACAATTATGGCTACCTTCTATATATGGATGTGACCATTCAGTTGGGTTATATTTGGGTTCATATCCGTTAACAAATTGTCGCAAGAAGCTAGTACAAGTTTGGTGCTCCGGGCAGAAATCGGTTTCCGGTTTAACAGGTTTAGTACATTTTTGCATAGCAACGGTGTCAATACCGTCATTATTTGTGATATTATCATATTTGACACATCTACACATACCAATACGTTGGGATTTATTATGTGTTGGATCTAGTTTGTGATTTTTATTATAAGCTAAGTGCATAGTAACAGTTCTTTGTTCGATCTCGGGTGTATTTTTTATTTTAAGAGTTTTGTTTTTTTTAGTTTTACCAGGTCTATTATTATTACTACTCCTATTATTCCTACTATTCCTATTATTCCTACTAGTCCTATGAGTTCTACGAGCCCTACTATATATATTGTTTCTAGGTTTGGTAGTGTTTCTAGTATTGATAGGAGTGCTAGTGGCGATAGGGGTGCTAGGTTTGGTAGGGGTGCTAGGTTTGGTAGGGGTGCTAGGTTTGGTAGGGGTGCTAGGTTTGGTAGGGGTGCTAGGTTTGGTAGTGTTTCTAGGTTTGGTAGGGGTGCTAGGTTTGGTAGGGGTGCTAGGTTTGGTAGTGTTTCTAGGTTTGGCAGTGTTTCTAGGTTTGGTAGTGTTTCTAGGTTTGGCAGTGTTTCTAGGTTTAGTAGGGGTGCTAGGTTTGGTAGGGGTGCTAGTGGCGATAGGGGTGCTAGTGTTGATAGGAGTGCTAGTGTTGATAGGAGTGCTAGTGGTGATAGGGGTGCTAGGTTTGGTAGGGGTGCTAGGTTTAGTAGGGGTGCTAGGTTTGGTAGGGGTGCTAGGTTTGGGGTATATATCAGTAGGGTTATGTTCTAGTAGTGTGTTAGGTTTTTGTTGTATAGTCATTATTTATATAATTAAATTATTTATATTGTGTATGATGTTGTATAATATGTATAGTATGTATAATGGGTATAATATGTATAATGGGTATGTTATTTATTAGAACAGTTGATAATTAAAAATTTTTTCATGTCATCAGTCATATGTATATTGGTGTGTGTGTTCATATGTATTTTGGTGCGTAAAATTTCGGTTGCTGTTTTAACATCAACATTACTATATTTACATAGAAAATAAATATACAATCCAATTAGACATTCAGTATTATTAGTATCACTAGTGTGAATCAATACGATATTATCTATAGTTTTGCCATTATTATGTATAGTAGTAGGATTTGAGATAATATTATTAATATATTGGGATATGGTTTTATAAATAGCAATTAGACGATCATTATTACGGATTTGAAGTTGAGCAATAATAGTGGGATCATATTGATTATACTTGGCTAGTGTATCAGGCCAGAAACCTGTTTTAGAATCTAGGTTTAATAGTTTATTGATACCATATATATTCTTAATTCGTGTAATATTTTCGGAGTCTAAATGTGAATTACCAGAGCCAATATAAAACCATAGATTAGAAAATATTGAAAAGCATTGTCCATTTTTAGTCATATTTACTATATTTACTATAACTAGCTACTTATATTTATGATTATTTACTATAACTAGATACTTATATTTATGATTATTTACTATAACTAGATATGTATATATATATAATGTTGTTATAAAATAGTACATCCACTGGGAAACTTGGGGGGTGCGCCAGGTGTGGTGCCAAAACCTTTACCGTTAAAGTCAGCAACATCATCAGCCGTTATAGTTTGTTTGGGTAATTCCTCACTAATTCTAACAGGTGGGTTGCCGGCTAGAAGATCATTAAGTTTAGTTTGGTCACATTTAGCGGTATCATATTTATTACCACCGGATTGAGATGAGCGTTTGATTTTTAGTTTAAGTTTTTGTTTATGTTTTATGTTATGTTTAGATTTAGAAGCATTTATTTTGTCATTACTTTTTTTGCTACTGTTATTTTTCTTGGTTTTTTTATTGTGTATGGTAGTAATGGGATTCTTTTTAAGAGTCCTTGTGTGTTTTATAGTAGATTTAGTAACTGTCATGATAGTAATTAATTGTGGTGGATACTGTGGTATGATATGTTATGGTATGTATTTAGTAATAAGTGGCATAATATTTAGTCTATATATAATAAGTTTATTTATTATGATAACAGATATACCAGATATACCAGATATACCAGATATACAGATATACCAGATATATTTTATTTAGCTTTAACAATATTAATAACAATACAATACATTACCATACATGTGAGTATTTATACATATTATTAAGAAGTGATTAGCTAGCCAACTTTGAATTTCTTAACTTAGCATGACTAGCATCTTATAATAATAATAGCACTATTAAAATTAAATTATTTAGTTGTGGTGTAATTTGTGTAATTTGTGTAATTTGTGTAATTTGTGTAATTTGTGTAATTTATAATTTAATATACTATTTGGTATAAAATTGAAAATAGTTAAGTAAAAGTAATGATGTCTGTAGTTAATATTGATTTTAATGTTGCATGCCATACAATACCTATTATTAAAACTTTTTCTGAATATTCAGTTGATAAAATTGATAGTAAGTGTCGTTTGTTGTTAATGTCTAAAAAGTCTAAAAATAATGAGGTGCAACCTGCTAATTATCAATCATATTATGATATTATTAAAAAAAATAGTTATAATTATAACCTTAACAATAGTTATATAAATGATAATACTGATGATACAGAGTATATTCAGGTATGTGTAGATGATAAATGCAAAAGTGTTGATTTGATACCATTAGAAGGATATATTACATGTCGTAAATGTGGATTATGTCAAGGTGCTAATATAGATTGTCAAGATGAAAAAAGATATCATGAAGAACAACCCGGTGGCCAGGCAAATACTACACATCGCGCCAATAGCTCAACTGTTAATGGCTCGGTTGTATCTGAACTAGTACCTAGTACAGTTTTGGGAACAACAATGGGTTGGGGCAATGGTAGTAAAAAGAAAGGTGATGCAAGATATAGTAAGTCAGTACGTAATGAAATGCGATATAACCAATTTTCATCAAAAGATAGTGCTATGTTAAAAAAACTAGGTAATATTGCAAATATATGTAAAAGCGCGGGCATTAACAAACGTACAATAGAAGAAATACAATTGACGTTCCACAGGCTTAGCAATATTAAGACAACTAGGCGCAGAAAACACCAAGCATTAATGGCAACATCTGTAATCATTGGTTGTCGTAAATGTGGTATTGAAAAAGATATGTCCGAAATAGCCACTAAGTTTGATATAGATATGAAAGTACTACGACGTGTAGTTAAACAATATGAAATGTTATGGCAGGATATTTTAGATTCTGATAGGAACAATGAACAAATAGAACATGAAAATGCATTATTAAAAAGGGATCATATTGTACATATCAAAAATGACAATTCTCTTAACACCATACATATATTTGATAACAATGCTAATGCTAATGCCAATGCCAATGCTAATGCTAATGCTAATGCCAATGCCAATGCTAATGCTAATGCCAATGCTAATGCCAATGCTAATGCTAATGCTAGTGCTAATGCTAATAAAAGTAATAGTAATAGTCTAGCTAATACAGATAACACAGATAACACATATAACATAGATATAGATAATAATGGTAATACACTTAAAGATAATATCCAAAAATGTATAAATGAGGACGATAACACTAAACTATCTAAACTATTACGTAAGTTACCAATTCCGGAATGTTATTATGCATTAATATTTAACATTAACGATTGGATTAATACTAATAATACACTGGCACAACATATACCTAATTCTAGATATGCAAGTGTTATATATTTATCAGCAAAATTATTTAATTTAGATATAGATAACGACTATATAGTTGCGGTTTGCGGTATTTCTAAAGTAACAATTAAAAAATGCTATGTTAAGTTAGAAAAAATAGAGGATGATATCAGATCTATTTTAGGCGATTTGGTTTAAATATTTTATTGACAACTGCGCTTATTTATTTTTATATTTTATTTAGTATAACAGTAATAAGAAGTAACCATATCTAATATCTAATACAATAATTCTAATATAACAATTCTAATATAACAATTTAATTTAACATTAATAACACATACACATACACAAACACACAAACACAAACACACAAACACACAAACACACAAACAAACATATACACAAATATAAATAATGCTTGACATAGTTAACCCAAGTTTTTTATTGGCTGGTTTAGTTATTCTGGCCCTAACCTCAATATATTTGCTATACTTACACTTGACTAAATCTAATGATATTAATGGTCTAACAGGTACAGTTAAGGCTTTAATAAATCAAAATCGTAAACGGGATGAAGTAATTAACTTTTTGTTAACAAGAATAGAAGAACAGGCACATAATGTTGAAAAACCTGATGTCCCTGCGGAATATAATACACCTAACGAACCTAATACATCAGATGACGCAACTTGTCAGTATGTGAATTTATCTAATCTAGTACATGATGAATTAAATAATATGGATATCATGGATAATTTAGAGAATTTAAATGATATGGATACATTTGAATGTGATGACAAACATAATGATGATGATGGTGACGATAAACATAATGATGATGATGGTGACGATAAACATAATGGTGGTGACGGTGACGATAAACATAGTGGTGACAGTGATGACGGTGATGATTATGGCAATGATTTATTAGATGAGGTAATACGTATGAGCGAATTACATTTAGTAGCTGATAACGATAATGCGAATGATGATGTAGATGATGTGGATGATGAACACAATAATGATGATTGTGACGAAGCTGCAAATGGTGTTGAAGATGATGAGGCTACCGGTGATTTTGAAGATAATGAAGAAGAGGAGGATGAGGCTAATGATGAGAGTAATTTGAAAGATGGAGATGACAAAAAGCAATATAATATACATGTTACAAAAAACAAACAAAGATTGTCTGGTTTAACGGTAAATCAGTTAAGAAAAGCAGCAGCTGAACGTAACATTACATTACATGGAACTAGTAAGACAAAAATTGTTAATGATTTATATGCCGCATTATAGGAGTTTATATAATATATTATATTACTCATATTTATATATTATATAGATAGTAGTATATAGATAGGGACAGTATGTATTATATTATTTATTTATTGTGATGGGTTGATTTAGTAAATATAAAGGGAATAGTTTTTTTACAAAAATCGGGTCGATCGGTAGAATTAGCGACAATTAACCAATGTATAGGTTTATATTCTTTTAATTTTTTAAGTTCTTTATTTAAATGTTTCATTGTATCATTTTGTGTATCATATAATATATATGATTTAATTAAACTAGTTAGTTCAGCCATATCTTCTTTAGATTCTAAATCCATTGATGATTGTAATTCTATTATACGATTATACAGTTCTAATTTTTCGCCTTCGCGTTGAAATAGGCTATCAATAAAGTTGGGACTAACATTAATATATAATGAGCTAATACGTGGTGTACTAGTTGTTTTCAAATGATGTTGTTTATTAGACACAATAGGAACGGGTACTGATATATTAGTTGTCATATGATTGTTAATTTTATTTGAATAATATTGCACTGAGTAAAATGCATTTAATGTAGATATAAATTGTTCACGTTGTTTATTAAATTTATTTTTATCCTTTTCATCAATGTATGATTTACTCAATAAATGTTCATATTGCATTTTAGTTGCCGCGCGTTGTGTTTGCATTGCATCGTTACCTTTAAATAAAGCATTATCTAGTTCCATAAATATAGGTTTGTCAACTTTATCTATAACTTTATGTTTTTCATTATTATCGTGTTGTGAGTTGCTAGTATTAGTAGAGGACTCAGATTTGAAAACCGTAATGGCAGTTTTGGATGAACGAATATAATATTTTTTACGACTAGCATATTTACTTATTAAGTTACTAAATGCCTGTACATAATCTATATATATACCAGTACGCCAATTATTTATATAATTTTCTCCTGTCTCATGTATATATGGTAAATTTAATAAATATTTATCTTCTGGTGTTACTAGATCTAGATAACGTAATACTAAATCTTCTCTCAATAATACATCAGTTTCAACTGCCTTATCTATATCGAATCCTATTTTATTATATTCATTATCATGTTCTTTGGCATTATCGGTAGTAGAATCACTATATATAGTATTCGTTATAGTATTAGTATTAGTATTATTAATTATAGGTTCTGACATATTTAATAGTTATAGTACGTATATTAGATGGGCTAGATATGCTAGATGGGCTAGATATGCTAGATGTGCTAGATATGCTAGATGGGCTAGATATGCTAGATGTGCTAGATATGCTAGATGTGCTAGATATAATATTTGTTGTTATATATGATAGTATTTATATTGTCTAAATATAGTAATATATGCAAAGTATATTGTGATATTATAAATATTGCAATATATACATATACATATACATATACATATATATAGTATATTATATAAGTATATTTATATCTGAATGTACAAAAAATGAACACAAATTGCCAAAAATGTCTAAAAACGGCTAAAAACTTTAACTATTTTTTTTTAGTTTAGCTAAAATTGAATATTAATATATCTAACCCTCTGTGTAATTATTATATTAATTATCTCTGTTTAACTACTATACCATATCTAAACTCCAGTTTAAAATAACTAAAATATACCAGTATAACTACAACCTATAACTATAACCTATAACTATAACCTATAACATATAATTATAATCTATAACATATAACTATAACCTATAACATATAACTATATATATAAAATAAGTTTAATACTAAAGTTTGAATAACTAAACTAAACCAAAACAAAAAATAATGTCTACTCACGTTGCAGCACTTGATCCCCTTACTGTCGATACATTCGACAAGAGCAAGGTAACATTTGATGGTTACCAATCATTTGATGAATATAATTTTGGAAAGTACCGAATTGGATACAAGTATGATGGCACAACAAATGACAAGCTAGTTATTAAATTATGTGGTGTAAAGGTTCGCAAGGCATTTCCACCAATGAAAGATAAGGATGGTAATGTGAAAACGTACCCGAAAGTATTTGTACTATTTGAGCTAGACAATGATGAACAAGTGAGAGTTATTGATGAAATTCATTATCGTGCAGCTGAATTTATGTACCAGAATAAGGAGAAGCATTATCCGGATAATTTTCAGGATTACAATTCGGTGGCAGATATTAAAGATGAATTGAAGAGAGAGGCAGTATTTCGTAATTCAGATGATCCGAGAGTTATTGGTTTGAACTTTCCATTGGAGGGTTTTTGCAATGGAGACAATTGGAGCGTTAAGGTTAATTATATGGATAGGGAAAATCCACCGTCGCCGGATGTGAAGACATCAGGTGATATTAATAGTGTGTTATCACAAGATAGTGTATGTGATCTATTTATTCATGCACAATTTATTAAGATAACAAGTACTGGTGAATATAATTTGCAATTAGGTGTATTCCAGAAGATTAATGTTATGCAATATGTGACACCTGGTCAAGGAGGTAGTGGAAATAAAAAAATATCGGGTATTGACTTTGATAAATTTGATACTAATACAATTACATTAGGTGATATTATTATTAACAGTCAAAGTGCTAAGTCATTAAAGCCTAAGACATCATATGTTAATACTAAGGGTGAAAACAAACTACGATCAATTAGCTTGAATATTACTGATGGGGAGGTATATTTGGGAAGACAGGAAAATACGGATTCCAAAACAGGCAAAGTATCATATTCATGGTCTATGAACGTACGTTTTAAAGATGATGAAGCCGATGTAATTGATGAAATTGAACAAAAATGTTATGATTTGATTGTTGATGATCATAAAAAGTATAAGGGAACGCCAAAGGCTAAGAAGAGTTACCGTAAAGGTTTCGATAACAAGGCTAGTTTTAGGACATCTCTACGTGATCCAACAGATAAAACACCAAAACGCAGTATGTATCTGAGTGTTTATTGTGAAAATCCGGGAGATGATGTGCCTGATTTCTGTGGCAATTTTTATAAACCAGGACCTGAGTGTGAGAAGTACACAAATGAGGAAGTAGTTAATGATATTGCGAACCGTAGGCATACAGGTGTAGGAATGAACATTTATATTAAACATATTTGGTATTGCGTAGGCTATGATTCACTTAAGTGGTCATTGGGTAATGCAACGGTTGACGTAACAGATGCAGGAACTACATTCAAAACAGGTGATGATGTCAGTGTATATAAGGATGTAACAAATGTGACACCATTGAATGAAGACGATGATACACAAAGTCACTCGGCAATAGGTAGTTCAAAGAGTGCATTTGTAGATGTTGGAGCAACCAAGACTGAAACTAAACCTAGCAATGTCAATAAAGATTCGGATGGATCTGAAGCAGAAAATGATGGTTCAGACCAAGAAGATAGTAGTGATGCTGAAGACGATGAAGATTAAGCAGTATATCAAGTATATACATACATTATATTAAATATGATGTAACATTTTAATAATTATATATTATATATTATATATTATATATTATATATTTTTTAGCTATATTTTTTAGCTATATTTTTTAGCTATATTTTTTATTTTTTTAAATGTTTTTGTTTAAATAAATACTGTAGCATAACACATAAAACATATAATAAAACATACATATAATAAATTATAGTAATACATACATATAATAAATTATAGTAATACATACATATAATAAATTATAGTAATACATACATATACATATACAAAGTGAGTAACTATAATAATAAAGTAATATGGTTGGAAAGTTAACAACTATTTATGGGCCTATGTTTGCAGGAAAAACAACTGAGATACAAAATATGTGCATGTCGGCAATAGAGGAAGGTAAAAACATAATACTAGCTAAATATAAGCATGATATAAGGTATACGAAAGATGCCACAATTATAAATCATGATGGAAATAAGTTGGACAAAAATGATAACTTATATATAGTTGAAATATCCGATAGTAGTGAATTACTAGATATCTTAAATAGTGATTTATATATATCTAACCATACTATGGCAGATATAATTATAATTGACGAAGCCCAATTTTACACGGATATTGCACAAACTATAGATATATTTAAAACAGATGCTAGGTACAAAAATATAGATATAATACTAGCAGGATTGGATCTGGATGCTAACTGTCAATTTTTTAATAGAGATTTTAATTATTTAATAGCTAGTTCTGACATAGCTATATATAAACTATCTAAATGCTATATATGTAATGCAACTGCTATGTATACTGTTAGATTAGATAACATGCATAATCAAAATTCACGTATTAAAATAGCCGGGGCTAGCTTATATCAACCAACATGTACCATGCACCATCCTAGTATGATATAATACATATATTATAACTATTATATAATATATATATAAATATAAATATAAATATAAATATAAATATAAATATAAATATAAATATAAATATAAATATAAATATAAATATAAATATCATGTGATTAGTATTTTATAAAGATTATGTTGCATTTTTTATAATTTTTTTAGGTAATATTTCAATATACAATTTAAATTATGTCTTAATATGTCTTGATATGTATTAATTAATATAGTAAATAATATATATTTTTACAATATATATGTAAATACCTAGTTTCTAAACTTAGGGGTTAATGATGGTGTTAATTTATAAATATTAAAATAAGATATTGTTTACTATATTAGTTATTCAAATATCTCATTTAACAAAATATATAACATATCAAGACATATCAAGACATACATTATAATATGCCACCTAAAAAACAAAAAAAATTAATAGATGATAAATTACAATCTAATACTGGTAATATAAATAATACTATCACTATAGGAGATTTGAAATCAACTAGTAAGGATAGTAATATAGGGGAATTAGATAATACAGACAATAAAAAAAATACAAAATGTAAAAGTAACAATAAGAGCGGAAAGAAATTAAATACATCTAGCAGTAAAAATGGCAAGAAAAAAGATAAATTAACATATAACGAATCCGTAAAAAATATGGATATTATGGCTGAATTTACCCGAAATAACAAAAATATTATTGTAAAATTTCCGTATAGTTGTATAAAAAATACTGCAAAACTTAACGAATTAGAATATAACCCGGATATAATAGACCCAACACCATATGATAATGTTAATAAACTTAGTCATCCATTAGAAAATATAATATATAATACTTTAAATGATGATGGTATGATGACTAATAATACTGATAATACAGGTAATTCCTCAATTACTAATAAAATTGGAGACAGTGGATGGAATATACCAGATGGGAGCACAAGTGTTGATGAGCTTAGAAAGGATATATATGAAAAATATATAACGGCTGGTTCGAATACGACTTTAAATATTAATAATTTATTATTTGCACAAAAAACGCTAGATAACCAAAAAAATATAATGAACAATACTAATATGTCAACCACAATTGGTAATGTTCCATATCCACCTACATTATTAACTTCATGTACACAATTATCAACACTACCAATAGATACAAGTGGAGGACATATAGATATTAATACAATAGAAATAAACAATTCAAGTAATTATCATAAACAAATAGATGATTTATTGTCGGAATTCACAACACCAGAAAAACGAAAGCCAATGACACAAATAGAGATTTTATTGCATAAAAAATATAATCAGACTAAACAAATTGAATTAATGCACAGTATGTGTTGTTATGTTAATACTCACCAACAATGGCCTAAAACGTGTAATAGTGCATGTTTATGGGATTGTCATAATTTTCAATATATGCCATGGGGCATACCTATGTCATATGACTCAAAAAAGAAAACATTTGAGCTATATGGTGTTTTTTGTTCACCTAACTGTGCATTAGCATATTTAATGAAGGAAGAACGTAATATTGGAACTATGTGGGAAAAAGTGTCATTGCTTAATTTACTATATCATATTATATATAATGCTATTCCGCATAATAATGATGATGTTAATAATAAAAATGATAATGGACAAAACAAAAGAAAAGATATCAATATTGGGGAAATGGATGCGAATAACAAAAATAAAAAATGGGGCAATGAAAATTTAGTACCAGCCCCCGATAAGATGACATTACATAAATTTGGGGGTCCCTTATCTATTGAACAGTTTAGATGTTTGACTATAAATAATAATAAACAATATCATATAGTGTTTCCGCCATGTAATTTTGTGTCACCAATATTAGAAGAGTCTAAAAAAGTATTTGCAAATGATAATAATTTTATACCATTGGGAAGTAATTATTTTAGTAAGATTGAAAACAATTTGAAAATAAAAAGAAGCAAACCTATTAGCGCACCTGTAATAAAATCAAATCGTGAAAAATGGCCAACAACTTTACGGAAACATACTGGTATTATGCGTGCTATTACTGGCCAAAATTATGATATTCCATCATAATAATATGTGACTTTGCTACTAATACTAGCATTTAAACATCTTATATATTTCAATATTTAAACATCTTATATATTTCAATATTTTAACATTTAACATTTAACATTTAACATTTAACATTTAACATTTAACATTTAACATTTAACATTTAACATTTAACATTTAATATAGTAAAGCGTTGAAAATATTAAAATATTATTTCTGCTAGATATGCTAGATACTATATAATACTATATTATAAACTAAAATATTTATATAATACATATCTATAAATATAATAGTAACGCTATCAGTATATAATATATATATATATATATATATATAATTACAAAATATATTTATAATACTTATAATACTTATAATATTTCCAAGATGTTTACTGAAATATTGTCTAAAATTAGTTTAAAATACAGAATAATATTACTATTTGTATTCAGCGTCATTATATTAACATTAATATCAATAGCACGTAGACAGTTGACACAAGAAGGATTTATTAGCCAACCGAACCCACTAGATGAACTTAATAATAGAAAAACAATGTGGCCAACAGATGATAATACAGGTATAAAACCAATTGTACTTAAAAATACCAAAAGTTTTCCAATGATACAGCTAGTATATGTAAATCAAATACAGTATGGTGGCGTTAATAATAATATTTTAGGTCCCATTTTAGAAATTATGAGAGCTCGTATATATCCATTTGAATTACAGACTGGGCTAACAATTAATATGTGCCTAGATCTATTACTTAACCCAGTATACAATAATGATGTATCACCAATTAAAATGGCCATATTACGCGAAAATTCAGTTATAGAATCAAATAACATGCTAAATGATACTAGCTCAGATAATATCAACAATCGCAATAATACTAATAATACTAATAATACTAATAATACATACAATAATATTAAGGTATGGTGTCCAATGCACCATGATATATTTATGGCACTTGGAAATAGACAAGGATTTATTAAAAATATGCAACAACTACGTGATATTAGCCCTGATGGGGTACAATTTAGAGTTGCCGTACCCATTGCTGATTTGCCATATTTTCAACTAATATGTCGTAATTTAAATGTACCTTGGAAACCAGAAACTAGGAAATTTAAACTATTAATAATTGGCGATAATAATACTACATCTAGCTCCAGAACTAACAACAACAACACTAACATTAACAATACTAATATTGATAACAATAATGATGAAAGCAGTTATATAAGTTTAAATATGGCATTAAATGATATGGCAATTATGAATCTAGATATGGTGTTTGTTATATGTCATCCCAAAAATACAGTTATTCAACAACACATAATTAATTATCCAACCCGATTAATAGATATATACCCACCTAGCGCTATTCCACTAAATGCGTCACAAGATAATCCTTATGAAGCAGGTGAAACAAATTTAATAACTAAATTTATTAGGGATATGAGGAGAGATATACCATGGTTATTTGTGGATAATATGGATAAATCTAGGTTGCCGATGGTGACATATGAATCATCTAAATCGAATATAATAGAAAATGAAGCACCAGAGTCACTACATTATAAAACATTTAGAATACGTAATTTATTAATAGCTAGTTGGAATGCTAGCTATACTAATCATGATACTTATGATATATATGATGACCACATTAATTCTAGAGATGATTATCATAATAATAACAAAACACCAAGCTTATATATGGAGGTAGTTAATGATATTGCAGAAAGAATTATTAAATATTATCAAACATTGGAGACTACAGTTATGGAATGGAATGCTGATCCATCTATATTAGAAAATAGATATACATTAGATAATAAAAGCAAACAAACCAAAGATAGAAAACAGACGTTATCACTAGATGACAACCAATATATAAATACACAAAATATAAATAACCAAGATGGTATGGGGAAAAAGAAGGATAGTATTATTGGTAGGTTAATAGCGTATAATCCAAGTGATAGTGACAGTTTTGAATTTGGTGCAATAGGTGCAATACCTAAAACACTGGATATAGATGCGGCATTTAAAAATGTGTTACTAGATAATAAATTGATGAAAAGTGAAATTATTTATTCATGTCGAATATAGAATATATTAATATGCAATACGCAATACACAATACGCAATACACAATACGCAATACGCAATACGCAATACTCAATATTTAATACTAGATATAACATTATAAATATTATACTTAATTAATATATTAAAATATCATAAAATATCATAAAATATCATAAAATATCATAAAATATCATAAAATATCATAAAATATTATCCAGATTTTATAACAAATGACAGTATTCTAAAAGTATACTATAATGGCAATTGCAAAGACTTATATGAATATAATGACCACAAGTGACGAAAATATTGCATCTAGTTTAGTTGTTGAAGATAGATGCGATGCATTATCGGATAATAATATTACTATGTTGGAAACTTCAGTTAAAAAAATAATGGAAAATGTTAATCTAGACAATGCCAATCTAGAAAATAATACATATACATATATAGAAAATAATACATATATAGAAAATAATACATATATAGAAAATAATACATATATAGAAAATAATGCACATATGAAAGGTGATATACTTAATAATATGGACGGTGATACAATTACAAATATTTTGTGTGATAAAATAGATAATTTAAATATAGATATAGTAACATATAATAATATTACAATACCTAACCAACCTAAGGAGCGCGAAGATGATAATAGGGAATATAAATTATATTTGGATTTCAATGGTTGTAAAAAAAAGTTTGAGAATAGATCGACACAACTATTACATCGGCTAATTACTGGTGACGGCAAGGCATTATATATAATTGGACTATTTGACGATGGTAGGATATCAGGGATTGAATTAGATAAGATTATTACTAGCATAGATAGCATATGCAAAATGGCACAAAACATTAATGGAATTATAAAACGAGTATCTATATATGATACTCAATATAATGGTAAATATGTTGTAACTGTTAGGTTGTATATACCATCATTTCAAATATCGCATGATATGTTTATATACTAAATTTATACATATATATAATATATTGGACATTGTGCCCATATTGCATATTATAAATATATTGTCCATATTGCATATTATAAATATATTGTCCATATTGCATATTAATCAAATCGGATAATAACTGGTTGTATAATTTCTTTTTTCTTCATATTTTTTTTATCATCTGATGTTGTTATTCTATAATATAATACTTTATTACCTTCAACCATTTTTTCCTTACTTATTAAATCATACCCTATAGTTTTCATAAGCTGTTTAGTAATAGTTATACATTTTTTAATAGTCAAATCACATGTGTTTGCATTATCCGTACTTGTAGAGATGCTAGTAGTAGAATATACTAAATATTTTTTATGTTTACTACGCGTATAAAATTCCATAAGTTGTGGGATTAGTACTTTAAACATATCAATCGTTCGGGTGGATATCATAGTTGCTGTTGATATCATATTAGTATCTTCAAAACTATCAAATCCTAGAGCACATAAACATTCTAATATAATTTCATTAGGTGGCTGCTTATTAAATAATTGATTTATCATTTTTATAGTATGGTGCTATAAATAATGCTATAATGTAGTGTAGTGTAGTGTAGTGTAGTATATTTTAGTAAGGTGTTATAGTATATATTTATTATATAGTGGGTTATATTTATTTAATATAAATTTATGTTGTTATAGTATATAATAAGATTATACATAAACTTATGATTTTTAAACATATAACCTATTGTATGTAATTAATTATTTGGATATGTATTTGGATATGTATGTATTTGGATATGTATGTATTTGGATATGTATGTGTTTTAATAGCACTATTAGATATATTAAAATGTGCTGATACGTTATAATATTTAATTGCGATATCTATCATATATGTTATATATATATATTGTGCTAGATGTTGGTTTTAAATAAATTCCCAAAAAAATAGTAATATACATGTGTTGTTATATTTGATACGAATTATATGCCATTAACGGGGCGCTGCCCCGTGACCCCGCCGACTTTTTCCCAAAATATGCTTTCAAATCCCTAAGGGAAAACACGTGGTTTTCTAAGGCAAAAAGACTAGCAAAAAGTTAGCAATATTTTGGGAAAAAGTCGGTGGGGTGCGGGGCAAAGCCCTGCCTATTGGGTTTGTGGTTATCAATATATAGTTAGTATATGTGTTGGTATATAAATTCTAAAAAAATAAATGTATCTAGATGATTAAAATATATTGCATTATGCCTAATATATTAATTAAAGATATTTGTGACGGTCAGACCAAAATTCCTTATTTGTTTCCCTATCCATATACGCATATCCACATCTAGCCGCGTAGTCCACATCACGTACAAATAATTTAGTATTAGAGCCACCGCGTACCCAACCATCATCGGCAACTTCCTCTATAATATGTACCGGATTCTGCACATTATAATCCAAGTGAGGTACTAGGGGAGTAAATACATGTGGTAAACTAGCTCCACTTAATGTGTTACATGAACGCTTACTAGATGTTGACTCACCGGGTGCAAGCTGACTCTCTAAATACATGTTTCCTGGACCACGCCCCATGTACGGCACTGTTTTGTAAGGCCTAGTAAACAATTGTTGAGGACAACGAGGAAAACGACGGTGTGCACCAATACGTAAACGGCTACTTTCATCCACTACACAACCGGCAACATCATGTCCATTAGTGAAGTTAACCATAACATTATCTGTGGCATTATTAACTGTAGTGGGGGCTAGGCATTCACAATCATATAAGTTTGTAGTGGTATAATTACCTGGGCCTAATGATTGACGTGTTTGAACATCTACAAAACATCTATCATCATGGGGCATTGTTTTGTAATTTATATTGAATCTAGGTGCTGTTTTAAAGGATACACAATTTGGATTTGTGGGTGCCATGCGTTGATTACCTACTTGCTGGTGTGCATTATTATTTGATTGTAAGACGTTTGCCATTTTGTATATTTTGTATATCTAGAGTATATCTAGCTTGTATGTAGCTTGTATGTAGCTTGTATGTAGCTTGTATGTGGTAATTATTTTTTGGTTTAAATATTATTATATGTTTATATAATATATGTTGTTTATAATATATGTTGTTTATAATATATGTTTTATTATATTATTTTTTATTTTATAGTTTATATTTTGATATATATGATTATATTTTATATTTTATATTTTGATATATATATGATTATATTATAGTTTATTATTGTTTTATATAGTATTAGTTATTTATATAGCCACAATATTTAAAATATAAAATTATTACTTTTAATAGTATTATCTAGCGTTTAAGACATGATTTTTTAAATATCAATGTAACTCAAACCAGTATATATTATAAATTATAAAAGTATAGATTATATATCATAGATTATACATTATATATTACACATTATACATTATATATTATAAATTACATATTGTATTAACAAAATATAGTTATATTATTACATACTCATATAATGTCACAATTTAATACATCTGCATCTAACTCTAATCCCAACCCTAACCTAGATTTTTTTGAATATAAAACTAAAGAAGATGTTAATGGGTTATTATCTAGCGTAACCAATATATTTAGACTAGATGATGCTGAATTATATTGTCCCAAGTTTATAAAAGAAATTCCAAATAATATTGATAATGATAGCGATGAACATTATATTAATTGTTCAACAATTACACACTTACCATTAATAGCAATCGTAGATGATGACAGTGATGACAGTGATGATAATGATGACAATAGCGATAACGGTGTTGATGGTGATGATAATGATGACAATAGCGATAACGGTGATGATGGTGAAAGTGAATGGGAAGATATTGAAGATTCCGAAAATGGAAAAACTAAGAATAGTGCCATAAATACTGACAATATATCTGAAGATAAAGGATTTTTACATAATAAACTAAAAGATTTGAAAGTTATAGATAAGGGTATGTATACACCATTAATACGCCCAATTACCGATTCCGATAATGTACTTAATTGTTTGGATATGAGTGCTATACAATATCCATATCCATATCCATATATAAATAGTGACAATAGTGACAATGGTGTTAATAGTATGACAGGTGGTTGTAGTAATACATCCAATACAACCAATATATCCAATAAAATACCTATATTTTGTAAAATATCACCTTTAGTACCACCAATTACTTTTATACGTGATGGTGACCAATGCAAAGATCTTTCTAGATATCCACTAGAGCCAAATTATCAATCTAAACTTGATTGTCCAAGTAATGCCGGTAATATTGAATCCAATGTTTTATATTTATTATCTACCCTAACCAAAAATAATCTAGCCCACTCATTTCCTATATTCTATGGATGTGTAACCGGGAGGACAGAAAGCTATTACTATAATATTAGTGACGAATTACCCGATTTTTACGATGAATGGTGGTTTAGTAAATCTACACGTAATGGTGAAATAGACCTATGTTATATGCCTATTGGTTCTGAGTTTGGTGATGGTATAGAGTCACTACTAGAAGAAGAAATTGATAGCAATAGCGATACTACAGATTATTACAGCGATACAGACGATAACAATAATGTACATACTGATATTGATACTGATAAAAATACTATCCATAGTGATAGTGATAGTGATAGTGATAGTGATAGTGATAGTGATAGCAATAGCGATAGTAATGATAGTACAGATAGCGAGACCAAAATTGGATTAAGTGTTATATCTACTGATATAGACGATCTTAGCTTTGATGATATCGAAACTATTGATACTACTAATACGTTATACTCCAATAACAATAATAATAATAATAACAATCATAGTACTAGCTATAATAAAAGTAAAGCTGATAGTGATGCTAATAGTGAATACAATAGGGATGACAATCCATATGATACAGTTGATGATATGGAAAATGGAGGTGTTAATATATTAGATTTTAGTGAGTTAGATATGGATACGGGTGACAATAATGACGATGGTATGTATTATAATGGTATAAGTGGTCGCAAACTTGGTAAAAATTATGCAAATAATATATATTATGTTCGACTACGAAACTACCCGGTATCAATATCATTTATGGAACCGATGGATATAACGCTAGATGAATATTTATCAGAAGAAAATAACATATCATCCGTACAATGGCTATCTATATTTTTTCAAACGGCATTTAATATGGCTGTTGCAAATCATTATTATAGTCTGGTACATAATGATTTGCATTGTCAAAATATTATGCTAGAACCAACTACTGATAAATATATTTGGTATAAAGTCAATGGGCAATTATACAAGATACCCACATTTGGCAAAACTGTTAAAATTATTGACTTTGCTAGGGCTACTTTTAAAATTAATAATAAAATAATAATGAGTGATATGTTTGCACCCAATGGTGAAGCAGAAGGGCAATATACATATATATATCCTGATGAAACGATTGAAGATGCCGCAAATAGATTATGTGTGCCGGTTTCTATATTAGATCTACCTAATCCTAGCTTTGATATGATATATTTAGCATATACTACTATGGCTGAATTAAAATATAATAGTGATGATTATGATGATAGTAGTGATACTGACGATGATATTGATAGTGAAGATAATAATAGCAAAGCTAGTGCTAGTGCTAAAAAGCTAGAAGATATAAAAATAAAAGATGTAATAAATATGCTACGCTCATGGTGTGTAAGTGATCTAGATGGCAGTAATATATTAGATAAAGTATCCGATTTTTCTATATATATGGATATTGCCCATAATTGTCATTCTGCTATTCCACTTAATTTAATATCTAATGGTTTGCTTCATAATGCCTTTTTGGTAGACTCTAGCACTATCATTCATGACGGTAAATTATTTGAATTAATTACATCATAACTTACAAACTTACAAACTTACAAACTTACAAACTTACAAACTTACAAACTTACAAACTTACAAACTTACAAACTTACAAACTTACAAACTTACAAACTTACACATTTTAAATATAATACTTATCATAATTACCCATAACTATCTATAACTATCCGTTTTATTTTGTTTGTTATTGATATATATGGTTGTTTAGTATTTTAAGTATCTTTTTAATATAGCATAATATATTACACACATATATATAAATACTACATATATAGCAACAACCATATATATCAATAACAAACAAACATATATAAATAATATAAACAGTACCAATATATATATATATCAATAACAAACAAACAAACATATATAAATAATATAAACAGTACCAATATATATAGCAATAGCAAACACATATATATATTTATATTTATATATATATATATAAATAACATAAATAGCAATTGTAAACAATGCCGGGTGGTGAATTACAATTAGCGTATAAGGCGGGACAAGATGAATATTTTACAGGCAATCCATCTATGTCATTTTTTCATAGAGAATATAAACAGTTCACTGATTTTTCAATGGAATTGATACAGCTTGATGACGACAATAGTAGTAATAATTTAAATAATTTCCAAGAGGATAGTACACTTAAATATAAGATTCCACGTAATGCTGACATATTGACCCAAATATTTGTTGAATATCAACTACCAGCAATATATTCATCAGATGCTAAACAATTCCAATGGATTCGTAGAATTGGTGAATATATGATTAAAGAATTTCGAATTATGGGCAGTGATGGTAGGGTGTACTCTAGAATACGTAGCGAGTTATTACACATTAATTCTGAATTAAACACACCATATGGTAAATTACAACACTATTATGAACAAATAGGTCATGTACCTCAACTATATGACCCATCAGCCGCCACAGGTGGAATATATCCAGCCCGTGCCAAACCTAGCAGTGGCGATAGTGGGATACCTAGCATTGCACCCCGACGTATATTGGTGCCAATACCACACTGGGGCGGTGAGTTTACAAATACCGGTATACCATTATGTGCAATGCGTAATATGGAATTAAGAATTGAAATAGATATCAGGCCATTATCGCATATATATACGGTGATAGATACAGATGCAAGGAATACTACATTTGGGACGAGGATTAGACCAGTTAATGCAGGGGATTATTTGTTTAATTTTACAAATACGACGACAACAGATACATTGCCGAGTATAAGTGTTAATGTATATGGTAATTATACATTTTTAAGTAGTGCGGAAAAAAATAGTATTGCCAAGAGTAATGTGGAATATTTAATTGGTGAATATCAATATATAGAAAACATTATTGATCGTGGTAGTGGTGGTAACTATAGATTTGATATACGAAATATAAACCAACCAGTTCGCCAAGTACATTTTATGATGCGCCGCCAAGATAATGAAAATACAAACCAATGGGACAATTATACCATATGGGAAAGGGACAATACACCGATTGGTGATATAGCAAATCCATTACGAACCGGATATTTAAGTGAGTATAATAATGCATATTCATTTGACAATATTGAATCAATACAATCGTTGTTATATACACCAAATATCATAACAAATGTGGAACTATTGTTGAATGGGGAATCTAGATTTAAATTACAGCCATATGAGTTTTTTGAGTATAATAGTTGGCAACATAACCCATACTATAACCCAGTTGGATTACGTGGAATATATGGGTATTCATTTGCAATAAAAAATGGCTTATATCAACCAACAGGTATGTGTAATTTTAGTGCAATTGGGACTAAGGAATTACGGTTATCAACTAAGGCATTAAATAGTGTCACGCGTACACAGGGAGTGGAATTTGATGGTAATTATAGAACTATATTTATTGCGCAAAATTGGAACATATTTATTAGTAGGGCTGGTATGGTTGGTGTACAGTTTGCGGCATAATGCCATAATTATAGATTATACACATGTTTAGTATTTTTAAAATTATAAATGTAATAAAATTATAAATGTAATAAAAAGATAACATATAACAGTAATATAGTACTAATAAAAATAGACATACACTAGATACACACATACACTAGATACACACATACACTAGATACACACATACACTAGATACACACATACACTAGATATACACATACACTAGATATAGACATACACTAGCTACTTATTAGAATAACATTAAACACAACGTCTAGATACACTAACATATATAATCTAAATAGTAAATATGGTATTTGCAAAACAATTAGATATTAGAAGTGGATTACAAGAAACTAGGCCAAAGACGACAGTTGAGCATATAACTGTTTTTTTCCGTATGGCAGTTAAGCTAGCAATAGTATTTATAATATTAACCGCTAATTTTGTAGGTTTGTCGCTAGCGTTAAATTGTAATATATCGGCACCATTACCAAGAAAGATAAGTGCTGCAATATTTGGTTTTTTCTTCGGAATTATATATCTAACGGTAAATTATTATAGTTATAGGGTATTAACATTAAAAAAAGTATGTAGATTAAATAAAACACGATTATTCCCATTTTGAATGAATCAAATAAATACAATACTATAATACAATATAATACAATATAATACAAAATAATACAAAACAATATTTACTTGATACTATAAAACATTTACTATTTAGCTAGCTATACATAATGACAGCTAATACTATAAAACAAAAAATCTTATCAAAAAAAAATGATATACTTAAGGTTGAGGTTAAAGTTAAAGAAGGTGGTAATACTACTAAAACTAAAAAGGCATATAAAAGGCGTTATTTTTTGCCACATGCGAGATTGAATATTGGACAACGTAAATATTGCCATTGTTTGATGAAAGCTAGATTAACAACAAAAAATGCATATAGTGCATGTCAAGTAATGCGTGCCAGGGTTGCTAGATCAGCGAAAACACGTAAGGCTAAAAGACAATTGATATTTAACCCAGTATATACTAATTGTATTATGGGATATGATTTCACAGATTATAGTTTAGAGGAAGTACAAGCACTAGCAAAGGAAAAGAAAATACAAACACATTATAACATACTTAAATCTACCAATAAAAAGATTAAACATAAAAGTAATATGCATAAACATAAAAGTAATAATATATATAAGCCATATAGCAAAGATAAATTAGTTGAGAAACTAGCTCAGCATTATGTTAATACTAAAAAACTAAATAAATAACAATATTAATATTTAGTAAAATTGCATAAATTGCATAAATTGACAATAATTAACAATAATTAACAATAATTGATTTTTATAATTTTATATTATAATTTTATACTTTATATACATAATAACATTAATTTAACACATACACTAGATATACATACACATACACTAGATATACATACACATACACTAGATATACACTAGATATACATACATATACACTAGATATACATACACATACACTAGATATACATACACATACACTAGATATACATACACATACACTAGATATACATAAAAATAAAAACTTAATTGGTATAAGTAGTAAATAAAATAAGTATTATGTCATATAATGCTAGTGAAAAAAACGATAATGGTAATGATAATGATAATGATAATGATAATGATAATGATGATGTTATATATGGTAATGCACTGAGATTTTTCGAGTATTATAATGAGCAATTGGATAGTTTGATTTATGGCGTCATTGCCAATCAGATTACTTATCATAATCCTACGGAGTCACACAAAAGAACAATGGCACGTACATTTGATAAATATATTATGCATATTACACATACAAAACAACCGATACATGAGGCAATTGACTTTTTGATTAATCTTGCTAGCTATAAACATTGTCCACATATAGGAACAGCTATATATGATATGTATAGAAGTAGTACAAATGAAGTAACAGTTAGAGAAGACATATTTGGTTTGTTTGCACCTAGGCGGATAAATATGGTATTGGCACAAATGGTAAAGAATTCATATTTAATGAACAGTATGGATTCAATGTCAACAGATACATGTGATGTTCCTGAAAATCTGATGATTACTTTGCTAAATTTATGTGATATGAAAAATATACGTATAATAGTTCAAACATTGGAATCATGTGTTATGCTAGTATATCAAGGGGTATCACAACTGTTAACAAATATGTCAATACATAAAACAGTGGATGGGCGTGTTGTAAGTGGTGCAGAATATCCAGCTAGAATATTTATTGTATATAATTGGGTAACAAATTGGGTATATAATAAATACAAGGTACTTAAGTTTTGGATGAAACCAATGATATATGATATGTCATCTGAACTAATAGGGTTTAAAACTAATAATGATGATATTGGATTGACAAAAAATAACAGGACACTTATTGCTAGGACCATGGAATATTTCTTTAAACCAAATACATTGCACATATCATCGGTTAATATGCCATATCTAACATATTATAGTCAATGGCGTTTTAGTAATAAATTAGTATATCAATTGCATAATTTGTTAGCAAAGCTAGTAAATAACCCTATTAGTATGCGTCGAGCAAATGAAATAATAAGTAGATATAGAATTATCTATACGGGTAGTAGTACGATTGGTTATTCCAGTAGCAATAATAGTACTATTATGTCTAGCAATAGCATAAATATTAGTAGCAATGATGCTAGTTGTGCTAGTGGTGCTAATGAAATTCATATTAGAAATAGGCAAAACTCGGTACCCACTAATATTGCTTATGGATCGCCGATAATATCGGGAATTTCGGCTACTGATAATGTTTCATTAATATCATCAGTAGACAGTATGATGGTAACAATTTCACATAAGAAAACATTAATTGTTGTAGATGGAATGAATATATTTTATAAGCTGAATTCACTGGCAACACATAATATAAATGTTAAATTATTGCAAACATTTCTATCTGATGAAGGGCAATACACATTATTTGGTATTATAGGGCAATATATATATGAACGATTTAACGTGATTATTAATGAGCATGAATATGCACAATTTCATATTGTGCTAGTATTTCATGAAAGGCATAAAAAGGTATTGGATTCATGTATGAATGTTGATATAACGACTGGTATAAAGGGTGCCCCAAATAGGCCCAACCTATCATATGTATATACTCCGGATGGTATTAATGATGATATTGTAGCACTATATATGTGGCTAGTTAATCCGGGTGCTATTTTGCTAACTAATGATGAGCACCGAAATTATTTGCCGAATATTCCAGCTAGTAACACATATTATCGAACATTGTGGGCTGAATGGCGACGGCTATTTTGCATTCGTGGAAATGAATATTTTAATAGGGTAAGTATGTGTACTAAACAGGTTTAAAGATATGATGCATGTTATTGTATTTTATGAATTGGAGTATAATATTTAGTATGTTAATGTTTTTTGTAGTCTAGCACATATATGTAATATCTAGCTAGTAAATAATACACTATAATAATAAACCAATAAACCAATAAACCAATAAACCAATAAACCAATAAACCAATAAACCAATAAACCAATAAACCAATAAACCAATAAACCAATAAACCAATAAACCAATAAACCAATAAACCAATAAACCAATAAACCAATATATAGACCCTAGATTATTTACAGTCTGATATATATTTATTTATATATTTATATACATATATACAATATAATAGATAGGTATAATAGATATATAGGTATAATAGATAGATAGGTATAATAGATAGATAGGTATAATAGATAGATAGGTATAATAGATAGATAGGTATAATAGATAGATAGGTATAATAATGGGTGATCATATAACAGAAGATACATGGAATGTAATATATTCTTACTTTAAGGAAAATCCAAAATGGCTAGCAAAGCACCAACTAGATTCATATAATGATTTTGTTAATAATAAGATTCCGTTAATCTTTAAAACAAACAATCATAGTAGGGTTTTTTTATTCGATAAAGTAAATCAGGATGTTAGGTACCAAATAGATATATATTATGGTGGAAAATCTATAAACAGATATCGTATATGCCCACCTAGTATATATGATCATAAACTAAACAAGCAACGTCCTATGTATCCAAATGAGGCGCGTTTAAAAAATCTAACATATGGATTTGATATATTTTATTCAATTGAGGTAGATGTTACTATTAAACGTGGTGATACAATAATTATGGATACAAAGCCTTTACCAGACCCAACCGGATTTTTAGAAAACATATATTTAGGAAAGATACCTATAATGGTACATAGTGATATGTGTGTACTTAGTAAAATACCAACAGAAGCATTACCGGAAGTAGGTGAAGCTAGACATGAACCAGGTGGATACTTTATAGTTGATGGTCGGGAGAAGGTATTGATTAGCATGGAAAGGCGTGCTGAAAATATAGTATTTCTTAGTGAAATCGGGGATACTAAATATGGCAAAATAGCTGAAGTAAAAAGTAGCAATGAGGAAGCATTTGCATTTGCCCGTAGTTGCCGTGTTCAACGCGAAACAGAGGGAACAATAACAGTGCGATTAGGTCAAAGTGTGGCGTTTATTAAAGAAAATAATTGGAAAGGAAAACTACGCGATGTGCCACTATTTATAATGTTTAGAGCACTAGGCATAGAGCGTGATAAAGATATAATTAAAATGATAGTGGGAGATATAACAACGCCATTGGGTAAAAGTATGGCAGATACGTTACGTGATTGTGCACAGGATTCAATTATTAGGGAATTAAAAATATACAATAGACAAATGGCAGAGACATATCTAGAGGGACTAACTAGCCGTAGTAAATCACACATTAGTGGTACAAGTGGTGGATTAACAGAATTAGATAAGAATAAGATAGCTAGACTAGCATATTTATATAACACAATGAAAGATGATTTTTTACCACATGTAGGTAGAGATTATAGCAGTAAAGCGTATTTTTTAGCACATATGACACGTAAGTTATTATTATACGAATTAGGATTTGAGGAAAAGACAAACAGGGACACATTCATAAATAAACGTATAGATACAAGTGGTAGTTTATTAGCTAACCTATTTATGATTAGTATGAAAAATGGTATAATATATAATGCACAACGACAATTACGCCGTATATTTGAATTTAGTAATGGTGAATATAGTGGACCGGATGGAATTGTTAATATTATTAATGAGAATAATTACCGTAACATATTTGATTTTAGTATATTTATATCGCAATTTATGGGTAATCTTAAGCGTGGTGTGGTTGGTGGTAAGGTGGGAGTAGGGCAACAACTAGATAGGACTAATTACTATAGTGTAATAAGCCATATTAGACGTATTGTAGATCCACCACCTCAAAGTGGTGCAGCACAACCCGAACAGCATGCTATTAATACAACACAATTTGGCTTTATATGTCCATGTGAAACACCAGAAGGTCAGGCAGTGGGATTAAGAAAGGCATTATCAACATTAGCAACAGTAACAATAGGTTATCCAACTAATCAGCTAAAGGAGTTATGTTATCAATGGGGTACAATTCCGTTAACATCATTAGGTATAATGGAAACACACGATAAGTGTCGAGTATTTATAAATGGTAATTGGATAGGATGTATTGCAAACCCGATACATTTAAATCGTATATTACATTTATACCGAAGAAATGGGTTGATAAATAGTATGACATCTATTAGCTATTATCCTGAAAAAGATGAATTATATATATTCTGTGATGATGGTAGATTGGTTAGACCATTATATATATATGGCCCAGGAAATGAGTTATTAATTCAGCCAAAGGATATCCAAGCATTGGTGGATGGTACTAAGTCATTTAGCGAGATATTGGGGGGTCGGTTATCTAGATCGGATAGGGTTGGTAAATTTACAACTCAGGTATATTTGATAGACGGACCAGAAAAGGTATTGAATATAAAAATAACGGATACAAATTTAATATCTAAATTGGAGACAGGTCAAGCACCGATAGAATATGTAGATATTCAAGAAATGGACACATTAATGTTATCACCATCATTAGATATACAACCCAAGCTAAATCAATCAGTAACACAATATACACATGTTGATTTACACCCTAGTATGATGCTAGGTGCATTGGCGCAGTATTCGCCATTCATTCACCATGGGTCACTAGGTAAATATTTAGGTGTGGGTGCTAGTAAACATCCACAGCAGAGTGTAAGTATATATGCTGAAAACTACATGCACCGTATTGATACTAGTGCCCATTTAGCAAACTTTAATGAGCGCCCATTGATTCACGGGCGTATGAATAAAGCAATACATAATGATGAGATTGGAACCGGTCAAACAATAATTGTGGCAATAGCATATTACGATGGACATAACCAAGATGATGCATTTTTGGCAAATTCGACAAGTATAGAGATGGGTTTATTTGGTAGTAGTTATTATAAAATGTATGAAGATTTCGAGCGTGTTGATAAAAAAGCAGGTACGGAAGAGCGCTTTTATAATCCACGATTTAAAGACGAGGTAGAACATTACCCAAGTGATTTGGAACCACGTGAAGTATCTAACACATATGAGCATTTGGATAAATTTGGTTTTATAAAAGAGGGTACATATCTAGAAACAGGAAAAGAAATATTAATTGGTAAATATATACAAACAAAAGATGCATTTGGACAAATAGAAAATATGGATGCTAGCAAGCATGTTAAAAAAGATAATATTGGTAGTTTTGTAGATAAAGTATTTGTTTCACCTGGTAATGCCGATGGTATGCGCTTAGCCAAAATCCGTACCTGTCAATATCGTAAACCAATGATTGGCGATAAATTTTCTAGCCGTAATGGTCAAAAAGGTACTATAGGTATTGCATTGCCTAAAGAGGATATGCCATTTACTGAAGATGGTGTTGTGCCTGATTTTATTATACATCCTAGTTCTTATCCGAAACGTATGACTTTAAATCAGCTAATGGAAATATTATACGGTCATGCAGCGGTAAATTGTGGCTTTTATGGATTGGCTGGTGCTTTTGAGGAATTTGATACGGAAAATCTAGGCGATGTGTTAGAGAATAAATTGGGATTAACAAATTATGGCAACACTGTATTATATAATGGTAGATATGGTGAGCAAATGGAGTGTCGTATATTTATGGGACCAATATACTTTCAACGTCTTAAATTAATGGTTGCTGATAAGATAAATTCTAGGGCTGGTGGTCAACGTCAAGATGGTATACCTATTCCAGGTGGTGCCTATACTGTTCGTGAACGTAGTGTTGTTAGTGGGCGTGCACATGGAGGTGGTATAAAAATAGGGGAAATGGAGCGCGATGCATTAATTAGTCATGGTATGTTTTCAATATTAAATGAACGTGATATGATACGTAGTGATAAATTTACTATTTACGTTAGTATTAAAACGGGTGAAATTGCCATTGCAAATCCTTATGATTCATTATATTATGATACTTTATCTGACGGCCCGGTATCATATCAATTAGTTGAGGGTACAGGTCAGGGATCAAAAGAGATTATTGGTCTAGATACAGTAAATAAAAGTCATAATGCATTTGTGAAGGTAAATATTCCGTACGCTACTAAGTTAATGATTCAAGAAGTGGCAGGAATGGGTTTATCTATAAGATTACACCCACGTGTATTAAGGGTTGTACAAACATTAGTGGGTAATGGTGAAACTAAAACATTAGAATCAATGCTATTACACACCCAATCATTGATAGATGATGAGGAGAATGAAATTGGTGAATTATTGGAATCTAGTATTATTAGCCATAAACCAAATGTGCCGGTTACAGCAGTTACAGCAGATGAACTAATTATTGTTAATCAACAACTAGATAACACCGCTTCCACTACCACAAATGATATGAATAGTGAGTCAAATGCACAAAATGATATGGATAATGAGTCAAATCCACAATATAATATGACACAGATAGATAATGTATATGACACTAGCGCTGTAAATAATCAATCATATAATGCTACAGGCCAATTACCTGTTAATGGCCTAGATATGCAAACTCTAGATATGAATAACTTAAATACACCCGATACACCCGGTACACCAGATATATCAAATATACCTAATAATATTGGCAAACTAAACAATATGGATGGCAGAAATATTCAGATGGGTAGTGGTAATATAGTTGCTCAGACAAATATGGGCACTGAGGCAATTGATGCTGAATTATTTGGAATGGAACCGTTGTCTAACCTAGGTCGTTCTAGTGCTATAAATGGTAGTCAAAGTGGGGGTAGTAGAAGTATGCAGACATTTAGTAATATGGGTGACAATAATGGTATAGGAGAACATAGTACATTGCCAATACCTAGCATTAGTTTGGTTGGGGGTGGTAATGACCCTGAAGATAATTATGCTCTAGGTTTGGATGAGGTAGAAAATGTAATTAATATGCAAGACATGCAAGCTATGGGACAAAGTATCAATAATCAAACTGGTGGCAATATGAGTATGCCCAATAGCGACAATCATGGTTTATCACCTGATGTAAAACCAGTTAATATTAGTGGATCATCAAAAGATTTATCATTTATGGGATTTAGATAAAATTTGAAATTATCTAGCAACTATCTAGCAAAATTGTTTTTTATTGAATTTAACACTATACATACATGTAATATATTTATCTATACATATCTACATATCTACATTTCTACATATCTACATATCTACATATCTACATTTATTAAATTTATAAGTAATATATAAAACTATAAAACTATAAAACTATAAAACTATAAAACTATAAAACTATAAAACTATAAAACTATAAAACTATAAAACTATAAAACTAT